>Ga0222714_10005083_pt1 | contig 12615 bp, 10 predicted proteins | sample C33_3DmetaG_FD_165048 | JGI IMG/M metagenome (GOLD analysis project Ga0222714, IMG submission 165048) | Estuarine water microbial communities from San Francisco Bay, California, United States - C33_3D | ecosystem: Environmental > Aquatic > Marine > Unclassified | place: USA: California... | reverse complement strand
AGATAATTAAATACGGGGCTGACTGGTTTCGACGGTATGTTTGAATCTGGTGAAGCGTGCAGAGAAGCCTGTACCTCTTGAATCGGGCAAAAAATATAAACGGCAATAAAACCGCCTTCGCACTAGCTGCTTAGCAGTGCCCCTCTGGTAGAAGTAGTTCTAGCTAATCGCCACAGGGTTTAAATAAATAGAACACCGCAGTACGGTGGCGACCGCAAACGCAACCCTGCAGTACCGTGGCTGGCAGAGCCTACGCACGTAGAAGAACAGAAGATGGCTTATCGGACGGGGGTTCGAATCCCCCCAGCTCCACTTGACAAAACTTACTGTAGTAGGTAGGCTCCGACTATGGAAAATTTCGAATACTCTCAATGGTCCGTAGGGCTAACCCCTGAAGAAGAATCCCTAGCCATGAGCATTGGTTTCGCAAGGCAATTCCCGTATTTTGGAAAACCTGAAGCCAACCGTCGCTATGACGAGGGTGCAATATACGAAACACATCAGCACGCCGTATGCGCTGGTGCAGAAATTGCCTGGGCAAAGATGCTTGGCATGGAGGGATTCATCCCAACCCACAACGTATACAAAAATGAGCCTGACGTTGGCGTCTGGGAGGTTCGCTACAAGTTCACAGGCGGGGGATCTCAGAAGCCTTATTTAAGATTTAGTGGGAGTGTTGATAGCTACAAGTCTCCGTATGTACTTCTAACAGGCGGGGCAGAAATAAAATTTAAGAGAAGCAACCAGAACGGATACATCTCGCCGCCCTACACTGCCCACGGATGGTGCAATCCAAAAGATGTAATGATCGAGGCATACGAGTTTGGCATAGAGGATGGGAAGCCTACATACATGGTTCCTGTTTCTGCTCTCCGCCCTATGTCTGAGATAAAATAGAACTCTATGGTAGACGTAACCCCTGGAGATTCTGGCGCTAATAAAGGTTTTTGGCGACAGCAGCTTCGCGACCGCTACGGCAGGTTCCTTGACATGGGCGGCAAGGTTCTTTTCGAGGTCCAAATACCAGGAGTGAGTGGCACAGTTCGTGCAAGGGGTACCGTTAAAGATGTAGTTGGCCCAGACACTGTACTGATCGAGGTGGGAGATAACAAGTTGATACCTCGTGGTAGTTACGAGATCAATAGAAAGTTTATAGAAAACGATACCACTGACGACAACACGCCTGATGTCCCCGCTAAAGCAACCTCTCCCGCTCCAGATGCAGGGCAAACCTCAGAAACCACTTCAGAACTTAAGCCCTCAATCTCTGGCGATGAAGCCCTAAAGATTCGCATGAAGTCTGTTGCTAGAGCTCTGAAAGAAAAAGGCAGATTCCCGATGCCGAGAGTCTCCTCCATGGGCCAACGAGGAGTACAAAACAGCGACGTTGCTAGTGGAGCCAAGATTGACTACAAAACAACGTACGACGCTTCGCCAGAGCTCCAGGAAATGTTTCCGTCTTTTGATGACGTGTGGAACTACGTGTCTCGAATGGGCACGGACTTGACAACACAGTCCCCTAATGAGCTTAAAGATATCCCCGAAGAGATGAAGCTCCTAAACCGCGAGTACGCCAAGCACGTTCTTGGTATAGAGCCAAATGGATTTATTACCGTCTATCGAAATGCAATCAATGGTAAAGACACCGAACAAGAGTCTGCAGTTGGCTACGTATCTTTAGATAGAGATATGGCATACGACTATGGTTCGACTAGGGAGAATGTTGCTGCCAACGGACGCTACGAAATCGACGTAAAACCAGACGAAGTCTATGGAATGCTTGGTTACAGTCGCGTAGAGGATGAATACGGTCTCACTATCGGACGCGAAGTTGCTTACACCCCTGACAGGGTTAGACGTGTCGGAGACCTCGCACCTATAGAACTTCCGCATTGGCTACAAGAATGGAATAGTAGTTTCAAACGCGGTCAAGGAGCATCCCCTCTTAGAGGTTTCGGTCTCCCCTCGCACTACAACTTCCACGAAGTAGAAGACTTCCTGCCAGAAAACATCCAAGGCTTTCTAGAAAAATACAACCTTCAATCTTCCGACATTGCCACCAAGTTTGACGAGTTGTACGGCGAGGGTTCCTACGCAGAATATAAAGCAAGCGGTAATAACGTCAGCTACCAAGAGATTCAAAAGATGTTTGTAAAGCTTGACAACGGCAACCTAGGACTCAACGTAGAGTACCTAGAAGGATTTAATGGCCTTAACGACACCGAGACATACAAAAATGACCGCCTCGACAATCGCCTCAAGATGCTTTCTCTTTTCCAAGAGATCACAGGCCAACACTTCATGACCCACAAGACCAGGGACTATACGCCACCTATCGAGCCCTCGAAAGCTTCACCAGTTCTGGACGAGGCTCCTTCGGCAGAGACTCCTTCGGTAGAGCCTGCCGAAGTGGCTCCGCTAGTAGAGACTGCCCCCTCAAGCGGCATTAAGCCTGGATACGAAAACTGGATGTCATCCATGTCGGACATACTTGGATTCAATGACGACGAAGATAGCCCAGCCGAGCCTAACCCTGCTCTCGGCAACGAACTTCTATCTAAGACTCTAGAAAAAGCTGGATACAACGAGAAACCAAAAGTGGTAAGCACAGAAGAGTTCAACTCCATAGAGGGCGAAACAATATATCGAGCAGTAATTGACGAAAAATTTGTTGATCAGTACTTAAACTCTGCTGACCATTTCGCGGGAACAGGAGTTTTCGGGAATGGAACTTATTCGACCAATAAGAGGGAGAGTGCCGAAGCTTATGCTGGATCGACTAATGACGACCCCGACGTGATTAACGCTAGAATGCTGGAGATGAAACTTAGTCCAGATGCAAAAGTACTTTCTTTCAGCTCAAAGCGGGAGCTGAGAAAGTGGGTAGAAGAAAACGCTGCTAAGTTTAAGCAAGAGTTCCTAAAATTTGGAGCTAATCAGGGGGAAATCCACGAGTTCGAGTGGCAAATAAACAATGCTTCGGATTGGACTAACCTCGCAGTTATGGCTGGCTTTGATGCAATTAGATTTCCTCCCGACGCGCCGACAGAACATTTTACAATCATCTTAAATCGCGGAAAGGTTATTGCAAATGGCAAATCCTGAACTTAGCAGAATAGTAGCGAAATTATTCAGCCAGTACAAAGTTCCGATTGCTCAGGGCTTTGAGTGGGCCGCAGAGGTCGAGAGAGCTGAATCAATTGATGACCTGTCTTTGGAGCTCAAGGAGTTCATAGAATCCCCTCGTGATCTAAGACCTAGACCTAAACCCTAAAGTAGACTAGTTATATGGGTAAAAGCATTATGGAGCAGCTAGCGCTACTGCCAGAAGAAGAGCGTCTAGAGATCATGGCGGGTATGGATGAAGATTCCCTGCTCTGGGACTGGTCTGTCTGGGCGCGTCCAGAACAGCTTCCACCCGACGAAGACTGGAACGTTTGGCTTGTACTCGCAGGTCGTGGTTTTGGTAAGACTCGTCTCGCCGCCGAATGGGTTCGGGACATGGCAAAGTACACTACCGAAGGTCAGCGTCGCTTCGCTCTTGTTGCTCGTACTGCAGCTGACGTACGTGACGTTATCGTTGAAGGTGAGTCAGGAATCATTAACGTTTCCCCTCCTTCAGAGAAGCCACACTACGAGCCTTCGAAGAGGCGTCTAACTTGGCCCAACGGAAATACCGCAACCCTTTTTACCGCTGACGAACCTGATGGTCTCCGTGGTCCGCAGTTCACACACGCATGGGGCGATGAGATTGCAGCTTGGCGTCAGACACCAGATGCTGCTGGCATGACCGCCTTCGATAACCTCCGCGTTGGTACTCGTCTTGGTAAGAACCCACAGATTCTTTGTACCACCACTCCGAAGCGTGTTCCGCTTCTATACAAACTTATTGAAGAGTCTCGTACAGATAAAGTTGGTGGCTCTAAGGTTGTCGTAACTCGTGGTTCTACTTTGGACAATGCTGGAAACTTGTCTGGTGCATACCTTGACACCATCATGGGCGTCTACGAAGGTACGACCCTAGCTCGCCAGGAGCTTTATGGTGAGATGCTTGATGACGTAGAAGGAGCTCTCTGGAATGAAGAAATGGTCGAGTCCGCTAGAGAAGCTATGTACCCGCCTAGCACTCCGCTTCGTGTTATCGGCGTGGACCCTTCGGTTGCTGAGAATCCCCGTGACGAATGCGGTATTGTTGTCTGCGCGTCAACTGCAGACCACGACCTCTATAAGCGCAATGCTTGGGTTCTTGAAGACGCTTCAATTCATGGTTCCCCAGACACCTGGGCCCGTAAAGTTGTGGAAATGGCTCGTAAGTGGGGTTGTCCCGTCGTTGCCGAAGTTAATCAGGGTGGCGCTCTCGTTAAAAATGCCATCCTCTCGATAGACCCGACAATTAAAGTCCTAGAAGTCCATTCCAAGTACGGAAAGCAGCTTCGAGCAGAGCCTACAGTTCTTGCATACGAGCAGGGACGCGTCCACCACGTTGGATATCTTCCTGACCTAGAATCTCAGATGTATTCGTGGATCCCAGGGGTCGGAAAATCTCCTGACCGCGTTGATGCACTAGTTCACGCCCTCACTGCGCTGCTGATTAAGCCCCCTCCAGGCTTCAGTGGTGGGAAAATACGTGCAAAAAGCTTCGCGGATCGTAAGCTTGGAATAACAAACCCCAACAATCGGCCTGGCGGGCAGATTTTTAGGGTAAGATAGTGACGAAAATACTTTTAGATAGGTTCCCCTGCCACCTTTCTGCAATGGCAGCTGGAAAAATAGAAGATGTAACTACTATGAGGAGCTTCGAACCAACTCCAAATAGTACATATTTAGAAATTACGAGGGTGATTGTCACTGATGAACACATCATCGTTGCAAAAGATGGCCCAGAAGGGCCGCAAATCGTCTTTCGCGAAACATATGAGACGTACATCCCGTCGAAAGAAGCTATTCAAGACTCTTTTGTTGTCACTTCGTCGGGAAAAATGCTAGCATTTAAGAAAGATACGGGCTGCGGCTGCGGATCTAAGCTACGAGGCTGGAATCCTTACAACACTTTGGCCTCGATTAAGGACTAATAATGGACATTACGACTGTAAATTTCGTAATTTTGGCTCTTGGAGCCTATAGATTGACGCATTTGATCACTACAGACGCCATTGCCGATGGTTTTCGCAACTGGGTGTGGTCAAAATACGCCCCAATGACAAAAATTGGGTACCTAATCACCTGTAATTGGTGTACTGGCTTCTGGGTTTCGCTGCTTTTTGTCGCGGGAGCTTCCATTTTACCTCAGCTCACGCTTGTGGTATCATTAGTATTGGCTATTTCTGCTGTAATCGGGCTACTTTCAGCCTGGATAGAGCGATAAGACAGGTAGGAGCCACTTTTGGCTATTTTTAAGAAAGAAAACGAGAAATCAAATGAATCTCGTAGAGGCGTACGCGCCTCAGCGCCTAAGACTGCCACCCGTGTAGCCCCTGGTGTTTCAATCGACTCTTTTGGTGTTGTTTACGCCGAACCTCAGGCATTTAACACTCCTCGTCCGCTTACCGCGGCTGCAGCACAGGTAAAACTAGACGACAAGACAGAGGCAGAGCTATTTAAAGCCCGCCGCCAGTCTGCATCTGGTGCTTGGCAGAGCGAAGCCTGGGAATACTACGACTCAATCGGTGAAGTTAAGTACGCTTTCAACCTAGTTGCGTCTGTTGTTTCAAGAATTAGACTCTATGCAGCTGCAGTCAACAACCCTAGCGAAGCTCCATCCCCCATCGAGGACGTGGAGAAGATAGACGAGCGTCTATCCGCTGCTTCACAGCGTGCACTTGACCGTTTAAGCTCTGCTTACGGCGGACAGCCTGGTCTTTTGAAGGACGCAGCCCTAAACCTGCAGGTCACAGGTGAATGTTACCTAGTTCAGCTTCCAGAACGTCAGGGATCTGGCCTTCCCGAGACCTGGGATGTCCGTTCTATAGACGAACTTCAAGTTGACTCTAAGGGTAACTACATCATCAACCCACGACGCGACGTTGGTGGCAACACTTCGTCCTTAATGTCTCAGGGGAACAAGGAAGCAATCCTCCTACCTAAGTCCTCGTTTGTTGGTCGCATCTGGCGAGCACACCCTCGCTACACCCAAGAAGCTGACTCGAGCTTGCGCGGCCTACTAGACCTTTGTGCTGAACTACTTCTATTGAATAGGACATTCCGTGCGACTGCTCGCTCTCGCCTCAATGCTGGCGCTCTATATCTTCCTGACGGTCTTTCTGTTGCTGCTGGTCCTGATCCTGACTATCCTTATGATGAAGACGGCAATTACAACGAGACTTATACTGCTGAAGAAGCAGCTGATGAGTTCGAAGACCAGCTAATCGATGCAATGACCACTCCGATTAAGGATGAGGACTCTGCATCTGCAGTTGTGCCTCTAATTATTCGTGGTCCTGCCGAGCTTGGTGACAAGATCAAGCAGTTCAAGTTTGAGCGTTCTTTCGACCCCGCCTTGGCACAGCGTGCAGACCGTGTGCTTGAGCGCATCATGCAGGGACTTGACGTTCCTAAGGATGTAGTCACTGGTCTAGCGAATGTTAAATATTCGAACGCGCTGCAAATTGACGAAGCTCTTTACAAGGCACACATCGAGCCACTGATGCTACTTATCGTTGATGCACTTACAGTTATGTACTTGCGTCCATACTTGGTCGCAAACGGCTACACCCCTGAAGAAGTTAAGAACGTTTGCATCTGGTACGACCCATCTCAGGTTGCTACTCGTAATGACCGTGCTGCAGATGCAGACATGGGCTTCGACAAGCTTGCAATTTCTTATGACACATGGAGACGTGCTCACGGCTTCTCGGAGTCGGATGCTCCTACTCCTGAAGAGCTGGCTCTACGTCTAGTTATTCAGAAGGGTATGATCACCCCTGAGCTAACCGAGGGAATGCTGGCAGCAGTTGCTCCAGGAGTTCTTGACAAGGTTAGGCAGAATGCTGCAGCTCAGAGTGTAGCTCCAGTTCCACCAGAGATTGAAGAGCTGCTCCAAGGCGGCTCGGCCGAAGACAGCGCGGAAGACGAGAAGCCGCCAATCATCGATGACGTTAAAGAGTCCCCTGCACCACTAGCGGAACCAGAGGTCTAGCATGCACCAGCAAAACCCAGAGCTAGCAGAGAAGCTAGCACATCTTCTAGCTGATTCGGTAACAGCAAAATTTACTTTGCACGGCTATCACTGGAACGTACTTGGGCCAGACTTCGGAGAGTTCCATGAATTCTTTGGGATGCTTTACGAGGATATCGACGGGTCTATTGACGAGCTAGCCGAGAACATCCTAAAGGTTGGGTATCCTGCTCCCTACTTGATCTCTGACTATGTAGATATGTCTTGCATCAAGGAAGAGCGGTTAGACGGAACTTCTACTCAGTTTTTGCTGCAGTCCGCTCTACGTGTAAACGAAACTATGATTGACTGCATTCACGGAACCGCAGAGCTGGCTGAACAGTGCCGAGAGTTCGGGCTAATGGACTTCTTAGCTAGGCGCGAAGATATGCACAAAAAGTGGAGATGGCAAATCAAGGCATTCCTAGGAGTTAGATAAATGTCTGAGTACCTACAAAAAGTAGTTAGAGCTACGGGTGGCCACGCCGCTCCTGCAGAGAATCTAGAGACAGATCAAAAGGAAGCCCCAGAGGGTTACCACTACATGCCAGATGGGACTCTCATGAAAGACTCCGAGCACGAAGACGAGGCTGCTCTAGAGAAGAACCCTGGCGACCCATGCTGGGAAGGCTACATTCAAGTAGGTATGAAGGAGAAGGCTGGGAAGATGGTTCCCAACTGTGTCCCTCAGGATGCTGCAGAGATTGACGTAGATGATGTCATCTTTGCCCTAAGAAAGGCAGAGACAGTAGAAGACATCTCGCCTTACTTGATTACCTATGCAATCAACGAGACAAAAGATTTCGACGCGCCTCGTGCCGTCACATACGAGCAGATTAAGTCTGTAATTGCTGCAGCTGAGACCCCTGCAGAAGCAGCCGAGTCAGTTCTAATTTTCACTGAACTAGCCCACCATGACGACGTATACGAGAACGCTCTCGACTATGTCTCACTACTACCTGTTGGACACCCTAGAGGTAAGGCAAGAGGGTTTACTGCTTCAGCAAAGAGAGAAGCAAAGGCTGAATGGTACTCAGCTGACAGGCGTCTATCAGACACCACTAGAGCAGCTCTACATGACTTTTTCTCGAATGACTTTGGAACTGTAGAGTCGCGATTTGCTCAGATGAAGCTAGATGCGCTGACTGCAGCTGGAGAGTTTGACACTCTAGTAGCTGTTGGTTGGAAGATTTCATTTGCAAAGCGTTCTGCTATGTCTAGAGCTCTTGCGAAGATTAGGCGTCGTGACCGTAATGGTAGATTCGCCGAAGAGTTTGGTCGTCTGAAGGGATTCTTCAGCGGCGGCCCAGACGGGAAAAACTTTACTGGTGTAGGACGAATTGTTGGTGCCACTGAAGGTAAGAACGAGTTCCAGGTAGAGTTCAAGAATCACTCAATTATTCCTGACGGTATCTATCGACTACCTGCAGACAAGTCAGAGAACGTAGGGGCTTACCTGCCTCAGAGGATCGTTTCTAAGCTTCCTAAGCGCGAGGCTCAGTTTGATCCAAAAGACAACGACTCTACTGTCCCACTGGATGAGTTCCTAGCAACTCGCATGGATGCTCCTGATGGCTGGAAGGCTATCAAGAATGAGCAGGGCAAGATCACTGGCTATCAGTCAGAAGATGGCAGCAAGATTCTTTCGGTGTCTAAGCCAGATGCAAAGAAAGCAGAAGAGATTGCTAACGATAGCAAGATTCCTGCTTTTGGTGTTGGCGAAAGCGAAGAGATTGACCCTAACGAGCCGATCTACACCCTAAAAGATGAAGACGGTAACGTAATTGCATACGGACAAGACTGGGCTACCGCTCAGAAGGCTGCAATCTACTTGGGTCTCGGAGAAGATGACGAAGAGTCGTCAGAGCCAGAAGGCGACAAGGAAGAGAAGCAGTTAGACCTCGGAGAGCAGTACGGTCTAGACAACGCTGGGACCAAGAAGTGGCTTGCCAAAAACTCTGGCGGTGATTCTTACGAAGTCAACGAGCTTCCTGATGGTACTTACCTGGTTGAGACTACATATGAGGACGGCAACAAAGACGAGCAAAAATTTGACTCGGCTGACGATGCTTTCAAGTATGTTGCAGGAGAGGTTGGCCTAGACCCAGAGCTAGACCCTAAGGTAGAAACACCAGAAGAAAAGCCCGCTGCAAATGGTGACGGAGTTCCTTACGGAAAATACTCCCCCGAAGATGTGGCAGACGGCTACCAGTTTGGTCGTCCTATAGACGGAATTTGGTACTACGACGATGCTGCAGATGAAGAGGGTAACCCCCTACAGATTCAGGTGTCTAAGCAGAAGAATGGCGATACTTGGTACGTAGAAGCCGAAGACCGCAACGGACGTACCGTATCCAGCAACGAATTTGAAACTCCAGAAGACGCATTCGAGTACGCATCGTGGTCAGCACAAACCGAGTGGGACCAGGACTGGGTAGACTCAAATGTAGAAGAGCGCCAGTTAGAACTAGCCGAGAAGTATGGACTAGATCCAGCTACCAAGGACACCTTCCTAGCAGAAGGCGGACCTGGAAACAAGTACGAGGTCTACAAGACCCCTAACGACGAGTGGGTAGTTGAGACCACTTTCGACGATGGCAACGAAAGCAGCGAGACCTTCGACAATATTGAAGATGCTTTTAAGGCTGTAGCTGACGACATGGGGAATCTCCCTGAAGAACCAACTGCAGACAAGCCTGAAGCAGATGCACCTAACGGCGACCCCAAGCCTGGTGAGTTTGATGCTAAGGAACTAGCAGCGGGATATGCTTTCTCGGGTGTCGACGATGCAGTTGGGTACAACAGCATCAGAACTACCGAAGATGGAAACGAGATTCAAGTACAAAAGGCATCTAACGGTAAGTGGTATGTCACAGAACTTGGCGGCAATGGTCCAGACAACTATAAGGACATAGAGCACGGAGAGTACGACAACCCAGAGGCAGCTTTTGAAGAGGCCTCTAACCTAGTTGGTGGCTCCGAGTTTGACAGAAGTGCAGCAGAAGCTGAAGTAGAAGCTCTATCTAAGTCTGAACCCGTAGGCCCATCACTGGTTAAGAAGAACTCTGACGAAGACGGTGTCCCAATCAACGACATGTTTGACGTTGACAATGCAATCGATGATCACAAGGAGATGTACTTCCCTACTCGTTCAAGCGACATCGAATCAGAGTTGAACTACCAAATGAGCAGGACTGGTGAAAACTCTGCGAGTGTTGGAGACTACATGTCTGGCGGTGCCCAGGCTCGCGTTAGCGAGAACGAGGACGGCACATGGGACGCTACAATTAGGTTTCCAGAGGGTGACGATGTCTCGGAGAGCTTCGACAATCAAGAAGATGCCGTTCGCTTTGCCGCTGAAGAAGCTGCAATCTGGAACACCAACAACATCCCAGCCGCTCTAGCCACAACTAAAGACTTCTCTGATCTAGATAGAGAACTAGAGGCTATTGAAACACCAGACCAAGCCCTAACTTACGCTGCGAGACTCGTTGAGATCGCAGATGCGTTAGAGAAGAGCAGGGGTCCCGAGAAAGAGATTCAGAGTCTTCGGGATCTTCACGACCTTATTGTTGAAGAGTACGGCAATGGAGACGATAGCCAGGAGACTAGATTCTTCCGTATGATGGCAGAAGATGCCCCTGTAAGCTCGAGCATCAGCCCTAATACGGATGTAAATTCAGTAGATGCCCCAGAAGCTCCAGGATCTACCGACGAGAAGAAGTCTGTATCTTCTAACCAAGAAGCTGTCAACAAGGTCATGGCTGGGATGCTTGCTGCTATTGAAAGCGGCGAGGCTATGCCATGGCGTCAACCATTTACGGATGACCCATCTCTAGCTGGAGCATCAGTTCCCAGGAACCCCGCAACCAAGCACGTCTACTCTGGAGTAAACTCCATGGTGCTCCGCTGGGTTGCTGGTGAAAAAGGCTACAACGATGGTCGTTGGATGACATACAAGAACGCTCAAGATCTTGGTGGTAATGTTCGCAAGGGCGAAAAGGGTACGTTTATTCTTGCTCCTCGTATGATCCCTAAAAAGGACAAAGACGGCAAGGAAGTAATTGGCCCAGACGGCAAGCCACAAAAGTTTATTGTCTTCAATGCTATGGCTGTATTTAACGTTGCACAGATTGATGGCCTAAACCTGCCAGACGAGAAGAAGAATGAAGACCTAGTGGCTAAGACTCCTCTAGAGGCTCAAGAATTTGTCATTGAGCGCTACAAGAAGTCAATGGAAGCCTTGGGTCAGAAAGTTCCTGACATTCACTACACTTACGTCGGTCAATATGGTTCCCACTCTAGCTCCCCCAACTGGAGCCCGATGATGGACAACATTACTCTTCCAACTCTAGAGCAGTTCAACAGCCCAGAAGAGATCTTTGACACTCTAATGCACGAACTTGCTCACTCCACTGGACACGCCAGTCGCCTAGACAGGACAGATCTGACTAAGGACTACGGAAACTCAGACGGTATTGCTAGGGCTAAAGAAGAGCTGATTGCTGAAATCTCTTCTGCAATCCTTGGGCAGATGTTTGGTATAGAGAATACTTTAGACAACAGCGCTGCTTACGTACAAAGTTGGCTAAAGAGACTACAAAATAACCCACAAGAAGTTATCTCTGCAACTAAAGAGGCTCAAAAAGTGGTAGATTACATGCTAGGTATGCACCTCGGAGACTGGTCCCCAGTTGACGGATACAAAATCTCTAAAGGAGGGTCCAACTAATGGCCAAGCAATACACCGAAAATGATCCAGAGTACTGGACTCTATTCGCTAAAACAATCGGAAATTCAGTTCCCGACCTTGAAGATGACAGTGCTTTCGTTGATAAAGACGGCGTTGTAACCAAAGAAGACTAATTACACAAGCCAATTTGGGGTAAAATTAATACATTGGCTTCAATAACCCATTAGGAAACAACCAATGAACATTCTTCTAGGCCGTTCAAACAACCTGGCGTTTTTCGGAAACGACCAGTTTTCTGTTGTCCTAGACACTGATCTAAACCTAATTGTTGCGTCTGGAGCTCCTAGCACCCTAGTCACCACAGCAGACTGGGAGGTCTCTGAGCAGCAGCTTTCTGCAGCGCAAGAGCGTCTTGCAGTTCGCGCAATTGAGGGTGAGGTGGCTAATGCAATTGTCGCCGCTGCTGGCAAGAGAATGTACAGCGTACCAGAGGGTGTAAAGAAGGAAGCCGAAAAAGCTTTAGAGTGGAGAAAGAAAGAAGGCCGTGGAGGTACTCCAGTTGGCCTCAACACCGCTCGCACCCTAGCTAAGGGTGGCCAGATTGGCATCAAAAAAATTCGTCACATTGCAAAGTATTTCCCTCGTCACGAAGTTGACAAGAAGGGCAAAGGCTGGACTCCTGGGGAAGACAACTTCCCATCTAACGGCCGCATTGCGTGGGCTCTCTGGGGTGGAGATGCAGCTTGGCGCTGGGCGCGTCCAATTGTAG
>Ga0222714_10005081_pt1 | contig 12616 bp, 11 predicted proteins | sample C33_3DmetaG_FD_165048 | JGI IMG/M metagenome (GOLD analysis project Ga0222714, IMG submission 165048) | Estuarine water microbial communities from San Francisco Bay, California, United States - C33_3D | ecosystem: Environmental > Aquatic > Marine > Unclassified | place: USA: California... | reverse complement strand
TCATGGGCTTCGTGGGGCGGAGTGCTTGATTTCGGGACGTGAATCGCCAACACCATCTTGCCATCCACTTCGATCGCCTCGGCACTAAAATTCACCCGCGGACGGGTATGCAGGTCGGCCGCACCTTCCATCATGTAGAGCTCCTCCTCGCCGCGTACGCCGGCCACCACCCCATTGTCTTTGACCCCAATGAAAATGGTCCCGCCATCGGTATTGGCGAAGGCCACCAGCGTTTTGGCAATTTTACGTTGGCTGTCGACCCGAAATTTAAATTCCCGCGTCTGACTCTCCCCCTGCCGAATTTCCTGCATCGCATTCATAACCATCCGAATGTACAACCGTCCCTTTTGTACTTTTAAGCATGTCCTTCCTCTCCGAATTCAAATCCTTCGCCCTCAAGCGCAACGCCCTCGACCTCGCGATCGGCGTCGTCATTGGCGCTTCCTTTCAGTCCATCGTAGACGCCATCGTCAACGGCCTCCTCATGCCCCCCATCCGGGCCCTGAGTGGCACCCTTCCGGGTGAAGCCTGGATTTTTCAGGTAGGCCAAATGTCCTTCGGCATCGGCGCCGTCATCAACGCCATCATCCAATTTGTATTGGTTGCCCTCGCGGTCTTCTTCCTCGTCAAAGGCCTGAACGCCTTGCACTTGCGCGAAGAAGAGAAAAAGCCCACCGCCAAAGCGGATCCGAACACCCAATTGTTGGAGGAAATTAGGGACTTGTTGAAGTCGAAGGGTTAAAGGGTGCAAGAGTAAAAGGGTGAAAGCGCTCTAGCCCTCTAGCCTCCTAGCTCAAGCTTCCTAGCCTTTAAACTTCTTTAATGAACAGCTCCTGCTTAAACCGAACCCTGGGGCCGTACACCCCTTCCGGAGCGCGCTTGCCGCAGGAGATCACCATGCAGATTTCGGCACCGCTGGGAAGGTCTAGTAATTCCTTCACACGCTTACCATCCATGCCTTCCATGGGGCAGGTGTCAAAACCATTCGCCGTCATCGCCAACATAAAATTCTCACAGGCCAGAGCCGTAGACTTGTGCGCCCAGGTCGACATGCCATGCAGGCTGAATGGACCCCGGGGAATGGGACCCGACAAGCCTTTGAACCACACATACAGTTGTTTGAACGGCCCAAAAATCCCAAACGGCCCCATGTTGTAGGCCAAGGGAATAATCTTGCTGTAGTACTGATAGGGACCCTTGAGGCGTTCCTTGCGGGCGTCATCAAATTTGGCCAACATCAAGGCATTCGTTTCCCGCCAACGATCCGGACGGGCGACGGCCACCACCAGCTCCTGCGCGGTTTTCGCAGCCGGCTGGCTCAGGCAGTATTCGACGAGTTTGGCTTTTTTCTCAGCAGAACGAACCCAGAAAAACTCCCAGGTCTGCAGATTGGAGGAATTCGGGGCGAGCAGGGCCAAACGCAAGCATTCGCGCATGACCTCCTCGGGAATCGGCGTGGCATCGTACACACGAACGGCACGACGGCCCTCCACCACGTTTTTGAATGCTTCGGCATCCATCACGGGAGCGGATTCGGAATAGCCGTGCTTAGGGGCTTCGTTGAAAATTTCGACGTCTGACATGAAATGGTTTAAAGACGGAACACGTCGAAAGCTTACTGGTTCACTAAGTAGTTGAAATAGTCTTTTAATTCTTTCGCTGGAATATTCTTGGCCAAAATTTTATTCGAACTATCAAGGATGTATACCTGCGGTGTTGACGGAATATCATACTTCAAGCGGAAATCATCTTGAGTGACATCGTGATGATAGTAAAAATAGGCTGGATCATAGTCCCGTGAAGAAATGAATTCACTCAAAAACTCATTGGTCGTTTCTACCGTCACCAAAACAGGAATAAGTCCGTTGTTTTTAAAAGAATCTATTACTTCCATGTAAAATGGCATTGCCTCTTTACAATGGCTGCAGTCTGCATCAAAAAAAACGAGGAGCTTATAGATTCCAAAAACTTGATTCAGACTTGTGAGTTTACTCGATTTGACATTTTTTATCGGGAAATTTTGTGCTTTCCTTCCGACAGGGTTTAACCGAATTTTATCTGCTTTTTCTTGAAGTTTGATGTAAACCGAGTCATCGACCCACCCAAAATCCGATTTCGGGAATCCCTTGACCATGCTTGCAAACACATTTTCATGACCAACGATTTTGGAGGTTTCAAATTTATTGGTAAGCAAAGAAAAATAAAAAGGGCGCACGTCGGCATCTCTGATAAAACGCATCTGAGTTTCAATACAAGTGAAGATCGAATCATAATGTTGAGATATCATGCGATCGTAGAAATTATTCAAGTACTGACGAACAAACGGAGAGTTCTTCAAAAATTCGTAATGGCCATCAGTCAGGTCCCAGTATTGTGTTGAAATCTGTTTGTGTGTTTTCCCATCGAACTCAAAAATTTGCGGGAATACTACTCGAAGCAGCGGAACAGCATCAGGATACTTTTTTTGCCATGCTTCGCCAAGATCCTGACCATTTTCCAGATGATTGTGAATAAATCTATAAAATTGACCATTCAGTGAGTCCCTAAATCGGGGCTTATCACCATAAAATTCAACGTCAACATCATGATCAAAGACCACGAAATCAAACAGACTTAATGTATCCCGTACGATCGTATAAAGTCCATTTGGCAATTTTGACATCGCTCCGCTTAACGTGTCACGTACATATAGCTTTTCCTCTACCCGAGCAGCGACAATGTCACCATCCTTTAACGTTCCATGAAACATGGCCACATGTTGGGCTTGACTATTCAAACTATACAAGAGTGCCCATGTTAGGGTGAACAAATTAACCCTCATTGTAGCCTTCATCTTTTTCATTTTCTATTTTTTCTGCGGTTGACTCCGAAATGAGCCCTTTGGTGCGCACCAGGTCAGGTATATAGTGCGTGACCATTTGATAACCACTTTGAGTAGGTATTTGTATATACTGGATTCCAAAATCAAGAATTACCGCCAATTTCCGTTTGTCCCTTATCAAATACCCAAAATCATCCCAAGCTATGCTTCGCGCCGTAAGTAGCATCAGAGGCTCCACGCGAAGGACCCACATGAAGAGTTGACTGAATTCAACCCAATTAGGATTATAAACTAGACTGCGTGTATATTTAAAGCGAGAGTCTATTTTCGCATTTTTGTAGTCGGCCTCATCCATTGAGTTCAATAACCGCTTCAAGTATCGCAGACGCCTAGCAGATTTCATGAGACAATTATACATCATCCTTCGGGCATACAGACTGACGCTTGCATTTCTTTTGAGCACATTCTTGTTTAATTCGTGTCAAAAAGACTACGTTGACATTGGCATTGACTTCCGTCCGGACGTCCATCTCACCATTCCACTTTTAAATCAGGATATAGACCTTAGTGATTTTGGTTTAGACACCATCGCTTACGAGTCCATCCAAGCAATAGCCGTGCCCCTAAGCACGGGCGCTGGCATCAAGGTCCCCATGGATCTGTTCAACCGTGCAATGCCAAATAGGTTTCAGGTGAGTTCTAAAGTCATAGATGAAGTTTGGGGCTCTGTTCAAAAAGTTCATCGTGTAGAAGTGGATACACTCGTATCAGCTATTCAGAACTCTAGTTTAGCTCTAGCTTTTAGCCAAGCCATTTCGGCGGGAATCACTCCACCTTCTATCTCCCAAGGAATATTTAAGCCCAAACAAATCTCCATCGGACAGGCATCCGACGCTTACGAGAGCACCATCCCGCTTGATGCAAACATTACACTCGTGAATTTTCAAAATGCATCACTTCAATGTCGGTTTCAAATTGTTACTTCATCTGACTCCGTAATGAGTCAGGTAATAACAGTCCCGGCAGGGGGAAGCCAGAACACCAGCATACAGCTATCCGCCATGGGCAATTTGCCCATAGATCTTTCCCTAACTTCTTTCGATTACACGCCACTTGGTCCACTAGATCCAGCCACACCCTTGTTTGATCTGCAATTAGGTCTGCAACAAGAATTCACCAAATTCGACGCAGAACTGGACTCGGCGGTATGGGATAAATCACTTATGCAACTATATTATTTGGACAGCCTCTCCTTAATTGCTCCGAGGTCAGAAATTAAACTAAATCCTAACACCAATTTCCTTTTTAACTTTTCTAGCAATATTGGAAAACCCATGAGACGGGCCATTTTGAATAATGGTCAAATTCTGGCTGACCTAGCAGCAATGCCCGGGCAGTCAAGCCAATATGCCGTTGGAAATAAAACGCTATTTGGACATCGTGACACATTTGAATTTGAGAGCATTTACTACTCTTTAAACAGTTCAATCCCCACTTCTCTAGGCACTCGGCAGGTAACGACAACGGATGTACATGCTTTTGGAAAACCTGCTTACTCTCGTGTCAATTTGAACTTCAATCTACCGCTCACCGCGAGGCAGAGCATAGCATCCGGTCTTTCAGTACCATTTATTGACACCGCTGAATTCTATGATCCAATCCTTAGCGTCATGCTCGAAAGCGATTCGGATTATGAAGTTGAATTTCAGCTCAGCGGGGAGAATTTCCCTCATGGAACCTTTCAAACCGATAGTCTGCTGAAAAAATTATCCCTGAATTCAAACGGACTTTATCATGGATTTTTCACATTTGACTCGAGCAATAGTCATTTAAGTGCTATGAGTGCTATTCCTATGGATTCTCTGGCACTTGCCCCTAAAATTAAACTTGTTAGCAACGGAGACCTCTATGCTATCACAGAGAACAGTCATATTACCTTAAGTCCGCAACTAATTCTACCAATTCAAGGAAAGCTGAGTGGATTTATCTTTTCAGACACCCTGAATTTAAACCTGGATACGACCATTGTTCATTACGCCCTGACGGATACCATTCGCCTTGATTTTGCGAGTAGCAACCCCGCCACATTAGGAATTCGATTGAGGGTTCAACTTTTAGATTCAACCGGCTTTATCATTGACGATCAATCCTTAGTCGTCATTGAACCTTCCCCTTACACCGCAAGCCTTGCAAACGGCCTGACTTATGCGGAAAGTAAATCAAGTTTTAACATTCGTAAAGCCAACATTAAGAAGGCGAGACAGTTAGTTTACATCCTTGAAATTGGGGGTGACGATGATAATAGAATTCGACTCCCGGCCTCAGGCGCCATCCGTTTGGAAGCAAATTTGGTCATACCATGAAGAAGATTACTCTGTTCATTATATACTACGCTGCCATCTCCTACGCTGCGCTGGCGCAAGGAGGTTATTCCTACCCGGGTAATTATGAGTTTAAATCATTCATGGATGGACAAGTGGCCTACAACTTTAGTGGTGTTGACTTGCTGTTGGCCCGAAATACCTCGGATCAAAAGGATCGAAACTTTACTTTTCTAAAAAGCGCCATTAACAATTGGAGCTATGTGAGATTATCGAAAAAAGCGAGTCTATACACCCAACTTCAACGCTCGGACGAATTATATCTGAAAGATCCAGGTTTAACAAATGGCTTGCTGAACTCCATTGAGGGAGGGTTCCACTGGAATCCGGATACAATGGTTGATTTGAGCGGTGGGCGCCTCGGTTTAGTTGGCTATCAAGATTTTGGAAGCTGGGTCGAATGGAATGGCGAATCCAAGTCCTACCTAATAGGAGTTCGAATGCGTGATTATTCCAATATATATGCGGTTTCTCTGGACACGGGATACATCGCTAATAGGTATACTTCACCCCTGAATACGGGTTCAGAATATGTCGCTTACGCTCAAGCAAATCAAGTTTATCTCGCCGGAAACACTGCAAATTTGGATTTGCTTGTAACGGATCCATTAGCGCTCGTCTCCGAATTACTTCTCCCAAATAACTTCCTTATTTTATTGGATTATACTGAGCGTCATATAATAAACGACCATCATGAAATAGAAGCAAGCTTGATTGGGATCCCTCTCTTCAGCCAACTATCCGATCTCTTAAACAGAAAAGTGGAATTTGATTGGAAATTTTCGGGGGTTAATCTGAATGGACTAGACTCCTTGCTTCCAGGCGCAACCGTGCAGCTTGATTCGAGTATTGGCATGGTGACTCCGCAGCTCAACTCTTCTAAAAATCTATTCAAACCTTCTCAGGAGATACATTTTGGCTGGACCTATATACCTACACCCGCGATTCGATGTTCTGCCAAATACTCCTATTACTCAAATCATCTTTTCAACAATTCAAATCTAGCGCTTGGGGTTTTTCAAAATCATGGTAGAAATCTCCAACTGATGACCCGAATAAACATCTCAAGCAAATTTGGTAACTGGAATGAAATTGGAGTCCTATACAAGCCTGCGCCAGGGATAACTTTATTTGGAAATGTCACGGGAGCCGATGTATTTCGGTTCCGCGAATCTTTTCAGGTCAAAAAGAATTTTAAAATTCTACATTTGAGTTTCGGTTTGTTTGCAAACCTTTAAACATTACATCTCTCCAAGAATGCGCCTATTCAAGCTCTTATCTGCTCTTGTGCTCTTCGTGTCATGGACAACCTTTGCTCTGGGACAAGGGACCCGGCTTGACACCATTGAGCGAAACACGGAATCTCCAAGTCTTCTAGAATTAATCAAAGGCGGTAAGCGCACATCTGGATTAAACCAAAAAGACGATGGAGCGGAAGAAAAGGAGTACGTGTACAATATCAAGAACCTAAATGGAGAAAAGTTATTAGTGACGCAGGAGCTGGCGCGATACATTGACAAGAATGATTTCAGTGTCGATGTGCGCCTTGAGGAGGTATTCGTGCGCCGAAAAGTAAAACGAAATGAGAATATAGACGGACTTCCTGGCGTTTTACAACGAGTGAGTAGAGAAAAAAGCATTGATCAACTTATTGACAGTAGGACCCAAGTTTTCATCACCTTGAACAAAGTCAAGGTAGAAGAGAATACCGCGTTCTTTAAACGTTTAGTCGCCAACAATCTGAGTCTCAACCCTTCGACCGATTTTATCCAAATTGATTATATCAATTTTCCCGAATTCAAATTGGGCGAACTCGGGGATGATCCAAACTCAAATGCACAAAATTTAGTCCCTACGAGTGAATATGTTCAGGAGGACCCTCTCTTGGAGGAAGTTTTATTAGCCCCCGACCCCTTAACCACAGCGAATGAGGATACTGTCACAGAGTCTAATCTTCTTATGGATTATCTGTGGTATTGGATTTTGGGCTTGTTACTTCTCGCCGTTGTAATTGCAGCACTTCTAATTAGAAGGAATCGTAGAAAAGCCCAAATTGCTGCCGCAATTGAAGAAAACGGAACGATGGAGGACTTAGAAAAGTCTCTATCGAATAACAAGTTGAGAAAAATTGCCTCTGAAGCTTTTGACAACAGTTCACCTAATCTCAAACGGTCGGAATTCAAAAAATTGTTAATTGAAACTCCAGAATCGGTTGGCACTTTCATGAATGCTATGATTGAGAACCATGAATTAGAAGGTTTGATTTTCTTTTCATCGCTAGCCCGACCATATCCGGATTTAGTTGCGCTTCTAAAGCCTTTCATGGAGTACTCGTCATATTTGACAATGTTGAATCAAATTGATACTCCGGAGGAAGATAAACTCGATTCAGAAAGCATGGACAAATTCCTGCTTACATTTAACAGTACTGTTCGGGCTCTTTCAAACGAGAAGACTGCCTTCAAAGACGAGAAAAATAATGTTTTTGGCTTCCTGGATCAATTATCTAATTTTCAAATTGTCCAACTAATTCGAGGAGACCGACCGGAACTATCTTCCGTGTTATTTTCCCAGTTAGAGCAGAAACGTCGCATGGCACTTTTGGATTTACTCGAGGACGGGGACAAATCTGAAATCCTAATGAAGGTAGTTGAGCTTCAAAGATTACCACTTTCCGTAATCAAGGAAATTGGCATCCGTTATGCTCGTAAGGCTCAAGAGTTAGTTGGCTTAGAAAACATCGACATTGACGGACACAAGGCGCTCATCGAAACGCTGGATGAATACGATGCTTCAAAGCAAAAGAAATTAATTGACGACATTATGGCTTCTGACCTCAATCGGGGGCAATTAATTGAGCAACGCTTTATTGGCTTCTATAATTTACATAAAATCGAACGAGATATCCTACGCAATGCCCTCTCAATATTTGAAACCGATGTACTCATCAACGCCTGCTATGGATTAGAAAAGAAGGCATTAGAGGCAATCCTCGAATCTCGCCCGCCAAGAGAAAGAGATATGATCGAATCGGAGATAAGTAGTGGAAATCGAATTGCAAGCGACATTGTTCGTAAGGCTCGAAAAGTCATACTTGATGAAGTCCGAAAGTACCTTTAAATCATTACTTCAAGTTGCGCTACTCACAGTAGCGACTATTCTGAGTTTCCATTGTCTTGGGCAAAATCCACGACCTGTGGCTGTGAGTTTAGTTTCGGGCTTTGAAAGGGCCTTGATAAATGACTTGAACACGAGAATTGCAGGCGTTCAGACGATCCAAATTGAAGCTATTACAGTCGCCTCTGAGGGTTCGTCAAAAAGTGAAAGCTTCATCCTTGTGGCGAATTCCATAAAGTCCGCTTGTTCTAAGTCCGTCCATAGGTATTTAGCGCGTGGTCAGGATTTTGGCCCAAGTCAGCTCACGATGCGTGCAGAAATACTTCCAAGCAAGGGTAATGACATTGTGACTTTCGTGTACGTTCGCGATGCCAGCGGAACTGTACTATTTGCAGAAACTTATTCATTGAAAGGGAAAAACACCCCTAAACCTCTCCCTAACTTACTCTTAACTCTGAATAGTTCCATTCAACCAAATCTTCAACTATCTTACTTAACCAACCAAGGTTTGGATACCAATAATGTTAATTTCTATGGCACAGTTGTTGGCGTCAATCTAACCGGTAGTCAATATGTCACAGGTCGACAGGATCTGACCTTTGGGTATGCAGTCGGTTTGATGATGACCATACCGACTTTTGGGGATTCTCAAGATCCACTTCCCATTATTGTCAGTTTATCCGCCGGTGTTTCTTCAGAACTTCTAATCAAAGAGTTTCAGTTATTCAACTTAGATTCTAAACTCGCATGGAAATCCGCCATTTTGACGGACTTAAGTCAACACAACTTCGGGCGATATAATGTCTCTTCTGATCTCGGGCTATACATCACAAAGAACTTTTCTGTCAGATCAGGGATTGAACTTTGTCATCGAAGTCTTATTCCATGGGCTCCTAGCTCGATCGGATTATCCAACTTCGATCGTTTATACATCGGTCTTGGTCTTGGATTTTAAATCTGGTCTGCACGTTTGCCGTTTGTACTCATTTAGGTTACTTTTAAGTTCGCAAAAATTGAATGAAGCGTTGTGATCAAAAGAACTTTCATAAGCAAAGCAGCTCTCGGCTTTTCTCTGTCCCTTTTGGCATATGGTTGCTTCATGCCCCCTAGGACTGAAGATCTCTCGCGTCATTTTTCCATTCCCGATAATGAACTAAATGAACGCGCATATTTGAATACTGCTGGGAACGACAAGCTAGAAATTCTGTATCTCGATGGCGCTCCTCAGAGCACACAAGATTTAGTCGAAAATTCTCCTTCATCGGGCAGATATTTTAGCTCAAGCAGAAATTTTACTTCTGAAGAGACACGGCTTTACTTAAGACATTACATTGCGGCTCAGAAGGCCCTTAGCTCCAATGATTTGTTCACCTCTGAATATCATATTAAAGCAGGGCTGGAATTACTCGTGACTCCTGAATTACTTGAATTATTGGGCTCGCTTTATTACCTTCAAGGAGATAGCATCACTGCTGTCAGATTTTGGAACAAAGCGAACGAACTTGACCCTAAACCTTGGAATTAATTTATACTCATTATGAAGTTTTCCCCCACCACTTTACTTGGCTTCTTCATTTGCTTTAGTGTCCTTATGGTTGGAGCCCTGGACACAGTTGGCGCAGTGGCGCTGACGGAAAATTTACCAGACTGGCTGAACATCCCATTTTTAGATTTTGCATCCATGTTTGTCGTTTTGGGTGGATTGCTAACGGGACTATTTATCATGTACCCAGCTCATACTGTTTTGAGTGCTATAGGCACCTTCAGATATGTCTTTAGCCATTATAATTCTAAAACAGAACTTTTAGAATCGGAGATTAAGAATATCCTACAATACCGATCAGCATATGCGAATGATAAAAATAATTTTTTCGCGATGAATAAGCCTTCTGATTCTATGACTAAATACATGTTTGAATTGGTTAGCACCAACTATTCTGCCCGGGAAATAAGGGACATGGCGGAGTTGTACATCGATAAACGCGCGGGAGAAGAAAAAAAGAAAGCGGATGTGCTTCAAATGATGGCTAACACAGCGCCTTCTTTCGGTATGGTAGGAACGCTTCTTGGACTAATCATAATGCTAGGGAATCTTGAAGATCCCTCCAAAGTAGGTCCTGCATTGGCTCTGGCTCTATTGACAACCCTGTATGGAGTAGGTTTTGCGAATTTGCTTTTCAGCCCTATGGCAAAGAAAATAAAATACAACCAGTCCATTAACCAAACTCGAGAAAAATTGATTATGGAAGGAATTGTTTTGATTCGTGAGGGCAAGTCGGAATTATTGATTAAAGATCAGTTAGGATCTCTGATTGGTCAAGGTGGTAGCTAATTATTAAATCTAGTATACCATGTTTGACTTCATGAACAAGCAAAAACAGCAGCCTGTTGAGGAAACTCGAAGGAAAAAAGCTGTTGTAGAGGAAGAGACTAACGAGGCCGGTGCCAATGATTGGCTTGCGACCTACGCCGATATGATCACCCTTCTGATGGCTTTTTTTGTCATTTTCTTTTCCGCGTCAAAAGTGGACTTACAGCTTTTTGAGGAGCTCAAAAATGGCTTTGTGAGTGACAAGATCAACACCAAGTCGGGATCTCCACTGACTGAGCTTTATAATCAATTGGATAGCACCTTTGATAATGCGGCTAATGATAACCCAAGAGTCGATGTTGAAAAAAACTATCGAGGCATCAACATTTTGCTCGGATCAGAAAGCCTCTTTAGTTCCGGCGAAGCAAATTTAACAGGAGCCGGAAAACAAACGATTGATGAACTCTGTCTTGCCCTGGATTCTATTGTTGGGAAATACAATTTAACCATGGATATCGAAGGTCATACAGATGACACCCCCATGCGTTCGTTCAGATTCCCTTCAAATTGGGAGCTCTCTTCAGCCAGAGCAGCGACCGTTCTGCGCCAAATGATTGAAAATGGTTTGCCGCCTGAAAATTCCAGGGCTATCGGTTTTGCAGACGTCAAGCCTACAGTAAAACCTTTTGATGACCAAGGGGTCTATGTCATAGGGTCTAGAGAAAAGAATAGACGTGTTGAAATAATCATACATTACTGAATTTGAGACGATTATATCCCATGACAAGGAACTTATGGCGGCCGTTTTTAACGGCCGCTTTCGTCCTTTATGGGTATGGGGTTTCGGCTCAGTGTAACTTGTATATAGGAAGTTCAGGAACGACAACGGCAACAATTTGCCAAAATCAAACGGTAACAATAACGGGAAATAGCATTTCTGGAGCCACATACTCATGGGAGGTTTCCAACGGTTCATCTTGGTCCTCGTTAACCGAAACCACAGAGAGTCTTACTATTCTAACTCCCCCTGGATCGAATATTACAAAATATTACAGACGAATTTCAACTGTTTCAGGAACTCCTTGTACTACAAATACTGTATCTGTATTCTGGCCAACCCATCCCACGGCTACCATAAGCGGTACCGCTTCTTTCTGTCAAGGAAGCTCTACCACACTCACCGCTTCATCCGGCGCCAACTACTCCTATGCCTGGACCGTACCCGCAGGTGCTACCGCTAGCACCAGCGCCTCTCAGACCGCCAACGTCGCCGGTGACTACAGCGTAATCATTACCAACACCTCTTCTGGCTGCTCTACAACCTCCGCTACCACTACCGTCACGCAGAACGCTAAGCCTTCCGCTCCTTCCGTTAGCGGCAACACCAGCATCTGTGCCTCCGGAGCCGGTACCACCTCTACCACCCTGACCGCCAGCGGTAGCGGAACAGGAGCCACCTACTACTGGAACAGCGCTACCAGCGCTAGCTCAACCTATACCGCCAGCGCCGCCGGATCCTATAGCGTCGTCGCACAAAGCACCGCAGGGTGTAACTCCGATGCCACTACCGGATCCATCTTGGTCGCTACAACACCCGCACTCTCCGCGGCCATCACTTCTACGGCTACCGCCGTGTGTGGATCCAACACCGTCACCATTGCCGCCACTCCGAGCACTTCCGCTTCTACCGGAACCTATACCTATTACTGGTCTACCGATGGAGGAACAACCTTCTCTACTACCGCGGGATCCAGCACCCTGAACGTCACTTCCGCCGGCAACTACGTAGCCAAGATTGTGGACCCAGGATCAAGCTGCTACGGAACATCCTCAGCCGTCTCCGTCGCTTCCGCTACCGCTCCCACGGCTACCATAAGCGGTACCGCTTCTTTCTGTCAAGGAAGCTCTACCACACTCACCGCTTCATCCGGCGCCAACTACTCCTATGCCTGGACCGTACCCGCAGGTGCTACCGCTAGCACCAGC
>Ga0222714_10005080_pt1 | contig 12619 bp, 39 predicted proteins | sample C33_3DmetaG_FD_165048 | JGI IMG/M metagenome (GOLD analysis project Ga0222714, IMG submission 165048) | Estuarine water microbial communities from San Francisco Bay, California, United States - C33_3D | ecosystem: Environmental > Aquatic > Marine > Unclassified | place: USA: California... | reverse complement strand
CAAGTTTATACCGCTATGCAGGCGGTAAGAACAAAATGAAAGATGAGATCATTAAGATTATAGATGAGATTCATCCTAATCTTGAAAGAATGATGTCACCTTTCATGGGTGGAGGTTGTATTGAACTCTCACTTGCAGCAAGAGGTGTAAAGGTTCAAGCATATGACTTGTTCCAACCTCTTGCTGATTTTTGGGAGATTCTTACAACTGAAGGTGGTAAAAGAATTGCAGAAGAAGCAGCAAAACATTATCCAGTAAGAGATAGAGAACACTACAAATCATTTCTACCATTGCTTGAGAGTGACGATAAGTTCACCCGAGCATGGTCTTTTTATATTTCTATCAAATGTGCATTTAGTGGAGATCTTGGACACACATCTGAATCATCAAGAAAGAATCTTTGTGCCGCAAGTTTGATTAAACTTGCAGGATTCTACAATCCAAACTTCTCATTTTCCTTTGGAGATTGCTTTGAGACCATACCAAAGCACAAGAATGATTTCATATATCTTGATCCACCATATTACAAGACAACATCATACTATTATGGTATTGATGGAAGCACTCATGAAGGATTCAATCATGACAAACTCGCGGATGTCTTGAAGCAACATGATGGTGGGTTTGTGATGTCTTATGACAACACGGATTACCTTAAAGAACTCTACAAGGATTGGACTGAGTTTCGTTATCTGGAGTTTGATTACCAGATGGCGGGTGATGTCAGTCGTAGAGGTAAAAAGACAGAATTGATTATCATCAAATATCCAGAAGTTAAGGTGGAATCTAATGTAAATGCTTTGGAGAGTTTATTGTATTGAGGACACTTGGAGAAGTGTCCCATAGACCCTCGCAGGGGTCTTAGGAGACCCTATACTTACGAAGTAATCAACCAAAGCACTGATGTCAACCCGCTCACGAATCGGTATTGAACTCTCTGACGGTTCTATTCTTTCTGCCTATCATCATTGGGATGGTTATCCTGAATGGTTGGGTCGTATTCTGTCCACACATTACAACGCTCGTTCTCTTGCTGCCGAACTGATTGATGGTGGTGATATGTCCTCCTGCTGGACTGATGAGCGTTGGGATGATACTGGTGTGAAGGGAGTTTATGATCCTCAATACTACTCTCAGCGCGGTGAAGATACTCCTCCTCGCCTTGATGTTGACCTTGCAGAATACCTGCTCCCCGATAACAGCGAAGAGTATGCCTATGTCTTCCGTAATGGTGAATGGGTGTGCTACAACATGCACCAGTTTGATGATAGCAAACTCCCCGAAGTTGTTGAAATCCCCTCTGGAGCACTTGCAGTATGACTAACACCAACCGCAAATATGTGATCTCTGGATTACTTGGACTTGCTTTTATTCTTGGTTGGAATGTCTTTCTAATCCAGCGAGATCAACGAATGTTTGATTCTTACTATCATCAACAACAATGAGCATCGCACTTGCTATTGCAATCTACACAGCATTAGTTGCATTTGTATCATCACTTATGGTATATTACTTCAAGGTAATGTACCCACGCGAAGAAGCACAACTTAGGGAGAAATCCAAATGATTCCACAACGACTCCGTGATCTTATCAAACAAGCAGAAATGGATAAAGTAGCAGAGGACTTCTGGAAAGAAGTTGAAGCAGAAGCAGCAAAACACGAAGTTACAGTTGAGTATTTTTTAGCGGAGTTTTACTAATGACTTTTATTCTTGGTATTGGTGTTGGAGTTATTCTAACCATTGGATTTTCTCTACTTTCAGTTGCATCTGATGCTGATGATGCGATTGACAAAGAGTACGATAACAACTAAACTTAAGAGGTAATTTACAAATAACAATGGCACAAAAGTTTCTCTACATCGTTCAACATTATGTTCCCTTTCCTGCAAGTGAATATGGTGGTGTTTGGAATGTAATTGCAGAAGATGATGACGAATGTTTTGATTTGATTTCTGCAGATGATAATGGTAATTTCTATGAGAAATACTATAGCAATCTGAAAGAAAACATTCTTGTTTCTACTACATTTGCTCTTGCTGGAGATGTAGATTCTGGTGTTATTGAATCCTTTACAACCTGATGATTGACACTTCACTGAATCGTTTAGAGTTTAATCTTAAACAGCAGTATCAAGATCGCATTACTTATTTGCAAAACAAGATTACTGAACAACAGCGTGAAATCATCAAACTCCAAGAGCAAATCAAATACATGTCGAGAGACAGATTTTATGATTGCTGATTTTCCACATCATCCACCAGAGGGTTATTCTTATGAGTTTGATGAGTTCAAAAAAGGAACAATTTCTATTTGGTTGCGTTGCCATCGTAAGTTTGATTACAATAACGGCAAAACAACCAGAACAATCTGGGGATTTTGGAAATCCAAAACGGGAGAATATTTCTCCCCCATCAATAGTAGTACAATCGGTGCTTGTGTAAATATCAAGGATACGCGAAATTATACCGCGATGCCGATAAAGCAGTCCCCACTAGATGCGTTCTTTGTATGACACAATACGATCCACAAGTCAATGATTTTGTTGTATGGACTAAAGGTGTTGAAGGATGGGTTTATTTCAAATGTGATGAGTATATCACTATCGAGCACAATGTTCGACCAAAAAATGAAGTAAATCTTGAGTGCTGCCCTATTCATACAAACGAACGATTGCTTGTGGTTTGTTACAAGGATCAGTGGAAACAATTGGAATATGTTAAATCAAGACAATCAATCCATGAAGAAGAGGAAAAGTGTTTGGCGATTGCTTGCTAAAGCATTAGGTGAAAAAGCAAGTAAAGATAATACAGAGGCGGATAGGATTGCTCTTATCCGTCTTGTCATGTTTCTGTCTATTTTTATCACTAACTGTTTCATTGTTGCTAATGCAATTAGACACTGGAATGATGAAACTAAAATCTACTTTATGATTGATGGATCTTATGTACCAAGTGACTTATCTCAAACCCAAAAAGAAGGGTTATTCTTGTCAACAAGCAACATTCTTGAAAATTGATGATGCTATTTTCTGGGAGCACTTTGTAAAAGAAAAAGGTGCTAAGGATATTAAAATACTTGTAACATAAATATCTTCAAAAAAGAAAATGAAAACACTTCAACAATTTTTTGAAGATATTGAGACGAGACGTAGAGAATTAAGACAAAGACAACAAGATCAGATGGCATCTCAGAGAGAACGTGTTGCAGGTTATCATGCTGCACAACAAGAACGAAAGGAAAAAGAATCGGAAAGAGAAGAACTTAAAAGAGAAATAAAAAGAGAACTTAAGGACAGTTAGAAAACTGTCCACTGATCTCACACAAGCACCCAAATTGTCTGTATATTGTATTTGTTCAGTTAAGGAACACCTAATGAACTCCTTTGATGATTTCCAAATTGAAGAATCTGCTGGTTTTGACTTTGCAGAAGCATCTTACGATGGACTCTTTGATGAAGTCGAAGATGAAAACAAATCTTTTGACTCTTACCTGAACTCCAACTACGATTACTGAAATGACATTTACCGTCGAAAAAGGATTCTGGATTACAAAACTGAATACTGCAACAGATCGTCGCATTAAAAAACTTGAAAGTGAAGGTGTAGTAGAAACTGACACCACAACTCATCAAGGACGCAAACAAATTGGTTACTGCTATTTGGAGTACATTTCGGAATGACTGACACTGTAAATGTTCTGCCTCATCTTCGTGAATTGAAAGATGCTTGGAGGAGGCAAGATTTTGTTTTTACCAAACAACAGCAAGAAGAATACAATCTTTTGATTGCCGCTCGTCGTGAACGTGTAAAGTATTTCTATGATAACGACATGGTGTGCAAGGTAAGCAAATCTGCAATGGATAAACTGAAAGAGGACAATTAAAAAACTGACTACTCCAGTTCTCAATGGTGCTGGGGTGGTTTTACAATACATTCATCAACAAACTTCCAATGACTCAAAACAAGCACATCGATCATCCTGAAGATACCATCCTGACAGGTGATCTTTCAGTTCTTGATTGGTTTTCTGAGGTTGATAGTTTCATCAGTGTCAAGATGGATGGCGCTCCTGCTATTGTCTGGGGAACCAATCCTGAGAATGGTAAGTTCTTTGTTTGTACCAAAGCAGCATTTAACAAGAAAAAGATTCGCCTGTGCTATAACGAAGACGACATCTTTGCGCACTTTGGTGGTCAACCTCGTGTAACTCAGATCCTCATCTATTGTCTGGAGTTTCTGCCTCGCACTAAACAAGTGTATCAGGGTGATTGGATTGGTTTCGGTAAAGGTCTTGATACATTTAAACCGCAACTTATTACCTATAAGTTTCCTGAGATTGTGCGTCAGGAGATTATCGTTTGTCCTCACACTTACTACACTGGTGATAAACTGCCTGAAATGGTAGCACATCCTATCACCAGCAAGTTTGCGAGCACTAAGAGTGTCCTGTTTGTGCAACCTGCAGTGTCTCTGAATCCTTATCGTGAAGATCTGGAGGATGTGTGTAAGTTTGCCAAGCAAATGAGCACTCTATGTGAGTTTGTGTCTGATCGCAAAGCAGCAGAAATCAAAAAAGCAATCAACGACTGCATCAGGGAGCAAATCCCCGTGAATGAAAATGAAATTGCAGAAAAATGCGATTGTGACATCAATCTGATTCGTTTGTGGAAGTTGGTTGCATCTATCAAAACAGATTTGTTCTTATTCATTCATGAAGAGGACGACATTGAATGTTCTATCAATGGTGAAGATAGTTTTCACGAAGGTTATTGTATCACCAACAAATATGGAATGTATAAAGTAGTTGATCGTGAAGTGTTCTCCTATAATAACTTTGTGATACCAAAGAATTGGTGAATGTATTGAGACCACCTTCGGGTGGTCTTTTTTTATAAATACCTAAAAAGTATTGGGAAGATGGTAGCGCAAAGAACATTTGGTGAGTTTATAGAAATTTGTGAGGCAAGAGTTCCAGTTACTCGCCAAGCAGGTGATTTTAGATATTCTGGAAGAACTGGTGAAGAGAAAGCAGAAAGAAGAGCAAGGGTATTAAGCAATTCACCAGATCCCAAAAAGCGCAGACAAGCAAATACAATTCGCAGTAGAATTAAAACAGTAGCAGATCGTGATACTGCAAGAGCAAGTTCTGATGCAAGACAAAAACTTTATCGTGGACAACAAAGAAGAGCAAATGATCTTGCTCAGCAGTTAATGAATAAGGAAGAAGTTGAGTTAGATGAAGTTGTGGTTACAAGATCTCCAGAAGTAAAGCAACGTGCAAAGAATATCAAGAAGATAAGAGATAAGAAAGAACTTCTTGCTGCACTTCAACAACATGCAAAACTTCAAAAGCAAGGATTAGCAGATGAAGTTGAGTATGATGGTGAGAATGTTGATGAGATTCTGATGGTAACACCTGTTCAAAAACCAACAACCAAAAAGGTTGCAAAAAAAGTAACTAAACTAGAAAAACCTGATCCAAGTGATCCTGATTATGTAACCAAACATAGGGCATACATTAAAGCAAAACAGAATCAAGAATCAATTGATTATGAAAGATTAAGTAGTGGTGCAAGAGCAGCATCTGAAAGAGCAGCAGCAGCAAAGAAAGCAAAACTACAAAGACAACAAGGAGAGGCAGAAGCAGCAAGAAGTGCATTTAGAACAAAAGGTGTACCATTTAGTGATAAAAAAGGTTCAGGATATATTAGAGGTGGAGTGAAGCATTATGACAGTTGAGATTCTGTCACACACGTTTGCTTTTTGATCCAAAATATGTTAATCTAATCAAGTAAAGACAATCATCTCATGAATCAAAGCGAAATCCGAAAAGTAGCACGTCTTCTTGAATATGAAGATGATTGTCGTCTTGCCCGTAAAGAGTTTATGGAACACGGTGTAAGATTTTATGACAAGTTCGGAACTGGTCATATTGTTGATGGTGTGAAAAAGTACACTGAAAAGTTCTGAATGTGACACTCAGAGAAGTGGCACATGAAATGAGCACACCACTCTAAATCGTGTATTGTATCTGTATTGAAGCAAATCACTCAAATGCCTGCTTTCCTTCAACACACCACCAACCCTACTTTTGTTGAAGTTGGTGTAGAGTTCTTTCTTCCCACTGATTCTACCTCTTGGATCCCAAATGGTTTTGATATGGTAGAGTTTTGCGTGGATGCTGATGACCTAGAAGATGATCGTGATGCTACACTTGAAGAGGTTGCTGAAAAGTTCTGTAAGCACATTGGTGTTGTGTTCTCTCAAGTAATTGAATCGGATTTGTGGTGATGATAACAGGAATCTTGGTGCTCCTAGCATATTCTCTGGGAGCAGTGCAAATTATTATTTTGCACCGACTGCTGAAGGACAATCCCTAAACCGTCCACCAGACCGCTCAGAATGACCTCTGGCACCCTTACAATGACTTTGTTGAATCAAACCACGCAACCAATGGTATTTCACTACACTACCAACTGGAAAGAAGGTAAGGTGATGCAAATGTTCATTCAGCAAGTTACACCTGAATGGCAAGAATGTGACCACAAGTATGTTGCTATTGCTCTCAATCCTGTTACTAACAAAAGCATGGTAATGTCTCTCCCTCGCAGTTATTATTACACTTTGCTGTGGGTTCGTAAGTACTGTGGTTCTTTCTCTCTTCTGTACTGATTGATTATGTCACACATCATTCAAAAAATCTCATTCGTTGAGTTTTGTTTCACCGTTGAATCTTTTCTTGATGAGTGGAATTACTTCAATCCTGATGAAGAACCAACGCAGCAAGATTATAATGAATGGGTTTTAAGTGAGACCTATGAAACTCTCAAAGACCCTGATTATTCTCCCACGGTCAAACTGATTGAGGACAACTGATTATGAAGAACTATCGCGTAAGAGTTGAAACCAACGACGGATGTGTGACCGTTTGGTATGAGAAATCAAGTGCAAAACGTGCTTGTGATCTTATCAACAATCGGGTCTATAACCAACTCTGTGGTTTGAACATTAAAGAAATCTCTGTAGATCCTTCTGTTTGATTATGACTGACGGTTACACTCTCAATCGCGTCAATCTCACCAAGGATGAAGAAACTTGCATCCTTAAGTTTCTCAATCAAGCACGAGAATGTGGGTATCCGAGTGCAAACGAAGAGTGGTATCCTGTGATTGATTCTATCATTCAAAAGTTTTTCGATTCTAACATCAAAGAAGCACAGGAGTTTCAAACACTATGAAAAACATTTCTACATTACCACTGTATCATCCCGAAAGATTGCAATTTCAGCAATGGGTTGATAGTGTAGGAAAAAATCTTTACAAGAAACAGAATCCTTATAATGGATTTAAAAATGTAAAGTCCATGGAAGAATTGTATCAACAAAACTCACTTTACCTATGAAGTACATTGTTCAACTTTGGGTTGGTGGTAAAGTATTCAATGAAGAAGTGCAAGCAACCAATCCTAAAGATGCACGGGAAACTGCACTTGCCCGCAATCCCAAAGCAAAAGTTGTTGGTGTAAATGTGAGTTTCAAATGACTTACTCTAATCTTTCAAAGATCCGTCCTAAACTGAGAACAACTGGACGTGTCTCAGGTAACTTCGGACGCAACAAAGTTTCCGCAGGTTCATCACTCAATGACATCGGTGGTGATGGTAACATAGGTGCAACACAAGATGAGTATTTGAATCGTCTTTATTATGCTTTTGATAACACTACCGAACCTAAACTTCGTAGTTTCATTTATACTGAGATCAAGAAGATTCACATTCAAAGAGGAACTTGGTAATGACATTTAATTGTCCCATTTGCCAACAGCAAAAGACATCAGATCACTTTATGATGTCATCTTGTGGTAACTTTCCTTTGATTTCTGTGTGCAATGAGTGTTCTGATGAGCACTACATTCAGAAGGTTGATTGTACTTGCTCTGTATGCAAGAGAAAGTTACCATCCACCTATTTTCAACACTATCGCACACGATTTAAGAAGAATGGTTTGCGTCTGCGAGTGAATACAAATTGCAAGGATTGTTCTAAGAAAGAGTCGTCAATCGTTTCTAAACTCAAGCGAGACAATCCTGCACCTGAGTATTTGACTTCTTGCCCACAATGTAGTAAGATTTGTTATGAAAAGGTGGAGGACATTCCTGAAGGTGTAGATGGAACAAATGGTCCTTGGCAATGTGATCATGACCACAAAACAAAAGAGTTTCGTGGTTATCTTTGCAAGCGTTGCAATACAGGAACTGGACTGATTGGTGATAATGTAGAATACTTCCAAATTGCACTGGAGAATAAGAAACAACGATGAATCTCAACCAAATCATTACATCAGACAACATAGAGTATCTTAAAACTCTACCAGATGAATGTATTGATTTGGTTGTTACTTCTCCACCTTATGATGAGTTGAGAGATTACAATGGATTCACACTCGATTTGCATAGTTTAGGTGAGCAACTTCTGCGTGTGTTGAAGGATGGTGGAATCTGTGTGATGGTGATACAAGATTCTACCAAAGATTTTGCCAAGTCATTAACATCATTCCGAACGATTGTGGATTGGTGTGATAACATTGGATTTCGTTTATTTGAGTGCAACATCTATCATCGTCAAGGAACAGAAGGTGCATGGTGGAAGAAAAGATTTCGTGTAGATCATGAATATATGCCAATCTTTCTCAAAGGTAAGCGACCACAATACTTTGACAAGGAAAATATCAAGATTCCATCAAAACATGCAAACAAGGTGATGACAGGTGCAAACATTCGCACCAAGAATGGAAGAACTGGATCAAGACAAGTTAAAATCAATCCTACCAAATGTCCTGGAACCGTAATGACATTTGGAAATACTTGTGGCGGTGAAAGTAAATTAAAGAGTCAACATCCTGCAGTATTTCCTAACATGCTTGCGTATGACATGATTGAATGTTTCTGTCCTCCTGGTGGTGTAGTTCTTGATCCTTTCAATGGTAGCGGAACAACAACACTTGCAGCGAAATGTTTGGGTCGGAATTATATTGGAATTGATGTGTCTCAAGAATACAATGACATTGCAAATCGTCGCTTGAATGAAGAAACAATCTCAAGAAAACCAAAACAACAAGAATCGTTCGGAGTTCTTCCAATTTGATATACCGATGTGTCAGTTGTATTAGTGGCACAATAAATGAGCACAGAGTCCAAAATCGTGTATTCTATAAGAGTCAAAGCAATTCACGCAAATGACTACTGCTTTCGCTGACTACGTTTCTCAGCAAGATGCAAAGAACACTATCCAACTTAACATTGTTAAGTATGGTCTGATGTTGTGTGATGCTCTGCAACAAGATGCTCCCGATGGGTATCACTACTCTCTGGATTCTTCTGGTCGTAAGTATCACAAAGTGTTCATGCACATTGGTGATCGTCGTGACTCTATTCATGCTTTTATTGATAAGCAAACTGGTTCTGTGTATAAACCAGCAAGCATAAAAGCACCTGCTAAAGGTGAGCGTTACAATGTGCTGATTATCAACTCTCGTGAGCAAATGTTTGAGAAAGCAACCTGGCACGGATCTTATCTTTACGCTCGTTGATATAAACTAAGAGAGTGTGCCAGTCAAATCTCTGGCACACTCGATGGTTTTTCCCACCAGAATCGTGTATTCTTAAAGAGTCAAAGGAACGGAACCCATGATTGAGTTTCCCACACTTCAGTCGAAAGATGGTACAATGCTGGTGGGTTTCTATCCCATTGCTGATTGTTCCAACTATACTCTCAAGATTCTTTCTTGGAAGGGTATTGATACCATCTCCCAGAAGTGCATCACCAAGAAAGATGCAATCCGCGAGATCAATGAGAGAACCGCAAAGGATTATGTGATCACTGGTGATAACATTGATCAGGTGCAAGAGTACAACTGGATGGCAGGTGCTTGCTGATGTCAACTGTTCTCATCGGTTCAATCATTGTTCTTTATCTTATCTGCAAGCGATGAAAGACATCCGCGTTAAGGTTACAACTTTCGATGGACTTTGTACTATTTGGTATGAACGTTCCAAACTCAAAAATGCTTGTGATACAATCAGCAAGCGGGTCTACAATCAACTCTGTGGACTGAACATCAAGGAAATCGAAGTTTCTGTCATCTAAAAACAAATGATTCTCTACATTCCCGAAGGTCATGGTTGTGCATACTCTATTGATGCAGAAGGTGAACTTTTCTACACACCAATTCTTGAAGGTGGAACACTCTACCTGGAAGAAACTGATGTGGTAGATTTCAATGATCTTGAAAGTGTCGATGGTATTTGTTATGAACCTGAACTGCAAGAGATTCATGAAAAACTGATTGAATTGAATAAAACTGCAGGTTTTTACTTCAAAAAGTGATGATTTCCCTTCCTAATCCTACAAACAAAATGTCACTTACTCAAGATCAAATCTACAAACTGACTCAACTCTATGCTGAGCGAGTTGTTGATAACATGGACATGCGTGATTTGTGTGTATTTGCCCAGGAAATGATTGTTGATAATATGATTGACTATAATGAGAGTGAATTGATGGAAGAACTGTCGATCTATTATGATGACGATGAACTGCAAGAATTGGTGGAAGAAGTAAAGAATATGTGACACAAGTACAAGTGGCACAATAAATGAGCACGGGTCTCAAAACCCTGTATATTAAAAGAGTCAAAGGAACGAGACCCATGCTCAAGACCGCAAGCATCAACGAAGTTCACTCTAACATTGATGAGAACGATGTTTGTATCATCAACCTGGGACGCAAGCATCACTTTAACATTCTTCCAGTTGTTAAAGTGAAAGAAACCGAAAAAGCAATCCAATTCAAGTCAATTCTCACACCACGTCACACTATCTGGTTTCCCAAGAAAGCACTGCGTGAATGTAAAGAAGTGCCTGGAACTTTCACGATTGCACCTTGGTTCACTTTTGATTCCTGGGGTTCGTTGTTTCTGAGCAGCAACATGCGTCGCTCTATGTCTACTCTGGAGTTCTGAATCATGACTGCATTTGTTACTCCCAAAAGCAAGAAAGCACGAAACCGATTCTGTAATCTCATGGGACAAGAATCGGAGTGTGTGATTGAACAAAACAAAGGTGATCGTGTTTTTCTACGATCACTGAATGGTAAAAACTTCTTCTGGGTTAATCTTCACAACGATTCTGATTGGAGCATTGAACTATGACTTTTGAGGATGCACTTCTGAACTCTGGTTACATTTACGATAAGTTTGTTGGATCTTTTATGAAAGAAGAATCTAATGGGGATTTGCACACTTATCTAAATGTGGAGGACAATGAATGGATCTATGAAAGGTATGATATCAATGATCAAGAAATCGAATCCGTTGCAATCACTATCAACTGAAATCATGAAACTCTACATTCTCAAAGAAGTTCTTTTCGATTACACTCCTGGAATGTGTTTAATTGCTGCCGAGAATATGAATCAATGTCGTGAGTTGTTTGTTGAAGAGTTTGGTAAATATCATGCTGAAGAGTTCAACAATGCTAAGGTCACTATCATTGAAAGTGTAGGACTTGATGAAGCAGGTATTGTAGAGTATGTGTATGGTGGAGGTTGAGATGAATCAATCACAACTGATTCGCAGAATTGAACAACAACTTGAAAACCTGATGTTGTTGAATGATGATCTTGCATATCAATATGAATGTGAGTTGTATTATGATTGCAATGAGGATGAAGAACCACAACCCATTGTAGAAAACTTCACACCCGAACTTCTTACTGAACTTGAGAAAGTTATCTATGAGTATGACTGATTACGGATTTTATACTGAACAAGAACTCAAGGATCTTGATGATTCTGATTTATCTTTTGAGATTGCAGATGCAACACTTCTGAAAACACCAGAAGCAGATCAGTATTTGAATCAACTTATCGCAGAACTTCAACGTCGCAATTCCTAATCATGAAGAAGTTTCCAACTGATGAAGAAATCGTGCAAATGTGTCGGGAAAAGTATTCAGAACTGACTGATGCTGATGATGAGTTTTTCCTAGACAATCCTGTTCTTTGGCCCTTTAATTGGGAAAGTTTGCTGTGTTGTGAATAAGAACTGATTTCTCTGCAATTCTATTTGAGCAGGTGGTTCATTCTACCTGCCAGGTGAAATTGCACAAAAATCAAGTTTTCACTCTAGTGATAGCAATGGATCTCAGCGAGACACACTCAAGACAGACCAGCACACCAGAATCCAGCAGCAGTGTGACAATCCAATCTCTGGCACATGAAATGAGCACTGCACTCTAAATCGTGTATTCTTAAAGAGTCAAAGGAACACAACTCAATGACAACCAACCGAGATCCTTTTCTTTCCGCACTACAATCTCTACCGCAGTTTGTGTTAGAAACTGATGCAAATCTTGATCAAGCAGTTGATTGGGTTCTTGATCAATGTGACTGGACTTCTGCAATGCTAAGTGGTGCAGAGTTTCGCATGATTGAACAACTTTTTGAAGAGATTGGTGCCTGAAATGTTCGCTGTTCAACCTAAGTCATTCGGTGAGTTTGATGATCATGCTGCAGAGTATTGTGCAAGTTATGATGATGCTCAAGATGTTGCATTTGACTGG
>Ga0222714_10005078_pt1 | contig 12621 bp, 12 predicted proteins | sample C33_3DmetaG_FD_165048 | JGI IMG/M metagenome (GOLD analysis project Ga0222714, IMG submission 165048) | Estuarine water microbial communities from San Francisco Bay, California, United States - C33_3D | ecosystem: Environmental > Aquatic > Marine > Unclassified | place: USA: California... | reverse complement strand
AGAATCCATGTCAGAACAATTCTTTAAAGTTCCAAAATGACTGTCAAGTATTTTACTTTCAATCACCAAAGAAGTTTTGTTCTGTTTTTCTTCTAATAAAGCCCCACGCAATTTCTTTTTAAGATTCATAACAATAAATATCTGTTAATTCTAAATTATTTAGTATTCCGTTTCAGTATCTACAGGATTAGGTGTATTGTTGGTAGCAACTGTTGGAGTTGTTGGTTTTGGTGCGGTTGCAGGTTTTTGAGCTTCTTTATCAAAATCAACAATATAGAATGGATTATTCTTATCAGTAATATATTTTCTATCACTTGGATAAAAATTCTTTTTTAACCCAATTTTACAACGTTTTACCGCTGTTTTAACATTTTTCAATAACTCGTCAGTAATTTGAGTATTTGGATTACCAGCTTTATTCCCTAAGTCCCAATCTTTAGCTTGTTTAGCGTAATAATCAAATAATGACTTACAAGGACCTTCTGATGGTGTTCCTGTTCCTACAGCGGTTGCATAATCATTTAAATACTTAACCTCAACTGGTAATTGTTTTTGTTCTGTTGGTGCGGTTGTCTTTTTTGCCGCATATGTTGCACATAACTGTTTATATTGGTCAATACTACAAATTAAATCTTGGTCAATATTACCATTGGAATTATCTAAGTTGTGTGTTCCTTTATAATTAATAAGGAATTTATTAAAATCATCAGTAAAATATACTGTCGTATCTTTGGTATATTTTAAAGCATTTTTAATTGATTGTACTGTACCACTTCTATCACCTTTTCTTAATTCAGTACCACCGCCAATAATTGATTTAATGGTTACACTAGACATATCTTTATATTCGTCATCTTCAGTTTTTTTTCTTGGAACACCATTATCAATATAAACTGTAACAAAATCGGATACTTGTTCTAAAATTTGTGCCAAACCATTAGGTCTTTTTATTTGAAGTGATTCATTGATTGACTGTAAGTATTTTTGTAAAGATGGTAAATGAGTATCAATATTATTTTGTGTGTTTATATCTGTTTTATATTTGGAAATAATTTTACCGTATAGGGCTAAAATAGCACCAAGATATGAACATTCGTCATTAAATTTTAAACCTTTAAGATATTTAATTTTTTTAGCAATTTCAGGTCTGTATTCAATATTCATTGGTTCATTATTCATTGAACGGAAAGATATTGAGTCATTAAATTTATCAAATATTTCTTTTTCTTTATCAACTGTTGGTTGTGGAGTTGGTGTTCCACTTCCTGATGTTAAAGATTGTTGATATTGTGTTCCATATTGACTAAAAGCTTTTTGTGTACTTGGTCCATAACTACCATATCCAGTACCTTTATTTAATTTTCCACCATTTAACCATGTTGGGTATGTGGTGTCTAACCAATCTTGAAATTGTTGTGTGGTACCAGGACCTGGAAAATTTACAGTACGAGTTGTTGTTGTTGACGAACCACCACCACCGCCGCCACTATTACCTTTGACCTCAGTTACTGTTTCTTTTTTTTTTAACTCGGATAAAATTTTAGATAAACCTTTAAGACTTTCTTGTATTGGCCAATTATTTTGACTTATTTCATTTTTCCAGTCTATTCTAATATTGGCTATTTTAGGGTAACTATCCTCAAGTTTATCGTACACGTATTCATACATTTTAGATTCATCTAATGTTTTTGAAATTTCATTAGATTCAACACCAATTGTCTTCTCACCTTTTTTTAGTAATTCATCTAATTTATTACTTTGAGCCATAGATGCCCAATATTCATTTAAATAATTTAATGCCGATTCTTTAATGTTATTTATTTCATCGTATGAAAAACTTACAGTTTTATTATTAATGTCGGTGATATCTAAAGTGCTCCCACTTGTAGCTGTAAATTTTTTCCAAGGCTCGGTTTTGTCATTATTACCTGTACCATTATTTCTGTAATATATATTTTTAATACCAGTATCTTCACTTGTAACATTTTGATAAATTGTCAATATTTGGTTGATATTATCAGCTGTGGTTTTATAACTAACTCCTGTTATAAATGTAAAATTAGGATTTATCTTTTCTAATGCCGTTGTAAACTCTTCTGATGTAAAATCCGCACCATCAGAACCGTTTATATCTGACATAATCCAAGTATAGAAATCTTTATTTTTAACTTCTTTAAATTTCTTTAAAAAATAAATGAAATTTACACCGTCGTATGATGTTGTTATTCTATTTAAGAATTCACCAAGTTCGTCTTCAGATAAGTTACTTATACCACTTTCTTCACTAATAACATCATTAACATCAGCATCTGCATTCGCAATGTTTCCGTCTAATAGACCGACAGATTTAGCATAGTCTGCCGCTGTCCCCGAAACACTTTTTTCATAAGTTAACAGTTTTAAAAATAAATCTTTACCTGTAAGTGATGTTATACCTTTTTCTGAAGTGAATGATTTTAACGTTTCAATTAGATTAGGTAATTCAGACTTGAATTCATTTTTAACAAATAAATAAATAAGAATACTAGTTGCGGCTCCTGAACCAAGACCAATAATTTTTCCTAATAATCCCCAAAAACTGTTTACGGCTCCTTTTTTATTTTTAGAAAAATAATTGAGCCAATTTTTACCTTTTTTATTACTTGGTTTATTATCATCAACAGGTTTTTTTCCTGTTACCGCTTCTTCAAATTTAGGATATCTAGCATCATCCATTATTTCTTTATATGCATTTAAAAATTGTCCTCTAGATAAATCATCCGCTAATTTATAATCATTTTTAAATGTCTCACCCAAATCTTTAATATAATTAGCGTCAATATCATCTAATCTATTATTTAAATCTGTAAGAAATTTTTTATCAGTTGAATTCAAATATCTAATATCACTTTCTTTAATATTATTGAGTTTATCTAATAATTTGGCTTTAGTATCTAATTTAGTTGTAATTTCAGCACCTCTTCTGTTCTTTTTAATTAACTCAATATTCCAACTTTTAATTTTATCATCACCAAGATTTCTTAAATTATCAATAATTTTTGGTTGGATAGCATCACCAATTTTAAATTTAATAATTGATTCATTAATCAAAATCAAATTTTTTATACGTGTTATCTCATAAATAATATTATTTTCCATATTTTATAAATATATGTTTTTTCTATTTAGTGTATCTTGTAAAAATTAAACACAAACATCTTTACCATTAATTTGAATTGAGTCAGGATTACCATAAGTTAATGCTGCCGGAGTATTGTTAATCATCAATACTGTTCCTCTTTCACCACTCAATAAATATTTAGCATTTCCTTTTTTATATTCATTCTTTAAGTATTCATTACAAGGTGAATCTATTATTTTTAAAACTTCCTCCATGTATTGATTTGTATTTTCATTGGCGATTTTCATTGATTCCTCTTTTAATTCAGACATTAATTCATGACCTTTGTTTACCACAACATCAGTTGTTGGACCCTGTAAATTTTTAACCTCTTCATCAGTTGCTTTACCTAAATTAACAATCTGTGTTGTATCTTTTTCAGGTACAATTTTACTGGCTAATCCAAATTGTTCGGATGTTGGTGTTTTACCTTTTTCCTGCCATAAATCAGGTCCACCAGCAATTAACCTTAATTCATCAATACCTAAACCAATTGTTGAATTTAATATCGGACTAACAATTTGTGATATTTTTTCTTCGTTAATTTTAAGTATTGCAACCATAGCACCTGCAACAGGTAACGCATTTAAAAAGAAAACACTAACATATCCGGCAATTGCGGTACCGAGTAATTGAGATAATTTTTTATTAATATACTCAACAACTTTTTTAATTGGTTCGGTTATTGGTTTACCTATGTTACCAAATTTCTTTAAAAAGTTAATTAACCATTTTTTAACGGTTTGAATTAATCCTTCTATTTGTTTAACATTTTTTCTAATCCATTGTGATGCATTTTTAGCTCCTTTAAATGACGCACCTATCGCGCCAAATAACGCAACGGTATATGCACTTTCTTTTACTCTATTCCATTTTTCATCACTATTCGGGTCATTAATAGCATATAAAAAATCAATTAACAATATTAAAACGTCAACACCCCAATCAATTATTTGAACAGCAAGAAATCCGACACCTTCTGTGACTGAACCAAATGCAACACCAATTGCTGTTTGCATAACCTGCATGGATGTTGATTGCCATATACTTCTAAATTCTAAAAACCATTTATACAATGATGATATGTCTGATGGAATTTCTTTAAGCGGTTTTAATTTGTTGGCAATTTCTAAAGAGCGTTTATCAATACCTAAACTTCTTATGTACCATCCCTGAGGTCCTAAAACATCTGATTGTGGTATTTCAGGTTTAACAAATATTGGTGTTGGTTTTGGTGGACCAACAAATCCTGATTGTGGTTTATTCAAAAAGTTAGATACAGTTTTGTCAAATTCTTTACTTGGCGGAATAAAAGTACTTAATGGTACAATAGTAGATGTTGGTAAATCATTTAAAGTTTTAGCGTTTGGATATTTAGAACGTGCAGTTTGAGCTCCTTTAGGTAAAGCTTGAACAATATTGTCTTTTTTCTTCCTGTTTCCATTTGCATCATAATAATAATCATCTAAATTAAATTTAGGTACAGATTGCATAGGTGGTTGTTCAGAAATTAACAATTTATTTTCAGAAAGTGTCATTGAACTATCGTATTTCATACGAAGTAAAATCTCATTTAATATTTTGTGTGGGGTTTCTTTTTTCATTATAATAATGTATTACCTTTACCTCTTTTAATTCCTGATTCCCATTTGGTAACTCCAATTTGATTTGATTTACCTCTTGTTAATCCTGATTCCCATTTTGAACTAGCAACAGGGTTTGCTTTACCTCTTGATGCACCTGATTCCCATTTGGTTACAGTTGGGTATCCTTTACCTCCCGTATTACTTGAAGATGAACTTGAAGATGAACTTGATGAAGGTGTTGATGGTTCGGGGGCAGCCGCTGGTTCTGCAGCAGCTTCGTCTTCTACCATCATAAGTTGTTTAATTCTTTTTAACTCTTCGTTAAGCATTACCAATAAATACAACAATATTGTATATTATTCGTATTGTGCTGGTGGAATTTTATCAGGGTAAACAACATAAAACTCATTTAAAAATGATATAAGTTCATCTTCATCAAGATATTCAGGGAACTCACTATCAAATTCTAACGAATCTTCTTCAAATAACCAGTCTGTAACTGGTGCTAAGTAATCAAATCCAAACTCTTCAAAAAAGCTGTTTTCAATTACATCTGTCCTAACCATGTCTTCATCATCATTCATTAATCTAAAGGTTACTTCAGTAATGTTTTCCGATTGGTGGTAGGAAATAATTTCAACTATTTCCATTTTGTTTTTTGTAAAATAATATTTATCTTTGCTTATCAAAATATCTCAATAATTCATAAAAGACACAGTTAATCTAAAAAAATATGTTATTTGCTAAAACTAAACCCGAACTAAATTTAATTGAATTCCGTAAAGCATGTATTGTTATTGATTCATGTAAAACATATGGTCAATTAAAAAATGCAATGAATTACGCAAATCTTTTTTATAAAAAAAATAAAGATTTTAAATCATACCAACATTTAATGAAGTTGGTATCAAAAAAACTTGAGGAGACTAATATTAGTTAAATTTTGAGAATCTTTTGAACCAATTCAAAGATTCCTTAATTGATTCTTTTACTTTTTCAGGATTTTCAATACCCTCAAAAGTGTTTGTGGAACCATAAGGACCTGGTGAATCAAATTCATATGCTGGTTTTTCTTCAGGATACATTTCTTCACCATCTAATTCCATATCACCAGATGATTTTCCCATACCCAAAAAATTTCCATCAGAATCATAAGAAGGAAATAGTTCTTCATTGTTATCCATGTTTTCATCTTTGAATTGTTCAGGTCCTTTTGAATCAAAGTCATAATTAGAAAAATCTATTTCAGAATAAGGTTCAGCAATATCTTCATTCATATAACTTCCACCACATTCATTACAAACACCTTCATTATACATTCCACCACATTCACACATTTCATTTTCAACGTAATCAAATGAACCGTAGTGTGGTTCAGCAACAGGTCCACCTGATTTGTATCCACATTCCATACATTCACCTTCATACATGCTACCACCACATTCACATTTTTCACCCATTGATTCGTTAATACCTACATTAGTGTATGATTTAATTTCACCTCTGTTGTTAACAGTGATTCCACCTTTATCACCCGCAGGGTCATAAGTATGAATTCTGTTATCAGGTTCAGGGAATCTTAATGTTTGATAACCATCATATGGTCTGCTATGTTGGTTTAGTAGGGCTTGTTTTTCTTCATCAGAAATGTTTAACATGTATCTCATACACAATAAATATCTTATTTTTATAAAATCTACTTGATAATGAAATTAATGTTTATTACCATTTCAATATAGGGTAAAGAAGTGGTAGTTTGAGTCTAAAAGCATCTTGGTAATTTGTATTGAGCCCCTAACTCCACTTCACCCTTTTCTTTGACCAAAAAAACATGAAAAATATATTCCTATCTCTACTATTGTTGTTTTCAACTTCATTGTTTGGTCAATACACGACCACAAAAATTCAAACAACCACATTGTCCACGTCAAAAATGATATTTAATTACCAAACAAATAAATGGGATTTTGTGTCAAACAATGATTACACAACATTTGTTTGTGAATGGGTTTTTAATATTACAGACCAAAACACAGGAATGATTTCTAATGGTGGTGTTAACTACGATATTTTATCATATTCAAAAATTGATGATGCTGCATATCTTAAAGTATATAACACAACAGCATTAAGAAATATGGAAATTGTTATAAGACAAACTGATAACGGTCTTGGTATTGTTGTATTTGATAAGGAACAAAGAACATCTTATTATTTCTTCCCATGAGTTTTGTAATTGATTTAGACGAATACGCAGAAGGTGCCATTTTATTGGATGGTCTTGAAGAAGCTATTATTGGAATTGTTGAAGAATTTGGAAATGGTAGAAGGGTTTTATATTCCAAACCAAAAATACTGTCAATATTATGTGAAAGAGATTTGATGACAATGGGTGAGGCAGAAGAATTTTACGATTACAACATTTTGGGTTTGTACGCTGGTGAACAAAACGCAGTATTTCTTGATACTGAAATTACAACTGAAAAAACAGAAGAAGGTTACAAGTACTTGGTTAATTAATTATTTAATACTATCTTTGTGGTATGAAATTAGTTTTAGAGAAAGGTCAGCAATTATTTTTTACGAGTGATACACATTATTCACACTCAAATATTTGCCGTGCCACAACTCGTTGGTCAGACGCTGATAATCTAACTCGTGATTTTAAGTCACTTAACCATATGAATGACACATTGGTAAACAACATTAATGAAATGGTTGGTGAAGATGATGTTTTGATTCACTTGGGTGACTGGTCATTTGGGGGATTTGAACAGATTGAAGAATTCCGTAACAGGATTTTATGTAAGAACGTCCACTTGGTTTATGGAAACCACGACCATCACATTAGACGGAACAAGGAAAATATCCAAAGATTGTTTACTTCAACCCAAGATTATATCCATTTAGATTTAAGAATTCCAAATGGAAAAGAAATGGATAAAATATCTTTGGTATGTATGCACTACCCAATTGCAAGTTGGAACGGGATGAACGATGGTGTTATTCACTTACACGGTCACGTTCACTTACCTCCACACTTGAGAATCAACGAAGGTAAAGCGATGGATGTTGGTGTTGATGGTAATAACTTATACCCTATCAACGTCAAAGAGATTCGTTCAATTATGAAAGATAGACCACACAAAAAATTAACATTGCCTAAAGACCATCACGAAAAAAGAATAGATTAATATGACAACGTATACATCAGAAGGAAAAAACCTTTATTTGGTTCGTGGAATACCAGGTTCTGGTAAGTCCACATTTGCAAGACAATTGGGTTGTACCCATTTTGAGACTGACACGTTCTTTATGGAAGATGGTGAATATAAATTTGACCCATCTAAACTAAAACAAGCACACAAATGGTGTCAAGATGAAGTGCACAACGCAATGATTTTAAATGTGACAACAGGTGAACATTCAGATATTATTGTATCAAATACATTCACCCAAGAGTGGGAAATGGAACCGTATATGGAACTTGCCAAAAGTTGGGGGTATAGAGTATTTTCAATTGTTGTTGAAAATAGACACGAAGGTGTTAATCAACACAACGTACCTGAAGATAAATTACAAGCAATGAAAGACCGATTTGAATTTAAATTATGAAAGACAAAACAAATATAATAGCGGCAATTTTGATTGGGTTGACCGTAGGTTTGGCATTTACATTAATGTCAATTAAATCTCGTAAAAATAACAATTCTAACATACGTAAAATTACTGTACATAAAACTTACAATGTTAGAAGAAAACTTAATGATTCAACAACAGTATATACCGATTCAACAGTTTGGTATGAAGACGAAGAGTAACATATTTATATAAAAACAAAAAACTATGAAAAAAATATTATTATCACTCGTTTTAGTTGGTATGATTGGTTTTATGGGTTGTGAAAAAGAACCTATACCAAGTCCAAACCCAACAGTTAATCTTTTGGTAGATGAAGAACCAAACGCTGTAGTAGATTCTATGGGGACAGTCATTTTTGACAATCCTACTTTATCCGATGTTACAGAATCAACAGATGCAACAATAATGGATTATCCATTAGTTTTAGATTATGACCCATTTACAATGGTTGTGTCAAGAGGTAAAGATGCAATTGATTCTTGTGTAAAAGGTATTGAGGTAACTAAGGCAGAAAAAGAGTTGTTAACCAAGGCGTATTTAACAAAATTAGAATGTGAAAAAACTAATAAAGAAATACTTTCTAAATTACACAGAGAATTTGAAAGTTGGGCTAAAACTGAAAAAGCCACAATGTATAAAAAATACTTAGTAACTCGTGATAGTTTGTATAAAGATTTTCAAATGAAAGTAGCTTATGTAAATGACAAATATGCAAAAGGTTTAATTACATTAGAACAAAAAAATAAATCTCTTACTGAACTTGAGACTAAATATAAAAATGATATTGCATCAGTTGAAAAGTCATATGCTAGTGGATTGAATTTGTTAAACAATAGATTAAAAGAAAAAATAAAAACAAACTTAGATAGGGCAACTGCTTGTGGTAAAATAAAAGATTGTGAAAAAGAATATCTAAATAAAGTTTTGGATATACTTGGTAAAACAAGATATAAAAAATGGATGGAATGTCACAAATATAATTACAAAAAGAAATAAACATCTAAAATATCCCTCACAGAAATGTGGGGGATTTTTTTTACAGTTAGAATACACTTTTATTATCTAAATTGTCTATAATTATAAATTATGAGGAAGATATTGTTTTTATTGATAAGTTTGTTCAGTTTTCTGAATGTTCAAGCAACTCACATGATGGGTGCGGACGTTTCCTACAGATGTTTAGGAAATGGAAAATATAAAATTATTGCAAAAGTTTATAGGGATTGTCGCGGTGTATCAATGGGAACACCAAGTTTTGGAGCATATGCTGGACTTAATGGTGGTAATGGTTGTGGTAGTTATACTCTATCAGGATTATCAAGAGTTTCAATAAAAGATGTCACAACACGATGTTCAACTACAAGTAATCCATGTGGGTCACCAAATAGCGCATTTGCGAATAAAGGTGTTGAAGAGCACACATTTGAAGCAACAGTTGATTTTAATACTTCTCCATTAAATAACTTTGTTAATAAATCAACATGTTGCGAGGTTACCTTTTATGTAAATGAGTGTTGCCGAAATGGTGCAATAACAACAGGTCAAGCATCTCAAAACTTTTACGCAACTGCAATGGTAAACATTTGTAACCTTCAAAAAATGAAAAACAAATGTAATAGTTCACCACAATTATCAAACCCGCCAATAGCTTTTTTATGTTGTAACCAACCCTGGTATTATAATAACGGTGCAACCGATACAATTGATTACGATTCAATATCTTACAAATTAGTAAACGGTCTTCAAGGAATACCTAATAGTTCGGTATCGTATTCTTCACCATTTACATCTAAAGTTCCTATGACACCATATTGTGTCCCACCAACAACAATCAATTGTGTTCCAAACCCAAAAACTAATCCTCCAAGAGGTTTTTATTTTGATACAACAAATGGTGATGTTATTGTTACACCAACAAAGTGTGATGAATCAGCTGTTATTTGTGTTGAGCAAACAGAATGGAGAAAAGATACTTCAGGTGTTTGGAGAATTATTGGTAGAACAAGACGTGACATGCAAGTATGGGTAAGAGATGATTGTGGGTATAACAAAGCACCAACATTAGGTCCAAAATTTACTTATCAAGTTTGTGAAGGTGAAACTTTAAAATTCAAAGTTGAATCAGATGATGAAACATTTACACCGTACCAAACAGTACCTGACACAACTACTATGAAATGGAACGCGGGTATTCCTGGTGCAAAATTTACTTTAGCAAATAAAAGTGATTGGCCTGAAAAAAGAAAATCATATGCTTGGTTTGAGTGGACACCACCAATTGGTTCGGCATCAGATGTTTCATATTCATTCACTGTGACTGTGAGTGACCAACACTGTGAACCACCAGCAACATCAATTCGTTCATTCAAAATCAAAGTTAATCCAAAACCAAAATCTAAACGTAGATACACACAACTTAAATGTGGTAGATTTGCCATGGAGGCGTATGAACTATATGCGGCAACAAGTTATTCATGGAGTGTAAGAGATACTTTGGCGAAAGAACTATTCTACTCTTCAAAGAAAACAGACACGATGAATTACTATTATCAGGGTAAGTACATTATTGTTCATAAGTTAACAAGTGCACAATCATGTGTTACCATTTATAGTGATACTGTTTACCTTACCCAACCACCAAAAGTAATACTTGCAGACGCTGACAGTTTTGCTTGTTATGGAACTACATTTACATTAAAGGCTAAGGTTATTGCAGGTAAACCAACATTAAAATATAAATGGAATAATGGTGATACAACTGATTATACCATAATTAAAAACTTTAAGTCCGATTCAACTTTGATGTTGGAAGTGACTGATGGTGATGGTTGTAAATTCCGTGATACAACATTGACATATGTTAAACCACTACCTGTTATTAGTTTAGGTTCAGATAAAGTTATCTGTACTTATGAAACAAACACATTTGATGGACAGAACAATGATACTGTAAAGTATTTGTGGAACACAGGTGATACAACACGATACTTAACCACAAATCTTAAAGGTTTGTATTGGGTTAAGATTACTGATACAACATACAGTTGTGTAAAGTATGATACGGTAATATTGGTCGTAAATGATACTGTGGTATCAAATGCGGGGCCAAACCAAGCAATCTGTGATAAAGACACATTTACGTTAAATGCTGCCCACAATCCATTTATATTGTCTCCAACATATACTTGGGGTGGATTGGGTAATTTGTCAACCTATAAGCTTAAATCTGATATTACAAAATCAGCTTATATGTTTACACTTAAGACCGTTTTAACTCAAAATGGACATTCTTGTGAGGATATGGACACAATGTTCGTGAGAGTTAAACCATTACCAAAAATTGGTTGGGACCCAAAACCATTGAAACCTCAATGTTATTCTTATGGTAGTATATGGTTGGAACCATTTTTAGTTAAACCTCATAATTTTGGAACTTATGACATTTGGAGTGGAGATAAAAATAAAGGAGGTAATATTGTTACTCCACAATACCCTTATAATGGAAGGTTCCTATTTAACACAGTATCATTAGACAATAATAAATTACAAGGAGGTAATAACTTTACTACAAAAGTTTATGTTAAGTTCAACGACACAAATGGTTGTTCCAATATAGATTCAACAACACAGACCATATATGGTACACCATTGATTACGTTGGTTCCAAAAACTATCTGTCAGGACATTGGGTTCATGATGATGGATGTGTTAAGAACAAGACCAGCAACCAAAACAGGTGTTTACATGAGATGGGATGTTGTGAGAGCACCATCGGGAATTGATACATCAAATTTATTATTTAACATTTCAGGCGGTGCAATACCAAACATTAAATTTAACTTTGGTGCACCGTCTCAAGATGAATATCAAGGAAACTATACATTCAAACTTATTGTTAGGGATTTAGTAACAGGATGTCAAAGTTCGGATACTGTTGATGTTACTGTAATTTCAGAACCAACAGTAATCATTAAAACAATTCCTGATTATTGTGTTAACTCAGGTGTTAATGTTAACATTTTTGATTACATAACGGTTAATGGTGTTAAACCAACGGGAGGAACAATTTACATTCAAGATGTGAATGGTGATAGAACTCATCCAAAAGTAACAACCAACATTTCATCAGGTGTATTCAAAACATCTACAGGACCTGGAGTATATAACATCAAATATGTTAGTTCACAATTTGGTTGTACAAGAATTGATAGTTTTAATATTATAGTTCATGAC
>Ga0222714_10005077_pt1 | contig 12622 bp, 12 predicted proteins | sample C33_3DmetaG_FD_165048 | JGI IMG/M metagenome (GOLD analysis project Ga0222714, IMG submission 165048) | Estuarine water microbial communities from San Francisco Bay, California, United States - C33_3D | ecosystem: Environmental > Aquatic > Marine > Unclassified | place: USA: California... | reverse complement strand
GCTTGTTCGAAAGCTGGCTTACGTCCTGACCGTCCGACGCTGCACGAAGACTGTCGCTCTTTGTGTTGCCCTTTGCAGGCACAGCCGGGGCCATCGGTGCTTTCGTCACCGCTTCGCTCCCGCAGTACGGGCAAGACAAGAGCCCTCGCTCCAACTGCTCGACATAGTCGCCAGAAGAGCCGAACCAGCCTTCGAAGCGATGGCTTTGGTCACAGATGAGGTCGTAAACGATCATAGTGCGCTCTAATTGGCGATTGGGCGACGATTAGCAAGGCTTGGCAATTGAGAGCGAACCTCTTCGACGCGCGAAAGATCGATATCGCAATATGCCAATCCAGAGGCCTCTCCGCCCATATCGAGCAGAACTTTACCCCATGGATCGACCACCAGGGAATGCCCGTAAGTCTCCCGGCCGTCTTCATGCTGGCCCACTTGCGCCGCGGCGATCACAAATGCGCTCGCTTCGATTGCGCGCGCGCGCAGCATGACATACCAGTGATCGCGACCGGTTGGCACGGTGAAGGCAGCAGGCACTGCAATCGCATCACATTTGCGCTGCCCCAGCTGCTCGAACAACGCCGGGAAACGCATGTCATAACAGATTGTCAAACCGAGCCGCCCCAGGGGCGTATTATCTACCGTAACCACTTGCGTACCTGGCTCGTAAGCCGCGCTTTCACGCCAACTTTCGCCGTTCGACAACTGCACATCAAACATGTGGATTTTGTCGTATGTCGTGCGCAGCCCCAGCGATCCACCGATATAGAATGATCTGTTGGCCCAGCGCCCATTCGCGCCCATTACCGGCATTGAACCGATCGCTAGATCAATCCCGGCTTCCGCCGACAATCTTGCCAACCGGTCACTGATACGCTCAGGCTCAGTCGATTCGATCCATGGTCCGGCACGGCTGCGATCCCTGTCCAGCAGCAGAGACATTTCCGGCGAGAAGAGAATCTCCGCGCCACCCTCGCCAGCTTCAATCGCAGCAGTCTCCAGCGTGGAGTAATTCACTTCAGGGTCAATGCCTGATGTCATCTGCAAGACAGCTATAAGCGGCACGTCTACGCCCTACCCCGCCAGCAATGCGTCGAGCTTGCCCTCACGTTCCAGCGCGGCGAGATCATCAGATCCTCCGACATGGACATCGCCGATAAAAATCTGCGGCACAGTCATGGCATTAGGCGCGCGTGCCAGCATTTCATCCCGCTTGGGGCCGCCCAAGGTAATGTCATACTCGTTAAACTCGGCGCCCTTCTCCGTCAGCAAACGCTTGGCACGAACGCAGAACCCGCAGGCGAACTTGGTGTAGATGTCGATTGTGGGCATCGTAATTATCTCGTCCCATTTGCTCCCGAATGCGGGAGACTTGAAAGCTAATTTGCGACACCTATTTGGTATAGGTTGAGGCTCGCCGCAATGGGGGCTGCGACAATCACCTTGGGCGCTGCAATTGCAGGCTCCTAACATTTTTTGAATTGCTCAGAAGAGGATTTGATATGTCACGTTTAGATTTTACCCCGTATCGCCGTTCGACCGTAGGCTTTGATCACCTGTTCGACTTGCTCGAAAACAAGGTTCGCCAGAACGCCGGCGATAACTACCCCCCATTCAATATCGAGCGCCGCGGTGACGAAGAATATCGCATCACCCTGGCTGTAGCCGGTTTCCGCCCGAACGACATCGATATCACTGCTCAACAGAACCTGCTGACGGTTCATGGCCGCAAGCGCGATGATTCACCAGAAGGTCAAATGCTGCATGTCGGTATTGCCAATCGCGGATTTGAGCGCCGGTTTGAGCTTGCGGACTATGTCCGTGTCGAGAACGCGGATCTGGCAGACGGGCTTCTCACCATCGATCTGGTGCGCGAAGTGCCCGAAGCGATGAAACCCAAAAAGATCGCGGTCAACGGCCAGACAACCAAGTTGAAGGCAGTTGGATCCGGCGACGGCGACCAGGTCGACGCAGCGTAAGCCAAGCAAAACTAAAGAATGAATCAAAAAGGGGGCGGACCGTTCATCCGCCCCCTGCGGTTTTCATCGCCTCGTTCGATCTGTAACGTCCGGGTCGCAAAAGGCGTTACAAACCAGCTCGAGCTCTTTGCCAACGTGCGAACACGTTAGCTAAATTCACAAATGGTGCTTTCGCCCCGAACTTCCGGACCCCCTCCAGAAGAATTTGTAAGTGCTACGTTGTGATTGTTATCATGCGCAAGAATTATCTTGCTGACTTGTAAGAACACGACAGCAACCGGTGCAATCGCCGTCAAAATCGATTTCAAACGCGAAATCAGCCGCTTGAAACGCCCATTTCGATCATGCCTGAAAGTGCAGAATTAGCTGATTGCCCCTCAACTAAGGGTCAAACCAGACGTGACTGTTCCAAAGCAGCCGCCACGAATCCGGCAAAAAGCGGATGCGGATCGAACGGTCTTGATTTCAGTTCAGGGTGGAATTGAACCCCAATAAACCAAGGGTGATCCGGTCGTTCGATAATCTCTGGCAACAGTCCGTCAGGCGACATGCCCGAGAAAACCAACCCGCTCTTTTCAAGCGGATCAATGTATGCACCGTTCACCTCATAGCGATGGCGATGGCGCTCTGATATCTCGACAGCACCGCCGTAGACGCGCGAAACATGACTGTTGGCAGACAGTTTCGCATCATATGCGCCAAGCCGCATTGTGCCTCCAAGGTCGCCGCCCGCTTCACGGGTTTGCAGACCTTCCTCGCTCATCCACTCTTCAATGATGCCGACAACCGGCTCCTCAGTCGGGCCAAATTCGGTCGAGGATGCAGCCTCGAAGCCGGCATTCCGTGCCGCTTCGACGCAGGCCATCTGCATACCCAGACAGATTCCAAAGAAGGGAACGTTACGCTCGCGAGCGAACTTGACGCTGGCAATCTTGCCCTCGCTGCCACGCTCGCCAAAACCGCCAGGGACCAGAATGCCATGGAGTGGCTCTAGTTTGGAGGCGAGCTCTGTATCATCGCCTTCGAAGACTTCGGCATCGATCCACTTGATGTTGACCTTGGTACGGTTGGCCATTCCGCCATGAACAAGCGCTTCATTGAGCGACTTGTAGGCATCAGGCAGGCCGACATATTTGCCAACTACACCGATTGTAACTTCGCCTTCGGGATTGAAGTACCGGTCTGTCACATCGTCCCATGCTGTCAGATCGGGTTCTGGTGCATCGGTGATTCCAAAAGCCCGCAAGACTTCTGCGTCCAGGCCTTCGCTATGATATTGCAAGGGCACAGAATAAATCGACGGCGCATCAAGCGCCTGAATCACGCTTTCAGTCCGTACGTTGCAGAATAGCGCGATCTTGCGACGTTCGCCTTCGGGGATTTCATGCTCGGCCCGACAAAGCAAAACGTCCGGTTTGATGCCAAGGCTCGCCAATTCGCGCACCGAATGCTGCGTAGGCTTTGTCTTCAGTTCCCCGGCAGCGGCGATATAGGGCACCAGCGTGACATGCACCGATACAGTCTGTTGTGGCTCCAGCTCATTTCTTAGCTGACGTATGGCTTCCATGAACGGCAGCGATTCGATGTCGCCCACCGTTCCGCCAATCTCGCACAGGATAAAATCGTGATCGTCCTGGTCCGACAGGGCGAATTCCTTGATCGCGTCGGTCACATGGGGGATCACCTGGACTGTCGCGCCAAGGTAGTCACCGCGGCGCTCTTTCGCGATGATATCGCGATATACACGGCCTGACGTGATATTGTCCGCCTGGCGCGCAGAGACGCCGGTAAACCGTTCATAGTGACCGAGATCGAGGTCGGTCTCAGCACCGTCATCCGTAACGTAGACTTCGCCATGCTGATACGGGCTCATGGTGCCTGGATCGACATTGAGATAGGGGTCGAACTTGCGAATGCGGACTTTGAATCCGCGTGCTTGCAGCAAAGCACCGAGGCTTGCTGCCATTAGACCTTTTCCGAGCGAGGAGACCACGCCGCCGGTGATAAATATGTACCGCGCCATGGGGGTTGAGCCTTAAGCCCCTAACAGGATTCGTGGCAAGCAAATTGCAGCAACGATTGTGCGCAATCCACAAGTCTGGCTGAAAGTATGGTGAGAATTTACTCGGCAACGCCGGAAAGGGGGTCGTCCGACGCTGGCGCTTCTTGCACAGGCGCAAGCTGATCTGCAGCCGGCGCCAATGGATCGGCAGGCACCACAGAACGATCGATTGTTGTGGTGATTTCGTCCCCGCCAACAGTCCCTACTGCGACCGCAGCCAAAGTGATCGACAAGGCGACAAAGGCAATCGCGAGCCAGCGGGTCGAACGCGTCAGAAAGTCTGCTGCACCGCGCGCGCCCATTAAGCCGCCAGGGCTACCGCCGCCAATTCCCAAACCGCCGCCTTCGGAACGTTGCATCAGAATTACGCCCACAAGCGCAGCCGCGACAACGGCTTGAACGACAGTCAGGAAAAGAAACAGCGACATGATGATCCCAGTAAAGTTGCTGTGCGCCATTTAGGGGCGCGAACGGCAATGAACAAGTGTTTGTGGTCAGACCCGCCTGCCCATTAGGCTTCTGGCGCGTCTCCAGCGGCAAGTGCGATACCCACAAAGCTGTCCGCTGTCAGGCTGGCTCCACCGACTAGCGCGCCGCCAACTTCCTGTGTCGAGAGAATTTCGCGCGCGTTCTCGGGGTTCACTGATCCGCCATACAAAATGCGCACACCGGTGCCCTGCTCTTCACCATAGAGCTTGACCAACAGCTTGCGAATCTCCGCATGCATTTCTGCAATATCGTCTGGCGTCGCAGAGTTTCCGGTGCCGATCGCCCAAATAGGCTCGTAAGCGACAGTCAGAATGTCTCCTGCATTGTCCAGTTCTGGAAGTGAAGATTTCAGCTGCTTGGTTACGAAGGATGCCGCCTCTCCGGCTTCGCGGGTCTTGGCGTCTTCGCCGCAACACATGATCACCTGCATCCCGGCATCCAGCGCAGATTGCGCTTTTTCGCGAACCAGATCGTTGCTTTCTGCGTGGCCTTGGCGACGCTCGCTGTGACCAACGATCACAAACTTCGCGCCGGCATCAGCCAGCATTGGCGCAGAAATGTCACCGGTAAACGCACCTTCGCCACCAGGATGGCAGTCCTGCGCACCAACACCGATTTGCTCAACTTCGCGATGGACGGCATGAATCAGCGTGTAAGGCGGCGCGATAGCCACCTCCACTTTCATGTGGCGCTGCGCGGCGCGATCAATGGCCCGCGCCTCGGAGAGCATGGCGCGCGTGCCATTCATTTTCCAATTGCCAACAATAAAAGGCCGACTGGCCATAGGGGTTTTCCTGTGCTTTCGAATCTTGGCCCTGATATAAGGCGATCGGGGCCGGTCCCGCTAGCCGACCTTGCACAATCAGTCAAAACCGTTCGCAACCTGTTGCGGCAAGAACTCAGGGCCGATAAAGCGCAGCGATCAATTTCATCCACCGGCCGCCCATTAGGTCGACAATCGCGGAATACTCGCATTCATGATTAGCATCTTTCGCAACTTTTTCAGCTCGAAGCTTGGTCTGGGCCTGACTTTAGGCTTCCTCGGTCTCATCGCCTTTGCCTTCGCCAGCAGTGATGTAGCCAATCAGGCCACATTTGGCGGTGTGTCAGGCGGAGATCGCGTCGCTTTGGTGGGTGATGAAAAGATCGGCAATGCCGACTTTAGCCGCGCTGTAGCCAATGCCGTCGATCAGGTTCGGCAAGAGAACCCGACCATGACTTTGCCTGTCTTCGCTGCCCAAGGAGGGTTCGAAGAGGTCCTCGAGCAAATGATCGACCGTTACGCGATCGGTGTCTATGCGAGGAAGTATGGCCTGCGTGCCGGTGAAAATCTGGTCAATAGCGAGATTCTGGACATCTCTGGCTTTCGCGGGCCAGATGGCAACTTCAGTCAGCAATCATTCCAAGAATCGTTGCGCAGACTAAACATGAACGAGGCAATGCTGCGCCGGGAAATTGGAGACAGCCTACTCGCTCGTCAGATCATTGTGCCTGGGCTAAGTGGCGCACAAATGCCGCAAAAATTCGCAATGCGTTACGCATCGCTCTTACGTGAAAGGCGTGAAGGCTCGGTGGCCTTCATTCCCAGCGCTTCCTTCGCTCCCGATGGCGATCCGACCGAACAGCAGCTGAGTGCCTATTACGAGGAAAATCGTGGTGACTACATTCGGCCGGAGCGCCGTGTCATTCGTTACGCAATGTTCGGTGTTGAGAATCTTGATACAGATGTGACGCCAACCGATGAAGAGATCGCAGCTCGCTATCAACGTGACCGCGCTCTTTATGCGGTAAGCGAAGATCGCACGATCACACAACTGATTGTTCCAACACAGGATGCCGCCAATAGCATTCGTGACCGTGTGAATGGCGGCGCTTCATTCGCTAGCGTTGCCCGTGAAGCCGGATTCAGCACCACACAAATCGGCCCTATTAAAAAGGAGGACTACGGCAATCAGGCGTCAGGCGCCGTGGCGACGGCAGTTTTTGCGGCATCGCGCGGCCAGATCGCACAGCCAGCACGCAGCTCTTTGGGCTGGCACGTTGTGCGGGTAGACAATGTAACCAGTATCGCTGGCCGTTCATTGGCGACCGTCACTCCCGAGATCCGTGAGCAATTGCTTCAGGAAAAACGCGCCTTTGCCTTGGCGGATCTGAGCGCACGCATTGAAGAGCAGGTCGATAGCGGCGTTGCCCTGTCGCAGGTCGCGCAGGAACTTGAGGTCGAGATCAGCTCGACGGCCCCGATTACAGCGGATGGCCGGATTTATGGTGTACCTGGCGCACAGTTGCCACCGCAATTGGTTGGCGCGGTCAACACTGCGTTCCAGATGGACGAAGGCGAACCGCAACTGGCGGAAATCGAGCGTGGCACGACCTTCATGATCTTCGAAGTATCGGACATAACACAATCTGCTGCGGCACCTTTGGATGAAATCCGCGAACAGATTGTGCTTAGCTGGCGTCTCGCAGAAGGGGCCGAACTGGCCCGCGCCGCCGCTGATCGTGTGATCGAACGGGTTGGTGCAAATTCCAGCCTGGCTGCGGCTATGGGTGAAGAGGAAACACCGCTTCCTCCGGTTGATGAGCTCAATATCAATCGCCAGCAATTGCTCGCGCAAGGGCAACAAATCCCGCCAGCTTTGGCCTTGATGTTCAGTATGGCCGAAGGCACGACCAAACGTCTGGAAGCGCCGAACGATCTTGGTTGGTTTGTTGTTGATCTGACCGACATCGAAACCCCTGAAATTGCAGCCAATGATCCGATCATCGCGGCTTCGCGCCAGCAATTGCGCGGTGCCATCGGTGACGAGCTTGCACAGCAGATGACCCGCGCGATGCGGCAAGAGCTGGGCGTGGAAACAAACTCAGCCGCGCTCAAAGCGGTCAAACGTCAGATGACCGGCGAGAACTAAGAAAGCAGGCATTTGTCCTCAATTGAAACCGGAAGCTATTTGCCTGAGAACTCCGCGGCGGCGAGATTGGCGCTCGCCGCGGGACGACCGGCGTTGGTGTGGCGAAAGGTTATCGCCGATGCGGAAACCCCCGTTGGTGCAGCTGCGAAACTGATTGAGCCTGAGCGCGGTGATTTCCTGCTTGAATCAGTCAAAGGCGGCGAAGTGCGCGGGCGATATAGCCTGCTCGGCCTTGACCCCGATCTGGTGTTCAGAGCGCGCGGAGACAGTGCTGAGATAAACCGCAGGTGGCGCCAGGATCGCGATGGGTTTGCCTCATGCGATCAACCAAGCCTGGATGCTCTGCGATCACTCGCGGAAAGCTGCCGCATTGAAGTTCCGGAAGAATTGCCACCCGCCATTGCCTGCCTGGTTGGCTACTTTGGCTTTGAAACAGTTGGGCTGGTAGAGGATTTGCCGCGCGCGCCAGTCAGCGAACTCGATCTGCCGGACATGTTGTTTGTCCGGCCAACCATCATCCTGGTATTCGATGGATTGAGCGATGCGCTGTTTGCAATCGCGCCGATTTGGCAGGCAGACAAGGCAGACGCGGCGATCGAGCGCGCGGGGAAACGGATCGACGAAGTGCTGCGGCAACTCACAGATGCCAAAGCTCCGCGTCAAAGAGTTGATGATCTGCCGGACATGTCGTTGGAGCCGGTCATTCCCGCAGACGACTACAAAGACATTGTGCTACGCGCGAAGGATTACATAACGGCGGGTGACATCTTTCAGGTGGTTTTGGCCCAGAGATTCACTTGCCCTTTTCCCCTGCCGCCGATTGAACTCTACCGCGCATTGCGCCGCGTAAACCCTTCACCCTTCCTTTATTTCCTCGACCTGCCTGGCTTTTCTGTTGTCGGTTCAAGCCCGGAAATTCTGGTCAGAGTGCGAGACGGTGAAGTCACAATTCGCCCGATTGCCGGAACACGGCCTCGCGGCGTAAACACAGCAGAAGACAACGCCAATGAAGCAAGCCTGCTGGCTGATCCCAAGGAACGGGCAGAGCATCTGATGCTGCTTGATCTGGGCCGCAATGACGTGGGACGGGTGGCCTCAAAGGGATCGGTGGAGGTCACCGACAGCTTCACAATCGAACGCTACAGCCACGTTATGCATATTGTCAGCAATGTTGTCGGAAAACTGGACGCTTCCTGCGATGCGATTGACGCGCTTTTCGCAGGGTTTCCGGCCGGCACAGTCAGTGGTGCGCCCAAGATCCGCGCTTGCGAGATCATCGCCGAGCTGGAACCCGAAGCGCGCGGCGCCTACGCCGGCGGCGTAGGGTATTTCGCGCCCGACGGTTCGGTTGACAGCTGCATCGTGCTGCGCACAGCGGTGGTCAAAGATGGCATCATGCATGTGCAAGCCGGCGCAGGCATCGTCGCCGATAGCGATCCAGATTACGAATTGGCCGAATGCAAAGCCAAGGCTGGGGCGTTGATCGCGGCAGCGCGTGAGGCAGCGAGCGTCGCCAGCGAACCAGAGTTTGGCCAATGAAGCGGCTGCTTTTTCTCAGCTTGTTTGCGGTCGCCCTGTCAGGTTGCGAATTACAAGGCGGCGAGCCTGTCACGCGGACCGAGATCGGATCGGGTTCCGAAACCCGCGTTGCGTTGCGGCGCGAAGCCTCGGCTTGCGAAGTCGTGATATTCGAAGATGTGCCGCTTACCCACTGTGTAGCTGACCCAGTAAAACACAATATTTCCACCGTTCTGGCTGATCCGAACGGCACACCATATCGCTCGCTCAAGACCTATGGCGAAGCATTGGGCAAGGATGCGGCTGTCGTTGCCTTCGCGATGAATGGCGGGGTGTTTGAGAACGACGGAAAAACAGTCGGTTATTACGTCGAAGAGGGTCAACGACTAGAAGAGCTCAACCTCGGCGACGGCACGGGAAATTTTTATCTGAAGCCCAATGGCGTGTTCTTCGGCACAGACGGCAGGTGGGAAATCCGCACCAGCACCAATTTTCTCTACAATGTCAGCGACCGCCCGCAGTTTGGCACGCAATCTGGGCCCATGCTCGTGATCGACGGGCAATTGCATCCCGAGATTCAGGACGATGGCTCCTCCAAGATAATCCGCAACGGCGTGGGCATCGACGCGGAGGGTAAAGCGCATTTCGTCATTTCAGATGGTTCGCTTAGCTTCGGCCAATTGGCGCGCTATTTCAGGGACGAGTTGCAAACGCCCAATGCGCTTTATCTTGATGGCGGAATTTCCGGCCTTTGGGATCCGGTGACAGAGCGGTTGGACGACACCAACGGCATCGGTCCACTGATCGTTGTGACAAAGAAAGTCAGCGAATGAATTACGAGCGCACTCTCTACCCAGAGATCGAACCTTATGAAACCGGCATGTTCGATGTCGGCGAAGGCCATACGCTGTATTATGAGCGGGTTGGCACACCCGGGACGAAACCGGCGGTTTTTCTGCACGGCGGCCCCGGCGGCGGCATCAGCGAGAAAAATCGCCGCCAATGGGATCCTGCGCTTTACGACGTACTACTGTTCGATCAGCGCGGCTGCGGCAAATCGCTGCCCTTCGCAGAGGTCGAACAAAACGACACATGGCGGATCATTTCCGACATCGAGAGACTGCGTGAAATGTGCGGGCACGATAGCTGGCAGGTGTTTGGCGGCAGCTGGGGTGCAACCCTTTCGCTTGCCTATGCGCAGACGCACCCCGAACGCTGCGACGAGCTGGTTCTGCGCGGCGTGTTCCTGGCGCGGCAAAAGGAAAAGAACTGGCTCTACAGCTATGGCGCAAGCGAGATCATGGCAGAACAATGGGATCAGTTCACCGGCCTTATCCCTGAGCACGAGCGCGGCGACCTGGTCAAAGCATATTACAACCGCCTGACTAGTGACGACGAAGCGACCCGGCTTGCCGCTGCGCGAGAATGGTCATTATGGGAAGGCAGCGTTGCAACCTTGCTGCCCGATCCTGACTTACTAGCTGCCTTTGCCGATCCGGCGAAAGCGGTTCCGTTTGCGCGCATCTGCGCGAAATTCTTTCTGGAAGACTTCTATTTCGACGAAGCGCAATTGCTGACAAATGCCCACAAATTGAAAGGCATTCCCGGTATAATCGTGCAGGGCCGTCACGACATTTGCTGCCCACCGACTTCGGCATGGGAATTGAAGAAAGCCTGGCCCGAGGTGGACCTGCGCATCTTCCATGATGGTGGGCATAGCGCCTATGAACCGGGCATCGTCGATGGCCTCGTCCGTGCGACCGATGAACTGGCGGGGAAAACCTCCGCGTAGCAAAACTTTCTTGATCGCGGGCAAGCAAACCGCGAAGGCGGCATCGCAATGATCCTTGTTATCGACAATTACGACAGCTTCACGTTCAACCTGGTCCACTATTTGATGGAACTGGGCGCAGAGGTGCGGGTTGAGCGAAATGATGCGCTTAGCGCGGCTGACGCGTTGCAAACCAATGCCGCAGGTTTTTTGATTTCGCCCGGCCCATGCACGCCCAATGAAGCTGGCATTAGCCTGGATCTAGTTGCAGCATGTGCAGATGCCCGTAGGCCTCTCTTGGGAGTGTGTCTTGGACACCAGTCCATCGGACAACATTTTGGCGGGCGGGTTGAACGCGGCGGCCTGATGCACGGAAAGACTTCACCAGTGTCGCATGACGGTTCCGGTGTGTTCGCCGGCCTGCCCTCGCCCTTTACCGCGACACGCTATCACAGCTTGGTGGTGCAGGATCAGCCAGAGGAGCTAGTGGTCAATGCGACGTCGGATGACGGATACACAATGGGGTTCCGCCACCGCGATTTGCCGATCCACGGCGTACAGTTTCACCCGGAAAGCATCGCGACCGAACATGGGCATGCGCTGCTGGCGAATTTCCTGCGCGAATGCGGCATCGAAACGAAAGAACTGGCAGAATGAAGACACTTCCCCTCGCAGTCCCTCATATGAGCGAAGCCGAGGCTGAAGAAGTCTTCGGCTGGATACTGGACGGCGATGCTTCCGACGAAGAAATCGCGCGTTTCCTGCTGGCGATGACCGAGCGCAGCGAAACAGCAGAAGAAATTGCCGGCGCTGCACGGGCATTGCGCGCGCGGCTGATTCCGATCAAAGCACCCGAAGGTGCGGTCGATTGCTGTGGAACCGGCGGCGACGGGCATCACACGCTCAACGTTTCGACTGCCGTCTCTCTGGTTGTGGCGGCTTGCGGCGTGCCAGTGGCAAAGCATGGCAACCGTGCGGCGTCCAGCAAGTCCGGCGCAGCAGATACGCTCGAAGCACTCGGTCTCGACATGGACGCAGCAGGACGAACAGCCGAAAAGACGCTCTCCGAAATCGGCATCTGCTTCCTTTTTGCGAAGAACCACCACCCTGCGATGGGTCGTATTCAGCCAATCCGCCAGAAATTGGGCAAGCGCACGATCTTCAACCTGATGGGGCCGCTTTCCAATCCAGCAAGCGTTACCCGCCAACTGATCGGCATTGCCCGGCCCGCTTATGTGCCGATCTACGCCGATGCCAAAGCGCGCCTGGGGACAGAGCGCACATTCATTGTCTCCGGAGATGAGGGCCTCGACGAACTGAGCCTAGCCGGCGGAAACGAACTTGCCGATGTAACCGGAAGCGAGTTTGAAATGCGCCGCGTCGATGCAGGCATGGTGGGCTTGCCGCATGCTCCGGTAGAGGCCATTCGCGGCGGCGATGCGACACACAATGCTAAAGCTTTGAAAGCACTCCTCGAGGGCACACCGGGGCCCTATCGCGATGCGGTGTTGCTCAATGCTTCAGCGACGCTGATCGTAGCGGGTAGAACGGATGACTGGGGCACCGGAGCGGAGATGGCAGCCGAAGCGCTTGATAGCGGCAAGGCTGCGCAAATGCTCTCTCGCTGGATTGAGCTGGCTCAGTAAATGAACAAGCTTGAGGAAATCTGCGCCAATAAGCGGATCGAAGTGGCTCAGCGCCGCGCCGAGCGTTCTGTCACCGCGCTGGATCATCGTGCCGCTGGCCAATCGGCCCCGCGCGGGTTCGAAGCAGCACTCCGCATCAAAGCCGAAACCGGTTTTGCGCTGATCGCGGAGATCAAGAAAGCCTCCCCCTCGAAAGGATTGATACGCGCGAATTTTCAGCCGGCAGACCATGCGAAGGCCTATGAAGC
>Ga0222714_10005076_pt1 | contig 12622 bp, 6 predicted proteins | sample C33_3DmetaG_FD_165048 | JGI IMG/M metagenome (GOLD analysis project Ga0222714, IMG submission 165048) | Estuarine water microbial communities from San Francisco Bay, California, United States - C33_3D | ecosystem: Environmental > Aquatic > Marine > Unclassified | place: USA: California... | reverse complement strand
ATGTGAACTACGGCCAGCGCACGCAGGATCGGGAGCTGCAAGCCTTCCACGACATTTGTGATCATTACGGTATTGATCGCCGTACCAATCGACTGGTGGTGGATATTTCGCACCTAGCTGCCATCGGCGGCAGCTCGCTCACCGACCAACGTTTGGACGTACCCAACTCAGGCGTTGTTGCCGACCACATCCCAAATACGTACGTACCGTTCCGCAACGCGAACATCCTTGCCATCGGCACCAGTTGGGCCGAGGTGATCGGCGCATCGGCCCTGTTCATCGGAGCTGTCCAGGAGGACTCCTCCGGCTACCCAGATTGCCGCGAGGAGTTTTTCCATGCCTTTCAAGCCGTGATCACCGCGGGTACCAAGCCGGGCACGACCGTCGTGATCCAGTCGCCGGTGATCCACCATACCAAGGCCGATATCGTGCAGGAGGGTTTGCGTCTGGCAGCGCCCCTGCACCATACATGGTCGTGCTACCAGGCCAGCGAATCTGCCTGTGGAACCTGTGATTCCTGCCAGCTTCGGCTGCGTGGTTTTGCGATGGCCGGTGAGGTCGATCCCATTCCCTATGCCAGTCCCTGTGCATAAGATTTCCGGGATTGTGGCGCCAGTGTAGGGGGCCTTGCCCATAAGCCCCCTATACGTTATCTTTGTGGCTATGATTTTTCCAACATTATTGCCCTGACCTTGCGTTAGGAGCTAGGGACCACCCCATGAAGTACAATGGCCCCAAGGTAAAACTCAGCCGCAAGGTTGGTTTTGCTATTACGCCGAAGGCACGCAAAGTGCTGGATCGGAAGCCGGGAACACCCGGACAACACGGTAATTCACGCCGCCGTCCGAAGCAGTCGGACTACTCCAAGCAGTTGCTGGAAAAACAGCGTTTGCGTCTCCAGTACAACATCCACGAGCGCCAGATGACCAACACCATGGCTAAGGCATCGCGGTTGAAGGGCAACAAGGTAGACGTACTCGTGCAATTGCTCGAGTCGCGCTTGGACGCCCTGGTGCTGCGCGCTGGCTTTGCTCGCTCGATCTATGCAGCACGTCAGTATGTGCGCCACGGCCACATCCTTGTGAACGGCAAGAAAGTGGACATGCCCGCCTACGCTGTACAGGCCAACGACGTCATCACGGTAAAAGAAGCCAGCCGCAAGCTGGAAGGCTTCCAGGAAGCGATCCGTTCGTCGGCTCCGCCACCCTACCTGGACGTAAGCAAGGCCGACTTCACGGCCAAGTACCTGTACCTGCCTCCACGTGAGGAAGTACCGGTGGTCTGTGAAGTACCGCTGGTGATCGAGTACTACTCGCGGTAACGCCGGGCGCTGGTTCCTCCAGCTCCGTCTGATACGCAAAAAGTTTCGAAGAGCCCACATTTTCATGTGGGCTTTTTTGTTGTCAAGTAGTAACATTGCCGCCAGACAGCGCCACCTGCACAGCGCCTCCGTCACACTGGTACACACGACCACAACATACTGTTACCACCATGCAACGTTCGTCGGGGCCGTTTGCAGCGATGGGAATGTTGTTCTTCATGATCGGGTTCATTACCTGTCTGAACGACATTCTCGTACCACACATGAAGAGCTTGTTCGACCTGAACTACTTGCAGGCAGCGCTCATTCAGTTTAGTTTTTTCACCGCCTACTTTGTGATCGCCTTCCCATCGTCGTGGCTGATTTCACGCCTCGGCTATCAGCGATCCATCGTTGTGGGGTTGTCGGTCTCGGCTCTGGGCGCGGCCTTGTTTTACCCAGCGTCGATCGCGCAGTCATATCCTCTCTTCCTCGTGGGGCTGTTCACGCTGGCCGCGGGGTTCGCGTTGTTACAAACGGCCATGAATCCATACGTAGCTGTGCTGGGTCCTCCAGAGAGTTCATCAGCACGGTTGGTGTTGTCGCAGGCGTTTAACTCGGTGGGGACAACCATTGCACCATTGATGGGTGGCCTTTTCATCCTGGGTACGATTCTATCAGCAGATGACATGGCCATGCTATCACCTAGCGAGGTAACAGACTACAAGGCCACACAATCAGCAGCTGTCCAGGTGCCATATCTCGTGTTGATGGGACTGCTCATCCTCCTTGCTGTGATCATGTGGAGACTGCACCTGCCTACGATTGCAGATGTTGAGGGGGAGGACGAGCGATCGGTATCGTTTTGGGCACCTCTCAGGGTCCCACACACACTCAAGGGTGTGTTCGGGATCTTTGCCTACGTGGGTGCTGAAGTGGCCATCGGATCGTTTATGGTGAACTACTTCCAAGAACAAGTTGGAATTGGCGAGCAGGATGCTTCTCAGTACGTGGCGTATTACTGGGGAGGAGCCATGGTTGGGCGATTCATCGGATCGTGGCTGCTGACGCACCTGCGACCCGGTATGCTTCTCGGCGTCATGTCGGTCGCGAATGTGCTATTGGTTAGCGGTGCGATGATGACGAACGGATTCGTCTCTGCCTCGATGCTCGTACTGTGTGGCTTGTTCAACTCTATCATGTTTGCGACCATCTTCACGCTCGCCATTAAGGATGTTGGCGTGATGACTAACAAAGCGTCTAGTTGGCTGATTGCCGCCATTCTTGGAGGTGCCATTATCCCGGCCATTCAAGGTGCAATCGCCGATTCAACGGGTACGCTTGTGCCATCATACGTGGTTCCGGCTATCTGCTACGTCTACATCGCTTACTACGGATTCCTCGGTTCTCGTCACACTACACAAGGGCGCGCCGTATGATACGTTGGTTCGTCTTCGTTCTTTGTACGCTACTTTTTCTGCCCGCAGTTGGGCACGCTGCCGACGCATCGATCTCCGGCACGGTACGCTCAAAGGATGGTAAGGGGCTCGAGGGAGCTACCATCCGCGTTGTTGGAACCGCACTTGGAGCCATTTCCAAGAAGAATGGATCATTTGTGATTCCGCTGGCCAAGGCTCAGGATGTTACGTTGAACGTGACGATGATCGGCTTTGTGCAGCAGACCGTGACGGTGAAGGCCGGAGCACTCGATCAGCCCCTTACCATTAGTCTAGAACAGGACATGCTGAAACTTCAGGAGGCTGTGGTTGTAGGGTACGGAACCAAACAACGTCAGGACCTGACTGGTAGTATTGCCCGTGTAGACGCTCAGGAGATCGCCCAGAACACCTACGGCAACTTCGAGAATGCCATTGTTGGCAGAGCTCCGGGCGTGCAGGTGATCAGCTCCAATGGCATGGCCGGCAGCTCCATGACGATTCGCGTGCGGGGTGTGGGCTCGTTGACAGCTTCGGGTGAGCCTTTGTACGTGATTGACGGCGTGCCGGTAACCCAAGGCGACTTTGGTGGCACGAACCGCTTGGCGACACAGACGAATGCGCTGGCATCGATCAATCCGAACGACATTGAGTCAATCGATATTCTCAAGGATGCCGATGCCGCTGCGATCTATGGATCTCGTGGTTCGAATGGTGTCGTGCTGATTACCACGAAGCGAGGACGGACCGGTTCGACGAAGTTCAACGTGAGCTTGTTTGGTGGTAGCGCGCGCGAAACGCATCGACCTACCTACCTTTCAGGCGACGAGTTCCGTGAGCTCTGGGCTGAGGCCAACCGCAATGACTCCATTGCACTCTCGATCCTGCGGCCAGCATCCCGATTCACAGCAAAACCCCTGCCGGGTGCGATGGATCCTGCGCTCTATACCAACACAAACTGGTTGGATCAGACGATGCAGGTCGGTCGGATTCTTGATGCGAACATCTCAGCTTCTGGTGGATCCGAGTTCGCGAGCTTTTTCTCAAGCCTAGGCTACCGCAAGGAGTCGTCGTACGCCGTGGCCAATGAGTTCGAGCGCATGACGGCACGCACGAACGTAGAGGTCAACGCCTCCGACAAGGTCAAGATTGGACTCAATGCCAACCTGAATTACGCCGTGAATGACCGCGTACCCGTGGCGTGGGCCGGTGGTATCGGAGCGGCCCAGAGCAGTGCACTTCCGTATTTCCCGATCTTCAATCCCGATGGAACGTACTTCGAGCCGCAGCGGCCGTGGTATGCCATGTACAACCCAGTGGCGCAACTCAACGAGAACACGTTTACGAACTCGGAACAGCGCGTGCTGGCGAACCTCTATACATCGATTCAGCTCCCGGCGAATTTCTCTGTTCGAGTTCAAGGAGGTGTGGACCTCTTCAACTTTACTGACCGACGATACACGTCGCTGGTGGTGCAATCGGAGGCCGAAGCCGAAGTTCGGAAGGTGGGGGTTGCCAACTGGGTGGTGAACGGATCGCTCAACTACTCCAATAACGAGTTGACACCAGACTTGAAGCTGTCGGCTCTGGCGGCCATCGAGGCACAGCGGTCTGATCAACTGGTCACAGGGCTGGTTGGTCGCAACTTTCCAAACCCTGCCTTTGAGAACCCCACGTCGGCTGTCGTGCGCGAGGGATACTCATTTGAAACAGGATTTTCCTTCCTCTCCTTTATCTCCCGGTGGAATTTCACCTACCGCGACCGTTATCTGCTGAGCATCTCAGGAAGAACAGATGGATCGTCACGGTTTGGAAGTGATAATCGCTTCGGCTTCTTCCCTTCTGTTGGTGCGGCTTGGATCTTGAGCAATGAGGATTTTCTCAAGGGCAACGATGCCATTTCGCTGTTGAAGCTACGAGCGAGCTATGGTTTGACTGGTAATGCCGATGGTATTGGCGATTACCAGTGGCAGGGCACATACCGGGCAGGCGCCGACTATGCCGGCACACCCGGTTTGCGCCCCGATCGTCTTGCCAACCCCTTACTCGGCTGGGAGCAGACGGCACAGTTAGACATAACCGGTGAGGCAGCATTCTGGGATGGACGCCTGCAGGCAACGGTTTCATACTATTCCAAAGTGACGTCAAACGTCTTACTCAATGTGTCGGTGCCGGCGTCTACCGGCTTTTCGTCGATTCTGAAGAACGTTGGATCGTTTGAGAATCGTGGTGTGGAAGTTGTGCTGTCGGGATATCCGGTGAGCAATGAAACCTTGACATGGCGGGCAGATCTGTCGATTGCGCACAACGTCAACGAAGTGCTTGATAACGCGGGCCTACCACCAGATGCAATTGGCGGTCCAGGGGAGACCCGGATTCTGGTGGGATACCCGGTAGGTACGTTTTTCATCAACCGTTCTGCAGGTGTGCAGAGCCGCACCGATACCGTTACGGTGCAGCGCCGACGCTCCGGGAACAACGTGTCATTCGGTACCGATCCCGATGATACTAGATGGGCGCAATTCTACGACACCACGGTGGTGATCCTAGGGGGCAGTCAGTTGTTCTACAACATTAATGGTCGAGTGACAGATCTCTACGATTTGAGCGATCGTGTGCCGCTGGGGAATCCGTACCCGACGTTCTTCGGTTCGTTGACGAACACGATCACAATCGGTGGATTTGATATCACTGCCATGGTGTACTTCCAGTTTGGCAACCAGATCTACGATGATGCTGCCAAGCGTCAGGTGGGTAATCTGGCATCGAACTTCAATCAAGATCGCGATCAAACCCTACCTCGATGGCAGCAGGATGGAGATGTTACGGACGTACCACGACTGTCATTGACGGAGAACTACGACATCAACACAGACCGATTTATCTATGACGGATCATTCGTGCGATTGCGCCAGCTGACGGTTGGCTATACGCTTCCAGCGGACGTTGCAAGTGGTATGGGGCTTTCCACGATGCGTGTGTACGTTACTGGACAGAACCTCCTCACCTGGACGAACTATCCAGGTTGGGATCCAGAGATCATGCGCGATCAAGATGGAGCGCAAGGAAGAAACCTAGGGGCTGGAGTCACGTACCTGACTCCGCCTCAGGCACAGCAGTTGGTTTTTGGCATTAACGTGGGATTCTAAGTCATGCGTACACGTTTTCCTGCGATAGCTGTCACGGCACTTCTCAGCCTAACGGTAGTGTCATGCGATAGCTTTCTCCAGACAGAGCCACCACTGGACATCTCCAATGATGTGGCCCTTTCAACTCCAGCTGGGATCGAGGCGGTAATGGTTGGAGCGGCAGATGCCATGCAGTCGGGCGCCCTCTTTGGCGGTAATGTCATGTCGATGGGGGAGCTGTGGTCCGACAACGTGGAGTCGAACGTAGGAGCAGACTTCGGGCGATTGCAGATTCTCACCTACAACCTGAACATCTTCAACCCTGAGGGACGGAGCATGTGGGGTGATGGCTATGGTGTGATCAATCGTGTAAACAACGTCCTCGCGGCGCTAGACAACGTCCCGTTCGACAATCCTGCACGGGCGCAACAGTTGAGGGGCAGAGCATTGGCCATGCGAGCGCTTACGATGTGGTCGCTGTGTATGTACTTCGCCCAACCATGGGGCTTTACAGAGGACAACAGTCATCCAGGAATCATCATTCGCACGGAACCGACGCTGGGAGATGTTGGTACGCAGAAAGCTCGTGCCACGCTGGCAGCGTGCTACCAGCAGATCATCGCAGACTTTCAGGCAGCACGTACGCTGTTGCCCCCTACCGATGCCCCATACATGGGGAGTTTGGCAGTGACCGGCTTGCTAGCGCGCGTGTACTTCCACATGGGTGATTGGGCAACAGCCGAGGCACTGGCAACGGAAGTCATCGAAAGCGGTGTGTATCGCCTCAACCCAGATGTGACGTCGGTGGTGACTACCAACAGCACACCCGAGGTGATGTACGAGATTGTTAACCTGGCGAACGACAATGCATCGTCGATCGTGTTTGATTTCCGGCAGGCTGATAACGCCTCGCCACGGTACTGGGCAGGGACACCCTTTGTCAACACGATCTATCGAAATGCTACAGATGGTCGGTTGGCACTGTACGTGTATCGGAACAATCGCCTGTACGTTGCAAAATGGGATCGGATTGTGATGAACATCCCGATCCTACGCTATGCAGAAATGTACCTCACGCGTTCAGAGTGCCGATTCCAACAGGGGAATACTGTTGGTGCAGTCGAGGACGTGAACGTGATCCGTGAGCGGGCGGGTCTTGAGCCCCTTCCTACCAGCCAGGCAGGGAACACCCTGCTCAATAACATCCGGCGTGAACGTAACGTGGAGCTGGCATTTGAAGGAGACATCTTCTTGGAGCGCAAACGTCAACGCCGAGATCTTAAGGACAAACCCTGGAACGATGCTGCCCTGATCTTCAAGATTCCCGATATCGAAATGAACGCCAATACGTTGTGCGCTCAGAATCCATAGTGTTTCAATAGTGTACTGATTTCACATTCATTTTCTTATCCCGGAGGAGTATCGACATGATGCGACTACTATGTATGGCTCTGGTCATGTTGGGCACTGTTGCTCAAGCATGGTCGCAGAGCGTCGTGACGGCCGACCCCGCTCGGCCTCGCGAAGATGGTGGGGTTACGATTACGTACCGTCCAGATCTGGACGATCGTAATGATGAGTACCCGATGACGAACGTCACGGAAGTATGGGCCTACACAGGTGCCCGCGAAGCTGCCATAGCGCAAGATCCCAACGCCACGTACTATGAAAAAGTTGGCTGGAACGATCTGAAGAATTCACCAGAGATGCAACTCACGAACAATGGTGATGGCACCTACACCTTGGTGATTGAGAACATTCGTGCCTTCTACAATGTGCCGGACGATCGTCCAGTGCGCGAACTATTGTTCGTGTTTCGCAATGCTGACGGAACCGTTCAAGGCAGCGACCGTCTAGTAGCTGTTGATCCTGCTGGTGGAGCATCAACGGCAGGTCTGCGCTTGATTAACGGAGTTGCTACGAGTACAGCAATCGATATTGTGGCTGCTCAGGCAGATGAAGCACAAATCACAGAGATCGGCTTCCAGCTGGCTTCGGTGTACAAGGAAGTTCCCAGCGGTGACGCTGTCAATGTGAAGGCAAAGGCTTCCGGCGCTCCTGCGCCCATCTATGCAGACCTTGATGCGAACATGGCAACGAACGGCAAGTACACGCTGCTTGTTGGTGAAAGCGGTGACGAGTACACCTCGAAGTTCCTCACCGACGGTGTTGAGACGGCCGATGGCATCACGAAGCTGCGCTTCGTCCACTGGTCCCCAGCAACTCCTGCGGTAGACGTCTTGGCGTTGCTCCCAACCGGTGGCTCGGCTGTAGTTATTGCAAATGCAAGCTATGGCGACGTGGTAGAGTACATGGATGTTCCAGCTGGTACGTATAAGCTGGCCGTGGCTGCTGCTGGCAGCAGCGATCCACTCATCACCTTCAACGCGATTGACCTTCCTGGTAACACCGCGTTGACGGTGGTTGCATTCGGTGATGCCGATGCTTTGACACGTGTACGTGCCTTCATCGACAATGGTAATGGTCGTGACTTTGTTGATCTGCTGCCTCTGGGTGAGGGATGGGTCGTGAAAGCCGATCCTGTTACGCCAAGCGCCACCACTGAAGGTGTAACCATTACCTACAACCCCGAGAACGACGTCAAGGATGGCCAGTTCAAGATGGTTGGTGTTGAAGAGGTGTTCGTGTACACGGGTGCCCGTGACTACAGCGGAGGATACTATGAGAAGGCAGGCTGGGGCGATGTTGGCTCTACGGATGCCTTGAAGCTGACGAAGAATGCCGACGGTACGTTCTCGTGGACGATTCCTTCTCCGATTGCAGACTTCTATCCAGGAGCTGCAGGTAACAATCTGAAGGAGCTGTTGATGGTGTTCCGCAACGCCGACGGTACTGCGCAGGGCTCGGACGTAACGCTCTACGTTGGTGATGGTACGGGCGATATCGCCACTACCGAGCCTGGTGATGTTACAGCAGCTGCTCCAGTAGCTGTAACCTACTTCCCATGGAACGATCGCAAGGACGGAGAGTTCAAGATGGTAGGCGTATCCGACGTCTACGTGTACACTGGTGGTATCTGTGAGGATGGCACCTATCTTGAGAAAGCGGGTTGGGGTGACGTAGGTACGACACCGGAACTCATGCTTACCAGTAACGAGAACGGTACGGCTACGTGGAATGTAACCGACCTCAATGCCTTCTACAACGTACCTGCGGACAAGAAACTGAAGGAGCTGCTGCTCGTGTTCCGTAATGCCGAGGGAACGAAGCAAGGTGTAGACGTCAAGATTCCGGTAGACCAAACCAGCTCGGTCGAAGATGATCGGCTTGCAGCTGCCATTCGCGTATTCCCGAATCCGTCATCGTCGGCTATCCAGCTGGTTCTGCCAGAGGCAACCGTCGCTACGATCACGATCGTAGATGCGATGGGCAACCTGGTGTCGACGCTGAGTGGAGAGGGTGTGATGGAATGGAACGGACGTACAACGGCAGGAGCATCGGTGGCGCCTGGCACGTACTACGTGCAGTTCCGCACAGCCACGGCAACAGCGGTTACACCAGTGACGATCATCCGTTAATGATGGACTCGCGTATACCAATGATGAGAGAAACGTGCCTTCGTCTTGTGACGAAGGCACGTTTCGTTCTGTTATGGGTGGTAGCTACAGCTACACCATTGCTGGCACAGGTGGAAACAACACCGTTCTTTGCCGCGGCGGCAGACTCCATCGTGATTGAGTATGATGCCACTGCCGGCAACGGCGCGCTTCGCGGAGTGCAAGGCGACGTGTACGCACACACGGGAGTGATCACCGCGCTGAGCACATCTCCAACTGATTGGAAGTATGTTCGAGCCGGATGGACAGAGAACACTGCTGCATGTAAAATGCAGAGAGTTGACCAGGATCGGTATCGCCTAGCTATTGGCCAGCCACATGAGTTTTACGGTGTACCTCCGAACGAGCAGATTCGTCAACTCGCCTTCGTCTTCCGCACGGCAGATGGCTCCGTCGTGGGCCGTGCAGAGGACGGGAGCGATCTGTTTGCGCGCGTGTACATGCCCGGATACTACGTCCGTACGCTAGAGCCCCTTCCTCAAGACCGACTTGTCGACTCCGGAACCGTTGTGACCATCCGAGCTGCTGCATCAAGCAACATCGTGTTGCTGCAGATCGTAGCCAATCAGCAAGAGATTGCACGAACCACGTCGGATCGGATTGAGGCCACATACATGCTACGTGCTTCAAGCAAGATCGAGATTGTGGGATTCAACAGTCTTGGTGGTGCTATTCGCGATACGTTCACGATCCGCGTCCGAAAACAACCAGAGATTCGACCGGTGCCGCAAGGGTTAGCCGACGGGATCACAGTTACCTCGGATTCCACAGCTACACTAGTACTCTATGCGCCAGGTATTCGGGAAGTGTATGCCGTTGGTCCCTTCACCCAGTGGCGCCGGGACGATCGTTACTACGCCTACCAATCAGATGACGGCGACCGCTGGTGGATCGAGATTCCACTTGATCCAAGAGGTCAGACGCTGTTCCAGTGGTCCGTAGATGACGATGACCGCATGAGCGATCCGTATTCTGAGCAGCTCTGCGATCCACAGGACGCTTCGATCCCTGCCGGACGATTCCCTGATCTACCACCGTATCCAACCGGACGTACTACTGGACTTGTGACCGTGATCAACACCACGATTCCAGAGTACAAGTGGGAAACGCAGCGATTCGTTCGTCCCGACCCTAGAACCATGGTGGTGTATGAACTCCTGGTACGGGACTTCACCAGTGAGAGCAGCTTCCAGGGTGTTATCGACTCTCTCGACTACTTGAAGCGCTTGGGTGTGCAGGCCATCCAGCTGATGCCTGTGCAGGAGTTCGAGGCCAATGACTCATGGGGGTACAACCCGAGCCACCTGTTTGCTGTTGACAAGTACTACGGTACGAAGAACGATCTGAAACGCTTGATTGATGCGGCTCACGCTCGTGGGATCGCCGTGATTCTGGACATCGTGTTGAACCATCAGTTTGGTCAGTCACCCTTGGTGCAGTTATGGGGCTCCACGAGTGGTCCCACGCCAGAAAATCCCTACTTCAACGTTGTGGCGCGGCATCCGTTCAACGTGGGCTACGATATGAACCACGAGAGTTCCGCAACGAGGTCCTATAGCAAGCGATTCCTACAGCATTGGATGCGCGAGTACCGCATTGACGGTTATCGATTCGACTTGTCGAAGGGCCTGACGCAGACTAACACTGGCAGTGATGTTGGAGCCTGGGGGCGCTACGATTCCAGTCGCGTGCGCATCCTGCGGGACTACATCGACGCGATTCGAGACGTTGATTCAACCTTCTACATCATCTTCGAGCACTTTGCTGACAACAATGAAGAGGTAGCCCTGGCGCGGCTTGGTGCCATGATGTGGGGCAATGCTCACGGGGCGGGAAGCAACGCTATGAAAGCATCGTCTAATCAAGACGTTGCTGGCGCAATGAGTGCTCAACGGCGAGGGATGGACCGTCATGGCGTGGTTGGATACGTCGAGAGTCACGACGAGGAACGGATGTTGGTGGCTGGCGTTACCGTCTTTGACACCACAACCACGATCCGGCGTCTCGAAGCCCTGATGATGACCATGCTGTGCATTCCTGGTCCAAAGATGCTGTGGCAGTTCAATGAGGTTGCCTATCCCTACTCCATCAATCTTAATGGCAGACTCGGCCGCAAGCCCCTTGCATGGTTCCTTCTGAATGATCAGCGAAGGGAGAACCTCCGATTGGCTGTTGCTGACTTGACCGCTTCCCGCGCCCTCTTTGACGCATTTGCTACGATGAAGGCAACGACACTCTCGACGAGTGATCAACTCAAGACGATCGTACTTGAGGGGAGTGACTGCGACGTGGTCCTACTCAGCAATCTCGGCGGCGCCTCACGGATAGTGTCGGCAATACCGTTTACACGCAAGGGCCTCTGGCACGAGTTTTCGGCCGATAGTGCGTGGGCGATTTACCAGGATGGCGCTACGTCCATCACGCTGCAGCCGGGAGCGTACCGCCTGTGGAGCACACGCCGATTTCGTGGTCAGGCGGTTGTCTCGGTAGGTACGGAGTCGTCGCGTCTGGAACCTACTGGTGCTCTCGTATGGCCAAATCCTTCACATGGTGTAGTCACCATTCATGTGCCTGAACACACCCAATCAGTTCGCATTGTTGATCCATTGGGTGGTATCGTCAATTCCTGGACCATCACCGATCCAACTGCCCATGAGCTGCCGATCTCGGCACATGATTGGGCCCCTGCGCGGTACGTCGTGGTGATTACTACTACGACAGCCGTTCAGACGACGTCGTTTATTCATCTGCGATAACACACGGAAAAGGTCATGCATACTCTGTTCGTACTCCGTACACTGCTCATTGTCCTGTTCATGGGAGCATCGTCGATGCAGGCGCAGCGTCTTGGTATCGACCGATTGGGCGACGTCCAACAGGTGCGCTTGCGTGCAGACGGTGTTGAACTCCAGTGCACGAATGCTTTGCTGCGAGTGCAGGCTATCACTCCGCAGATGGCTCTTATTCACCTATCGACGTCTGGTGTGTTTGATACGCTGTCGTACGCTGTGGCTGGCGAACGCACGGTGGTGCCCACATTTCGCGTAGAGCAGACAGCCACCGCTGTTACGCTGCTGTTAGATTCAGTTGCCGTAGAGGTTTCTCGGAAGCCAGCCTCCGTTACGGTCAGGGATCGTCGAGGAAATGTGTTACTTGAGGATGATCCTACGTTGGGTGTTT
>Ga0222714_10005075_pt1 | contig 12624 bp, 8 predicted proteins | sample C33_3DmetaG_FD_165048 | JGI IMG/M metagenome (GOLD analysis project Ga0222714, IMG submission 165048) | Estuarine water microbial communities from San Francisco Bay, California, United States - C33_3D | ecosystem: Environmental > Aquatic > Marine > Unclassified | place: USA: California... | reverse complement strand
CACTGCGGCCCAGGGTTCTTTAATCGACTCCAGTGAGTTTATCGAGTGGCTCACATGGTCCAACGTTTCGCTGTTAAATATTGTATCTTGATCGACATAAAAAGCGTACTCATACCCCTGTTTATACGCCCATTTCATGCTTTCACAAAGGGCATAACCCAAGCCGCGGTTGCTCTCTGCGCCCAATACGGTCAAATTCAAAGCTGAACCCTCAAAGTGTTCAGGGCCATTGTCAAAAACCAGCACAGACCAACCTGCATTCAAGGCTACCTGAATTCGATTCTGAAAAGACAGAGGAGGGTGGTACAAAACCGAAACCAAAATTGATCGTTTTTTGCCCCCTAAGCCCATTTATGGTAAAAGTTGAATTAGCACCAAAGTCATGGTTGACAAAGTGGTGCCAAAAACCGACAGTAAGGTAATTCGTTCAGTGGTGCTTAGTTTGTCTTTCTGCTGTCCATATCCTTTTTCAAACGGAACCACCACCCGACTACCTGGCTCAATTTTACTTCGTTTGGCAATTCCCAAGAAATAACTCACGGTAACCGAACGGCCATTCGGATAAATTGCATAAACCCGACGCGCATCACCAAACTCACTCGCGCCTCCAGCCAATTCTACATAGTCTGATAGAGTCAAACGTCTATCAAAGACCACCGCCGTCGCATTGTTTACTGCTCCAGATATGTATACCATGTTGTCTATAGCTGGCAAAATCAAACGGTCACCTGATGATGCTGGAGTGCTTTTCAAGACAGCCGTGAGTTTGGACTTGATGGGATATAGGGCAATGGTATCGTATCGCTTAATCACTTCCTCTTCCATTTCTTGTTCCACGCTATCGCTTTCATACAATTCATTTGTTATACGAATTTTAGATTTGATAATTATTTCGTCGTTGATCGAAGTGGGCCTTGGACGAATCAATATCAAGTTTTTCACCGCGGCATAACTATTGGCTCCTCCGGCCATATTGTAAACATCCCATAGTGACTGGTTACGAGACTCTAAGGGGTAGGCGCCCGGTTGTTTGAATTGACCTTCGCAGCTCACATATACTTGTTCATTTTGCAAGGGGTTGGTAAACACTGAAATGATATCACCAGGTTGAATCTCAAAGTCGTTCAATTCCTCACTGTTCCAAAAATCGCGACTAGCCGTTTGGCTGAAAACTGTAGCCAATTGCTGCTCGTCTTCAATTTTGCGCGAAATTAACACCTTGCTAGTATTGGCTTTTTGGCTAAAACCGCCCGCTCGAAACAGCAAACTTGCTGCGGTTAGTCCATCGCCATAGGCATAAACCCCTGGATTTAGCACATTGCCATAAACACCCACTTGATCGCGCTTGAATAAGGCAGCAGAATCCAAAATATAAACCTCATCATTTTCAAGCAGTTGCACCGAAACGGAACCGTTCAACACAGCCGATAAGGGATAATTGTGGTAACTGCGAAGACCATTTTCTGGATTGCTATACACCAATACACTTTGATGCAAGGCTGTTGGCAAAAGCCCACCAGCTAGTTTCAAAGCCTCTTCTAAACTCAACCCACCATAGGCACTATAAAACCCAGGGCGGTACACAGCTCCTTCAATTTTTATTCGGCTTTTAATTTGATCCAACACCGAAGAAACTGTGGCTACTTCAGCCCCCAAGACCTCAAAAGAGGATAGTTCATCTATCGAAACCGTATACAACTCCTTCATCTGTGCCCCGTAGCGCATCACCTCAATGTTTTCCTTAAAAGCTATCTCGGTAAAGCCTCCCGAAAAGTCAAAAGCATCGGCCAAGGTCTCACCCGGCAACAATTCAAAAATGGCCGGTGTTTTTACCTCACCCCGCAATCGAACTCGGCGTTCATAATGCGGAATGTAAAGAATGTCGTTGTCTTTGAGAGTGATATCAGCGCTGCGGTCTCCGCCATTTAAGTAGGCATATAAATCAATGGTACTAACCACTTGACCTGCGCGCATAACTAAAATTTTGCGAAAAGTACGATTGCTACCGGGGCCACCAGCGGCATAAATGGCATGAAAGGCCGAGGCTATGCCTGGCAAGTTGTAGGCCCCTGGTTGTTTCGCTCCCCAAACCAACACCTGAATGCTTCGCATTTCTAGCAAATGAATTTTTAGTTCACTTTGCCCATTGCCCAAAGAAGCAAATCCTACTTTTCTCAGCTTTTGTACGAGTAATTTTTGAGCTTCTCCCAATGTTAAACCTGCTACACCTACTTCTCCAGCATGCGGAAGTGAAACAAAACCATTGTTTTGAACCCTTACTTCTATGCTCAATTCTTGCAAACCAAATACCCGAACACCCAAACGATCGGTAGGACCAATGACATAATCAGCCGGTGGAGCCAGAGAAGAACTGGGGCCAAACATGGTAGATGGCCCATTTTCAAAAAGTTCTTGACCGTAAATGGCCACTTGTGATTGTAATTGGTTGTCTTCTTGTACTCGGTTGTTTTTCGCCAAGGTATCGTCTGTTTCTTTGTCAATCGACAAGGGTGTAGCATTGGGCATTTGAAGACCTCTTGAACGCGCCAAAGCCTCCAAATCAGATTCGTTGTATCCTTGCTGCTTAGCTAAGCGCAACAACTCTTCTTGCTGAGAGGCTGTCAAATCACGAGCGCTCATGTTCACCAAATCTCGACCCAACCAACCCTGGGCCGTCAAGGCGCCCGTTATCAAAACTCCCACTATGAAAAACCCTAGAATACGTTTATAAGCCATATACCAATCAAATATACAACTCAGCCAGAGCTCACAAGCAATTGCTTTATCTTCGCTTTGGTATCTTCATGAAGGGAACCGGGCCTCATATTATCAAAAGCAGTTTATACTCCTTGTTGCAGTTTGCTTTCCCTGTGCTCAGCTTGGCTTGGGTTTCCAGGGCATTGGGCCCGGAAGTATATGGTGATTGGCAATGGGTAGAAAACCTATGCCGATTTGCCGTCGTTTTTTCAGCCCTGGGCATTCCTTGGTATGGGGTCAAGGCCATTGCCCAAGCACACAATGAACACCAAAAAACCCAAACCTTAGCCGCTTTGTTTTTAATTCAGACGTTTGCACTGGTAGTTCTTAGTATCGCTCTGTATGTTTTTGTTTGGAATGACCCCCGGGTGTCTCACCTCGGCCCTTGGCCTTTTATGTACATTGTTTCTCACGGCTTCTTGTTGGAATGGTACTTTCAAGGCCAACAACAGTATCGTTATTTGCTGACTCGAGCTTCCCTGGTTCGCCTTTTGGCTTTGATTGCCCTAATGACTTTGGTTCATCAAGCCCACGATGCCATTTGTGTTTTTCCCATTCTATTTTTCATCAACCTTGCATTCGGCCTATGGAACCTGTTAGCCCTATGGCCCAAAATGAAAAATATGAAGGGGGTTAAACTTGCGATTCGACCACACTTCAAACCTTTGACTCAACTCGCCATTGCTGGTTTTGCGGTTGCCGCTTACACTCATAGCGAAATTTCTTTTTTGGGGCATTTTCGAGATGCATTAAACGTATCCTATTACGCCGTCTCCATCAAAATTCTGCGTTTTGCCCTGCTGTTTTTGGGTGCCCTAACCCCTGTTTTCTTGGTACAATTCAGCCAAAAAAAATCTGTCCTTAAACCCGCCACGGCTCTCACACTCTTATACACTTTACCGGTAGCGATATTTGTTTCTATCAATAGTCCAGCAATCGTTGAGCTTGTAGCCGGACATCAATACTTGGCTGCAAGCCCCAGTTTATCACTATTGGCTATATGCTTGCCGTTGATCGGTCTTTCGGGAATGTTCGGCTCCCAATACCTACTCAGCCATGAACAAACCCATGCTTGGCTTTGGGCTGCTTCAATAGGTTTAGCTGTTAATTTATTTTTGAATTATTGCCTGGTGCCCCGTTGGGGTTTAGCCGGTGCCACCTGGACTACTCTGATCACCGAAGCCATTGTTTGTTTGGTTTGCTATGTCCATGTGGCCGCTGAATTGCCTGCCCGTCAATTGGGAAAAATACTCGGCCAAATTCTTGTTTTGCTGCTTCCTGGACTAGTCCTTTTGATAGGATTTCGGTTCATTCTGTTTAGCCCTTGGCTAAAACTTGGTATTGAAGCCCTGGTATATTTTGGGAGCTTTGCGTTGTTAACTTTGAGGTCCAATTGGTTTGGACCAACCTTGCGTTCTTTGTATGAACCACATGCAGTATGATTATGTAATTGTGGGTTCAGGCCTATTTGGGGCAGTGTTTGCTCAGCAAATGACAGAGCGCGGAAAGCGGTGCTTAGTTTTAGAAAAACGCAACCACACGGGCGGCAATTTGCACTGTGAAAACCAAGATGGTATATGGGTTCACCAATACGGACCGCATATTTTTCACACCAACAACGAAGGGGTATGGAATTACGTAAATCGCTTTGTTTCATTCAACAATTACATTCATTCACCATTGGCGAAGGTTGGTGAACGATTCTATAACCTGCCTTTCAATCTGAACACTTTTGAGCAGGTATGGGGCGTAACGACGGCTGCCGAAGCTCAAGCCATCATCGAGGGTCAGCAACAAGCCATAAAGGGCAAGCCCATGAACCTAAAAGAGCAAGCCATTGCCAACATAGGTGAAGAGTTGTACCACCTATTCGTAGAGGGTTATACCCAAAAACAATGGGGCATAAGTCCCGAAAGATTACCCGCGTCTATTATTCAACGCATTCCCGTGCATTACGAGCGCAACAACCGCTATTTCAAAGATCGTTACCAGGGCATTCCTATTGGAGGGTATAACCGCTTAATTGATGGCTTATTAAACGGAATAGAAGTAATAACCGAAGTCGATTATCTCGATAATCCACATCAATGGAACTCCCTTGCGCCAAAAATCGTTTATACCGGCCCCTTAGACGCCTATTACGGGTATCAATTTGGGCCCCTAGAATACCGAAGCCTGCGATTTGAACATGAACGATTGGAGCAAGCCCAGTTTCAACCCGTCGCACAGGTCAATTATTCCGAATTGAATATACCCTTTACCCGCATAGTGGAACATAAGCATTTTGAATTTGGCCAACTAGCCCATACCATCATTACTCGAGAGTACTCCCAAGCTTGGAAATCTGGACAAGAACCTTATTACCCCATAGGCAATGCTACCAACCTCAAACGCTATGGCCAATATAAAACCTTGGCCGATCAAGAGAATCAATTGATTATTGGCGGGCGATTGGCTGATTATCGATACTACGATATGCACCAGGTTATAGCTTCCGCCCTTCACAAAGTACAACAAGAACCATGAGTATTTCAATCTATGTTTGCTACCATGAGCCGCAAGCAAAGCTCATTGAAGCCCCAGGTTTGGTACCCCTTTATCTAGGCTCCGCACCTATGCCTCCAGGTTTAAATGATCAAAACGGCGAGCACATTCACGCTTTGAACCCCCGCTATGCTGAACTCACGGGCCTATATTGGGCCTGGAAAAACGACCGAAGCTCCACTTATAAAGGCCTATGCCACTATCGACGCTACTTTGACCAGAACAACAGATCTTGGTTCCGGCTTTCAGCTGGGCCGCAAAAAGTGGCTCAAAAAAGGGCTCATCGCCTTGAAATAAAACCTACACAACTCTTTGATGGCTATGACATTGTGCTACCTCAGGCCTACAATCTCAAAAAATCGGTGCACGACGAATTCGTGCAGTACCACCATGCAGAAGACCTTAGTTGGCTCAAGCAAGCGATACAGATAATTAGCCCTGAATACCTGCCCGCCTACAATGCATTCTTTCAAAGCCGCAGACACCATTGTTTCAACATGTTCTTGGCCCCCGCCAAATGGTTCGATCTCTATTGCCACTGGTTGTTTCAAGTACTAGCGCAATTCGATGAGCTGGACACTACAACGCGGTCGGGATACCAATCCCGAATCGCTGGTTTTATTGGGGAGCGGCTTTTGAATGTATTTATCTTGCACCACAAATTGAGAGTCAAAGAATTACCGGTTTTTCGGATACAAAAAAAACGACTCTACGAGTCGCCTTTGGTACATCAGTGGTTAACCCACATTTAAAAACGCACCCCTGCGCTGCGAAAAACAATGACTATGGTCTTTAAAATTATTTTCACCTTCAACCAAAACGATTTGTCGCGTTTATAAATGCGCTCAAGAGCGACTTTTTCATGAATAGTCACCAAATCACGACCATTCACCTGGGCCAAGCCCGTTAAGCCGGGCTTCTGGTCCAGTATTCCATATTTCCGGCGCAGTTTCTGTAGGTCAAACTCAGAAGCCACTAAGGGTCTAGGACCAATGAACACCATTTCACCTTTAAGTATGTTTACCAAATTCGGCAATTCGTCAATTGAGAATTTTCTCAAATACCGACCCACCTTTAGTACATAAAATTCGGGGGACGCCAATTCATTGCTGGAAACCTGCGGCGTGCTTGTCTTCATTGATCTAATCTTGTACATATTAAAAGGCCTTTCGTCTTTACCCAAACGCTTTTGAATGAAGAAAATCGGCCTTCCGTCTTCAACAAGAACCAACAAACAAGCTAAAAAAATGATAGGCCAAACGATCATAAGGATACAAAAAGCAAAAATTCGATCAAGCATCATTCAAAAATATTTACTCTTCGCCCCAAAGGTAGAATTAAATTATTCCGTCTTGGTAAACAACAAACAATTTTTGCAACCGACACGTTTGCTTAAATCTTTTATTCTGAAAACTTTTTTCACGGCCAGATCCACAATTATAAACAAATTTATTCTCCCTAACCCCTTTACGAGGAAAACAAGTTCCCTGCAGCCCTTGGTTGTTTTGAAGCAGCCTTTCTCTTACTTTGAGGGCTTTTCTCGTTATTCAATGTAGTAATTAACGACAAACATCCCTTTTTGAACCTTTAAATCGCAAGTCGGCCGTTTTGTCAGACATGTGTTTGATAATAAATTCTCAGCGCCTGCCTCTTTTTTTCCCTTTCAAAAAGTATGTTTTGTGTCATCTGGGCCACCTGTCTGCATAAAATTGGCTTTATTCATTCTATTGCGGTTTAGTTCTACGCAAAATGTAAGAAGCGTATAGTTGAAAACCTTTTAGCTCTGGTTTATGTCCAATTCCTACATTTTTTCATACAGCCGAGAAGCTATCCATAAGGACAATTTTCATTGCCTCGTGAATAGTTGGGTCAATTTTGGCATTTGCTTTTTTGTCCAACAAGCTTCACTGTTTCTGAATGGAATTTTGGCACGGTCTGTTACTTGTAATTAGTGCTAGACAACTTTTAGCACAAAACACCATTTACCACAAAAGCTACTCCTGTTGTCGTGGCTTTTAAATAGGTAATGCTATAATTTATAAATCTATGAGTACACTCACTATTCTTGCCGCAGTCTTACCATCCCATAAATCAGGAATACCCCCCTTTTTCCATTCACCTGCAAGAAGAGTTTTCATAGCTGGCGCAATGTTTTTAGGATCTGTTCCAATGAGTTCATTGGTTCCTATCGTAATAGTTTCTGGACGTTCGGTATTATCACGGAGTGTTAAACAAGGAACTCCCATTACTGTAGTTTCTTCAGTAATACCCCCCGAGTCCGTTACAACAGCAAAGGACCTTTCAACAAGGTAATTAAACTCAAGGTAGCTCATTGGATCCACCATGTGAAGCCTTTTATGTTCGATACCTAGCTCATTTAGCATCTTCTTGGTTCTTGGGTGAACCGGAAATACTAAGGGCATATTCTGAGTATTATTAAGGATTTCATCCATCAGCTCCTTTAGCTTAGAAGCTTCATCAACATTTGCTGGACGGTGAAGAGTCATCATAAAATAGCCTTTTTCACTAAGTTCAAGTTCTTCCCAAATAGATGGTTTAATAAATCTTGGTCTGTTCGAAAGAAGAGTATCAATCATACAGTTTCCAACGAAGAAGATTTGATCATCTCCATATCCTGATGCCTTAAGATTTGCATTAGCTACATCAGAAGTCGTAAAGAAATAGTTTGTGATTGCATCAGTAACCAATCGATTGATTTCTTCTGGCATCGACCAATCATTAGAACGAATACCCGCTTCTACGTGAGCAACCTTAATGTGGAGTTTTTGAGCAGTGATAGCACAAGCCATAGTCGAGGTAACATCTCCTACCACAAGAACTATATCCGTTGGATTCTTCATAAGGTACTCTTCAAAACGAATCATAATTGCTCCTGTCTGTTCGGCCTGCGTGCCTCCTCCTGCACTTAAATTTGCATCTGGCTCAGGTATGTTCAATTGCTTAAAAAAGTCACCTGACATCTTCTTATCATAATGCTGACCGGTGTGCACAAGTGAGTAATCGATGTCAACCCCCTCTGCTTTCCTTTTTTTGATTTCATGAATAATTGGAGCGACTTTCATGAAATTTGGACGAGCTCCTGCGATGATGGTAATATGGTTCATTAGTCAGTTGTTATCGTTTCTAATACTTGTAAAGCTATTTGCTTTCTGTCAAATGCCTCTGCGAGTTCTTGACAGCCTTTTTGATAGTCTTTATATGACTGTTCATTCAGAATGGCGTGGCATTGCGCTATGAACTCATCTTCGTTTTCAGGTTCAAAGCAGGTGCCCGCATTAAAGGATTCGATAATTCCTTTGGTTTCACCTTCTAACCCGAGCAATATTGGCTTTTGTAATGCTGCCGCTTCAAAAATCTTACTTGGGATAACCGTTTTGAACGTATCACTTTTCTTCAAGTTGACTAAGGCAACATCCATCAGCGACAAGTATCGAACTACTTCATGCTTGGGCACAAATGGCATAAATGTTACGTTTTCCAATTTCTGTTCTTTTGCCTCATTAAGGAGGTTCTTCTTTTCAGCCCCTTCACCAATGAAGAGAAAGTGAGCTTGAGGTAAACTCTTTTGAAGTTTAGGAAGGCTATTCAAAATAAACGAAAGGCCGTGTGCCATGCCGTGAGTGCCTATATAAGCGAATACTTTCTTTTCTTCAAACTGCGGATTAGCTTCCATTAGTTCTTTGTCTTTTGGCCGAGGCTCAAATAGATCCAGTATGACACCATTCTTATGCACAGCAATCTTTGACACTTCTATTCCTCGAGCAGAGATTTTTCTTTTAAACGTATCAGTAACCACAATAATCTTCTTGGCCGATTTATACAACCTCAGCTCTAACCATTCCAAGAACTTGTAGATTCGGCCTTCGTTCATAGCCCCTACCGCGGCAATAGATTCTGGCCACAAATCCCGGACCTCCATAATCCATGGTCTAAACTTGAAGAATGAAAGCCATCTTCCGGAAACCGCACTAAAGAACTGTGGAGATGTGGCTACGATAATATCGGTTCTAACCCAAAGCCCCACAAAGAAGGCCATGAAAGCGAAAGAAATGTAATCTAATATTCGTTTAAGGAATCCTTCATTTGCGGTAATATAAGTCCATACACGGATAACTCTGATTCCGTCTTTTTCTTCATGACTAATCAGCTTGTTTTTAAATCCTTCATAAACCTTCCCATAAGGAAAGTTGGGAGCACATGTAATAACCGTGACTTCGTATCCTTTACTTACCCATTCACGTGTGTGCTCGTAGGTTCTAGTTGCTGGTGCATTAACTTCAGGTGGAAAGTTGTCGGAAATAAAGAGTATTCGCTTAATTGGCTTCACGAATCTGGATTGTTATTTGATTAAAAACGGAATAAGTAATAACCGTCGCTTCTTGGAGTATATTGTATCCTTTGGCGTAGCAATATTGATCTATTCCAATGATTGAAGAGGTATTATCTTCACTTTGAAAAATCAATTCTAATTGATTATTGATCAAAAAAGTACCTTCTTTTTTTTGTATTAAGTATACATCGGGGTGTAAATGCAAGAAGCCTATACCGTAATTACCACTTGAATTCGATTGGTGGTTCAATTGATCTTTTATGATTATTACGCTCGATACCGAACTATCGAAGGATCGAGAAGTAAGAATACTAAAGCCATCATGTGTTGCGGTTACCTTTTTTTTATCATCTAAACCAATTTTAACATTAGCTCTTCTACCAACTCTAAATCCCGACCAAACGTCACTTGAATTGTTGCCTAAAACAATACAATTATGGCTATTGGTAGATCTTTCCTTTTGTCGCCTATTGTTTTTCTCATAAGTACTCACTCCGGTATCAACTATAATAGGTGCCCCGTTGTAGAACAATTCAAAACTCAACTCATCTGAATGCGCGTGCCCTGGCTGATATGAAGGTCCAATAGAGCCCACATTTGCAAAAAGACTGAAACTTCCTGAAATTAAATTACGGTACCCCGAATCCTTCATGTTATTTGAACTTGACGGATAATCTTCACTCAATATCATTTTAGAATATTTAAGGATTTCAGGAACAGTCAATGCAACGCCATATGCACTGTCCTGCATCATTGGAATTCTATCGAGATTTTTCCAATTCATTGCGAAACCCGTCATCTTAATAGCATATGACTTCAAAACGGACTTTAAATCATCACCTATAGCCATGGCGAAATTTAAACTATCTAATAATCTCTCTAAAATAATTAGATGGTACATAGGACTTCGCTCGTAATGCATACCATCGCTCAAAATCTGCTCTTCTAATTCTCGAATAAGAAGCTTCTTCCCTTTCCTTTTGATTTCCTTTTGGTTAGTGATAATACCTCCTATATAAAGTGCGAATGCATTCTCTAGTAGGTGATTCGCTTGAAGATGAAACTCCAATCTGGAACTGAGGAATTTAAGGTCTGATACAAGTTCACTATATAGCCAGCCTTCCCTAATTGCCCACTTTGAAACAAACTTTGCTGTATTAATTATTCTTAATGAGGTTGGATAAGGATGCAAAATTATGGGATTCTTCTCTGCTGGAGTAGAATAAAAACGATTGAGAGTATCAATACCTTGCTCCTTTGATAAATCAGGCTGATGTAACCAATCAAAGTAATTCAGATTGTACGCCCAAAGCATTCCATAATCCCCAAAAGACCAATCTAGCGAATCCTCAAAAAACGATTTCTCAATATTCAAAAAGCTAAAGCACCATGATTCATCGTTGATCCAAAGTGATATATTCTTATCTGGAAAATCAACCAACGGTATTTGAACGAAGGTCCCTTCCCATGAATTAATTATTCTCTGAGGTTTATTGAGCCTATATATGATCTGATAATATACCTGCACCAATTTTAAGTACTTAACGGTAAAGAAAAGTCTGATTAGGTTATTCAAAATGAGGTGTTTAGAACGACAATAAAATATTGTATTAAGCCGTGGCTCTATAGGAAAAAAACCAATATGGGTAGTGCTCCGCCTTGAAAAGTCCTATCAATGTTACTCCGACATAGTCCGCTTGGTCTTTGCGAAGCATCTCTAACTCTTCATATCTTCTCTAGGTGTAGACAAGCTACGTTATCGTCTAAAACACTCCGGAATGTGTACTTTTGTCTCCTAATTTTCGCCGCGATTACACATCTCCAACTATAACAATACCACGATGGTAAAATCACTACAACAATTCATGTTTCGTGTTCAATAACCACCTGTCTTCACGGAAGAATAGAGTATCGTTGACATACAAATTTAACTCCTCTTCGGTCGTGCCCTTTTAAGTTTATAATACAACATCTCCCTTTGCGATACATGCTGCCGCGTAGTTTTGAGTAGAGAGGCAGTTACAAGAAAACCAAGTTACACAAGAACATAATACAACTAAGGTCTCAATTAATATCGACGTTTAGTAGCAAACGGCTCAAAAAAGTGATGCGCGCACCGACAATTGGTTTGCTGGCGCCGTGATCTTAAACGAAGATTTGGCATATCTGAGTCGGGTAATTTGATTTATTTACAAAACAATTCAGCCAATAACCTATCTTAACCTTGAGTGATATAAGATGTGTTTTAGTCGACACCGTTTTTTCAAACTAGTAATTATTTCAATACCCTGCTCAAAATGAAACTGGTTTTTTAAAAGCATCTTAAAATTTGAAATTCCTTGATTAAAAACAAACATTACGCTGTTTTTACATATAAATCTTCAGGGTTGATCAGCACAACAAACATTATAGTCAATCCATTTTGACAGAAACAACAAGTTGTATATTTTATATGTGTTGTTTTCTTGTTTTGAAAAATGGCGCATAACAATATCGCGGCAAACATGCCATTCGATGTACTGCGAAATTTTACCTAACTCTAATATTCTCAGGATTTCATTTTGGCCTATATCTCGAATCATTCCATCTAATGGTGGGTTAAAACCCGCCTTTTTTCTTCTAAAATATTTCCTATCTAAAGAAGCAAATAACACTTTTCTTAACGCCGATTTCAATTCAAAACCACGAATTAAATCCCTTTCCCGCGCGCTCTTGGCCCACAGCAATGTCTCTTGCGTAACTAATGGAACGCGCATCTCAACACTCGAAATCATTGAGGATTTATCCGCAACAATAAAATTATGCGACAGAAAGCCTTTTAAGTCAACGTTAATCGCCGTCTTTAGACTAGAACTACTTTGAGAAGCACTCCATAGTTGCCTTTTTAGGTTCGCTAAATAATCACGCGAATCCTGCCCAAGCATAAGATCCAATTCGCCAGCCTCAAATGGACCAATCAAAGAAAAGTAAGT
>Ga0222714_10005074_pt1 | contig 12625 bp, 7 predicted proteins | sample C33_3DmetaG_FD_165048 | JGI IMG/M metagenome (GOLD analysis project Ga0222714, IMG submission 165048) | Estuarine water microbial communities from San Francisco Bay, California, United States - C33_3D | ecosystem: Environmental > Aquatic > Marine > Unclassified | place: USA: California... | reverse complement strand
ATATAGGATTGCCTTACAGTTCTCATGGTCGTGATATGTCCGGCTTGGATTGCTGGGGATTAGTTTGTGTATTTTACAAAAACGAATTTGACGTTGAACTACCAAGCTACTCAGAGCTTTATACCTCTGCAAACGGTCCTGAAGTTCCACAAGCAATAAACCAATACCGCGACACATGGCAAAGCGTAAGTACTGGTAAACCAGGTGACTTATGTCTTTTTAATATCTACGGCGAGCCAGCTCACGTTGGCGTTTATGTTGGCGATAACAAATTTTTACACGCTCGTGAAGGGCGTGACAGTGTTATTGAATCACTAGCCAGTTCTCAGTGGTCAAAGCGTTTTCAAGGCTTTTTTACTTATAGCCAAAAAGCCCAAACAGCTGTAAGTGTGGCTGGATTACCGCACCCACTAAAGTCCCAAGTTGCCTACGACTGGACTGTGGCCGGCACAACTGTTCAAGATTTTGCCAACTACATTAACACCAAACACCAAATCAGTGAGCGTTTTGCGGCTCAGCTAGCAGTTACTGTTGATGGCAAACTAATTCCTCGTGACCAGTGGTCAACAACAGTCTTAGAAGCCAACCAAACTATAGCGTATAAATCGGTCGCTGAAGGCAATAACGCCACTAGACTATTGCTAACACTAGCTGTAGTAATTATTGCACCTCAACTTGCCGGTATGGGCGAGTTTGCCTACATGGGAACAGCAGGTGCAACTATAGCAGGCTCTACAGCAGCTTATTATGCCACATATGCAGCTGCATACATGGCAGGCATGGCATTGGTTAATGCCATTGCACCTATCAGAATGCCTGGACAAGCACCAGACCCTGGTAATCCAGTCGGACTTAATATGTTCACAGGTGCTAGCAACCAAGCCAATCGTTTTGGCGCGATTCCTGTGGTACTTGGAAAAATGCGTGTAACTGGTGTGCTTGGAGCTACACCTTATGTAGACACACTAAGTGACACAAGCTTGCTTAACTTACTAGTTATTTGGGGTTTTGGCCCGCTAAAAGTAAGTGATATTCAGGTTGGCACTAATCCAATTGAAAACTACTACAACAAAACACAAAAAGAATTTGCACAAGAAGTACCCGCACCAGTTACATTAACTGGTACTCCACAAGACAATACTGTGGAATTTGACAAACTTTATGGTCGCGACGTAGAGCAACAGCAAGTAAATGTACTGTTGGTAAAAAATGCCGAAGACGGTAACCCTTGGCAAAACGTTGTGTTAGCACAAGAAGACTCAACTAGCCTAGATATTGCTTTTAGTTTCCCAGAAGGCATGCGTCAATTAGTGGTTAGTGGTGGCGATGCAGGGCAAATTCGTGAAGCCAATGCAGGCGTGGAAATCCAAATACGCAAGTATAACACACAAACACAAACATGGCCTGCGTGGGTAGCTAGACCTTCGTTTGTATTAGGAGAGTACACAGAAACTCCTGTTGTGGATGAGTACAGCGATGTTTTAACTGGTAGTTATATCTTAACTGCAGTTTCAGGCGGCGAGGATGCTAGCAGTATTAAAGTTCCATTATATCAGTCTTATACCTATGCTATTTCAAGCACAGGAGAAATACGCAGATTTGATGGTGCTGCCAGTGAAACACAAAATGGTGAGCCAAGCGCAGATCTAATTGCCAGTTTAAAAGCTGGAAGCTATAACAGCTTGCTGGGTAATGACGCCAATCCGGATACTTATACCAGAATACCAGTAATCCCAGGTGGGTTTATTAAGCTGTATACTGTTACTGTGTATCAGGGAGAAATAGTAGCTACAGTAGATTATGTAAATGATAATATAAACTACGGCGGTCTAGACCTAACCACAGAAGCATTATTTACTACTGTTGGTGGTGGAATAGACAGCGAGTCGGTAAGATCTGGTACAAAGGTCATGATTTCCAGTGGAGCAATCTACGGACAAAGTGTAGATCAGCCCGATGCTGGCGAAAAAGTAACCATTTTTAACTCACGAGCTAATATTGCTGGAACGGTAGTGCCTGGTAGCTACAGCGGCTGGTCAAACTTTTTAAAAACCAACGGTGTTTGGGAGGTTGATCCGCCTGGTATTGGTAATACTCCAACAGAGTTCAACAAAATTACTCAAACAGTGTTCCCTTATAGTGGCTACTACTACGTAGAAGCTAGTGCAGATGACGAAGGCGCTGTTTATATTGACAGCAGACTTGCTGTAGGTATTCCAAAACCTGGATACGAATCCACAGTTGGTAACTTGGTATTTGTAGAAGCAGGTACTTGGCCTGTGCGTGTTTACGGTAAAAATAGTGGTGGCGGTGCTGCAAGCATTGCTTGTGTTATTACTTACACAGAAAATGGTGGTTTAAACAACCTTCCAACACCAGACACACTATTAACCTTTGGTACACCTGGTTTTTACTACAAACGTAAAGACGCTTTTAACTTTGTATACAAAATCAAAAACTTACCTGCAGGTCGTTATGAAGTGCAAGTTCGTCGTTCCAATGATGACGTTGCTGAGCCTGCTGATGACTTACGTAACTACAATAAAGTTTCGCTGCTAAGTGTAACTGGGTACGCTAATGGTAAACCTATGCGTCAAATTCCAAACACGTACTTGGCTAAAACTGCTATTCGTATTCAAAGTACTAGCAAAGCCAACGGTAATGTGGATGGAATCAATGCAATTGTAGAAACTATTGCACTAGACTGGAATCGCACAACGCAAACCTGGATACCACGTACTACAAACAACCCTGCTAGCTTATTTCTTTATGTATTAACACATCCAGGTAATGCGTACAGAATTAGATCACAAGATATGTACACTCAAATAAATATGCCAGAACTACAAGCTTGGCATGAGTACTGTGATGACAACAACTTTGAGTTTAACAGTGTTATTACTCAAACACAGAGTGTAATGGATGTACTACGAGATATTTGTGCAAGCGCCAAAGCCAGCCCTACTTTTGTAGACGGCAAGTGGTCTGTGATTGTTGATAAGCCTCGTGCTTATGTAACTCAGCACTTTACTCCACACAATAGCTGGGGATTTGAGTCCACAAAAGTATTGTCTAGATTACCAGACGCTTTTAGAATTACTTTTCCAAATAGCCTGCGTGCATACCAAGCAGATGAAACCTTTGTGTTCAACTATGGTAAAACTTTGGCTACCACAGAGGTTTTTGAAGAATTAAGCCTACCAGGAGTTACAAACCCACAGCAGGCCAAACACTTGGCAAGATGGCACCTAGCTCAACTAAAGTTACGTCCTGAAGTATATACCTTAAATGCCGATTTTGAGTACTTGGTATGCAGTCGCGGAGATTTAGTTCGTGTAAGTCATGACGTTCCACTATGGGGCACAGGCACTGGACGAGTAAAAGCCATCAGTGGTAACACTGTTGAGTTAAGCGAATCCGTATACTTAGATGCCTCTAAAACATATCAAATACGTTTTAGAGTTAATAGCATAAGTACTACACCAGGCAGCGATAGTGTATTAAAAACTCTTGTAGTGTCCGCAAGTGGTTGGTATGATACAATTACACTAACAGAGGCACCAGGTGTACTAGTTGAGGTGGATAACTTATACATGCTAGGTGAAATTAGTAAAGAATCGCAGGAATTGGTTGTGTTAAGTGTAGAACCACAAGACAATAGCGCCGCGCGTTTAACGCTTGCAGATTACAGTCCACAAATTTACACTTTCGACCCTAATTCGGACTCAGAGTTGCCAAGTTATGATGCCAACATAAGTGGTGAAAGTAATACAAGTGTTCAAAACACAATTACCAAAGCACCAACGATCTTAAGTGTTACCAGTGGTAATGATATCAGTGAAGAAATTTCCACAGGCATATATCAAAACGTTATGCTTGTGAGTTTTGGTAATGCACCGGGTTTAACTGATCAGGCTCGCAAAATCCAGTTACAAATAGTCTTAGGCGATGCCGAGTTTGAAAACTCAAGTTTGGTTGGTGTGTATGAAGTAGACAAGTCAGCTGGCAGTGTTACCATAAGTGGTCTAAAAACTTCTACAATCTATAAACTTCGTGCAAGATATGTAAACGCCACAGGCACTGTAAGCGGTCCTTGGAGCAATATATACTATGCAACCAATGGCGGCAAAACTACTAACTATTACACAGCACCAACATTGTTGTTAGACTTAGATCGTACACACATAGTTGCCACAACTACTACTGATCTTAACAAGCCAAGTGATTTTAAAACATATGAATTTAGGCTATACAAAGACACAGGCACTGAAGATTTCTGGGAACTAGACCCAGTAACTAATAATATTTTAGTTGTGCAAGGTTTAAATGAAGGAAGATTTAATTTGTTAGATGTACCTCTGCCACGTATGTCCACAGATGGAATAACTTATCGAGTAGCTTGCAGAGCCTTAGATAACACAAACAACTACAGCACAGAAAGTGCTCTGGGAACAATAGTTATTACAACTATTCAATAAAGGAAAAACATGTCAGCAAACTTATATCCAGGTATAAAGTCACTGCATTTAGTATTAGATACTCCATATGATCTTGTAAGAACCAATGATGTCAGAGATGATCTTGTAGGGGTTAAGGTTTGGTACTCTACTGTGCAAGGATTTGACCCTAATAACTCACAAGGAACACTGGCATTTGATGGACTAAGTCAATCAGTTACAATATCTGATCTAGAAACCAATACCAGATACTATGTTAAGTATGCATTTATCAGTGCCATCGATCCTACCACTTTTAGCATAAGCCCTGAGCTTACAGCAGAAGTATACGATGAAAATGTTACTGTTTTTGGATACTTAACAAACGACCCTTGCGCTGTAGCAACCAATGCTGATGGTAGTGGTGGTAATTTTGCACTAACACAAGGTGTGTTTAAAGTTTACAACTTAAGCCAGGACGTTACTGGTGCTGGTCCTGTTTATGGCATTGTTCCTAACACAACGTTTGGTGGAGTTGTAGCAACAATTGATCCTGTTACCGGTATTTATTCTGCTAGTAGTTTAGCTGAAGATGCTGGTAATGTGACTTTTTATGCTACATACAATAACATTACTGTACTCAAAGTCTGGAATTTGCTAAAATCCAGTGCTGGCAGTGATGCACCAAGTTTACGTATTAAGTCAACAGGTAATGCTTTTGTTTACGAAGATGAAAATGCCAGCGTTACAACCAGCGGTGTTTCTATTAGCACAAGCTTACAAAACTTAACTGGAGTTCCTACCTACTCTGCACAAGCATATACTCGCGCAGGCGTCTTGCTTGGCCCAGTCGCTTTTGATACTAGCGTAAACGGATTAACTATTAGTATTAATGCAGCACAGTTTAATCCCAGTGCATATAACAATACTGTAGGGTATGTAGAAGTAACTAGCACCCTTGGTAGTGTATCAGATTCAATTTCATTATATCGTATCAACAACGGCAGTGAGCAGATAACCGTTGAACAAAGTAATCAAACACATACTATTACAGCATTTAGTGACGGAACAGTTGCTGAAACAGACTATGTCGGTAGTGGCACTATACTAAAAGTCAAACAAGGCAACACATATTTATCCTTAGACAACAATAGTCCTTATGCTCAAGGTACTTGGAGACTTGTAACTATTACTGATGTTGGTATTGTTGCTGACCCTACACCAACTATTGGCAGTGATTACATAAACTTTGATCAACACGCCTCAATGACTGGGGATATTGCTTATATTGACTACCAAATTGTTGGTACTTCAACAACTGGCAAAGCATTTGATATAACTGTGCGCCAAAGTTTTAGCAAATCCAAAGCAGGTGTGCGTGGCAGTAGTGCTCCAAGTGTGTCACTAACAGCCAGTACCCAGGTTTTTACAGTTGCAAAAAATACTGGTGCTGTTAGTCCTGCAAGTGCCACATTTACAGCATCTGTGGTTAATATTACTAATCCGGTGTATGTTTGGACTGTGGATGGTGTTGCGCAAGCCTCAAGTGCCAGTACCCTAACCGTAGCAAGTTTTACTGGTAGTCCTAAACTGATAAAAGTTGTAGTAACTGGAAGCGATTCCGCAAACGTATTTGACCAAGCCACCCTTTATAGTTTGCGTGAAGGTGATGATAGTTTGCAAGCAGGATTAGCAAACGAAAATCAAACTGTAGCTTGTGACCCAACTGGTGAGCCTATTGCAGGACAATTTCCACTATCCAGTCAACTGGTAGTAGTACGTGGAGCCGTAACTTTAACTTCAGGTGTTGTATACTCCAAAGTATCAGAAACTGGCATGTCTAGTACTATTAATGCCAGTACAGGCGTTATATCAATTAGTTCAGTTAGCGCTGATTTTGGTAGTGCTACTTATCGTGCTACTGTTGGTAGCACTGTATTAGACAGAGTGTTTACATTCAACAAGTCAAAAAATGGAGCTAAAGGTGATACCGGTACTACCGGTACTACTGGAGCTACCGGACCCTCAGTTGAAATAAGTGGACTAGGTACATTCTATCGCAATGCTGGTGGTTTAATATCTCCTGCGAATAGTACACTGCAAGCTGTGCTGCTAAACATAACAAGCCCTAGTTATTCTTGGAATATATCAGGAGCTACTCCAGCTACCGCAACTGGTAGTAGCGTAACTATAACTCCCACAGGAGCTACCAGCAGTATTGTAATAACTTTAACAGTAACTGCAGGTAATTTAGCAAGCCCTATAATTATCACACGCAGTGTAAGCCTAGTAGAGCAAGGAGCCGCAGGTCAAGCTGGTCAAAACGGCACTATGGGGGCATTTCCCAGTATATATCAGTGGACAAGTGGATCTGCTCCTGCTAGACCAACTACCACAAGTACATATACATGGTCAACTGGAAGTTATACCGCACCCAGCGGTTGGGCAACCACACCACCTGCCAACACTAGTCCAGGATGGGTATTATGGTCAATTACAGTACCCCTAACAGTAGTGGCAACTACCACTACCAGTACCCTAGACTGGACTAACACAGCATACACTATTCGTGCATCAACAGCAAATGGAGCAGCTGGAGCAGCTGGTACCCCAGGTTCAGCTACATTTTTAATCAATCGTGGTAGCACAAACAGCAGCAGTCAGCCCACCAACGACGAAGTAGTTGCTGCAATAAGTCGTTCTGCACAGCTTGGAGATATTGCCACAATTAGTTATAACAGTGGCAATAACTCTGTGGCATATCGTGCTACAAGTTCAGGTACTAGTGCCAGCTGGAGTTTACAAACAAGCTATATTACTGGTAGTTTAATTGTAGAGAATACAATTACTGGCAGTAAGATTGTTGCTAATAGTATTACTTCTCAGCAAATAGATACTACCGGCCTAACTATTAGAGATTCAAACGGTAATATAATTTTAAATGCAGGCACTGGAGTATTCACAGGTAACGTTACCGGTAATATTAATGGTACAGCTGCATCTACAGTAGTATCTAATGCCAGTACCGCACTAACTACTGCCAATTCAGCTAGCTCAGTGGCTAGCACTGCTCAGAGCACAGCCAATTCAGCTAGCTCAGCGGCTAGCACTGCTCAGAGCACAGCCAATTCAGCTAGCTCAGCGGCTAGCACTGCTCAAAGCACAGCCAACACTGCAAACAGTAATGCCAGTACCGCACTAACTACTGCCAACTCAGCAAAAGCTGCAGCAGATGCAGCTACCGCTGGAATAGCCAACAAACTAAACAGCAATGCTCGTAATGTACTATCTGGCAGTGGTGGACTAGCCACAGGCACACTCAACTGGAACACCAGTGGAGTTCGTAACAGTGGTTATGGTATAGGTATTACTGCCAACGGAATTGTTGCTTATAACTCCAGCGGACAACCTACTTTTGTACTAGATGGTAACACAGGTTCAGCAACTTTTTCTGGAAACTTGAGTGCAGCTACCGGAACTTTTGCAGGCAGCTTGAGTGCAGCTACCGGAACTTTTTCTGGCACACTAAGTGCTGCATCTGGATCTTTTTCTGGTAACCTAACTGCCCAAACTATTACCACAAATAACCTTGTTAATCAAGCGGTATCAAACGTATACGTTGCTACTACCAGTGGTAGTTCAACAAGCGTTAATGTCTCTATTCCCTCAGGTGCATCCGCGTTCGTAATTACAGCAAGTTTTGGTTATTATTCCGGCGGTAAAAACGGTGACTTCCCAGCGCTAGGAAATATATTTATATCAGGATCTCCGGTTGGCTCCGGTTTTGGGACTATTATGACTGGTGGAAGTAATCCAAGTTCAGGCACGTACACGATTTCTGCTAGCAGATCTAGCAGTGGTTCTCAAATGGTTCTTGTTGTACAGGTATTAAAAAGATGAAGTTTATAATTTATAATGCTGCAGGCGAAATACTGCGAACTGGCAGTGTGCCAGAAGAATTTTTTAGTATTCAAGCCAATGATGGTGAGTTTATACTTGAAGATGAGGCTGATGAGCTAACCGACATGGTTGATCCTAGTACACAAACTGTGTTGCGAGGTGTAAAAGCACCACCAGAGCCCGTTCCAGAAACGTATGCAGATATACGCCGTAGAATGTATCCATCAACTCAAGAACAGCTAGACATGTTGTGGCATGCAATGGATACTGGTTCGGCAGAAAAAGTGGAACCGTTTTATAGTACTATCAAAGCAGTAAAAGACGCTGTGCCCAAAGACACAGGCACTGTGTTTACAGTAGAGGAGTCTTAATGTATTCGTTTACAAGAAAAATAGTGGGTCCTTATACAGTACACTTATCTGTTCAAAAATCCGGCGATACACACCACAAAAAGTTTATAGGCACAATTAGTCCAAGCACTCAAAGTACTACTAACATATATGTTAAAGGTAATTTTTTATTTACCATAGGCAACTATTCTCAAGAAATGGTATCCGGACAAACAAACCTAGACTTGAACATAGACAAATATCCTGTAGATACAGTGGCAACAGAAACAGTTCTATCTGATTATGCTATACGTTATTGTATACCCACGAAAGGTTTAACAAAACAAGTGGTAGAAATACCAGAAAACCAAATGTATAGTGCCGATAAAAACTCACTTGTATTTGTATTATCTGGCAAAGCCGTTGTTAACAATACCCAAGTAGGTTTAGGTGGATATTGGTTAGTGCAGAATACAGAAAGTATCTGCGGTCCTGTTAAACTACTAGTACTAAGTAATACAGCTTTGTAGTATTTAACTTATAAGTCAATGTTACAGCATACTCAATACCCTGTTCCATGAAAATGGGCAGGGTATTTTTTTATGTTGACAGTATTTTGCTCTTGTGCTATAATAGTACCAAATGTCCCTAGATATCGAAATTTTTTCGTAACAAGCATCATCTTGTTAATTCAACAAATTGCCTAGTATTGCGCTAATACTGGTCGCACTCAAAGCCAACAGGCAAGGAAACTATTCATGATAAATTTAAGCACTGAAGGCTGGCCACAAATATTGGTAATGGTAAGCTTAGCGGTTATAGCAATTTTTATTGGTACTCAAAAGCTTTTTAAAGAGTGGAAGTCCACCAATGCGGAAACCAGCATTATTACGCTAATGCATCAAGAACTAGAGCGGCTGTCTGAGCAAAATACCTCTTTAAGCCAAGAGTTGGGTAGATTAAACACCGAGATTATAAAATTAAATCAAGAGTTACACAATCTAACCATAGAAAATCAAAGATTACATACGGAAGTAGTTACTTTAACTAGTGAAGTTAGTAGATTACAAGCAATACTGATTAAAAGGGCTCCTTATGGCATCACCAGTTAAGCTAAACTTTCAAATATACCAAGGCGGAACATTTAAACAAATTTTACGCTGGGAGTCAGGAACCAAGGCTTATGTTCCTATTACTAACATTACAAAAAGCGCCCCTGTAGCAATTACTGCAGTAGGGCATGATATTCCTCCTGGTTGGCGTGTTAAAGTACTCAACGCAGGTGGCATGAAAGAAATCAATAGCGCAGATACCTACTATCAAGCCACAGTAGTAACAGATAACTTAATTGAATTAAATAGTGTGGTAAGTTTAAACTATTCAAACTATACCAGCGGTGGTGTACTAGAATACAATCTGCCAATTAACCTATCAGGATATACTGGTAAATTAACACTAGCAGACAGTGTTAACAGCACCACAGCTTTGTATGAGACTACATCAGCTGCCGGCGGAGTAGTATTAGATAATGAAGCGCATACTATAACAATTAACATACCTGCATCAGCTACACGAGATTTCAACTTTTCAAAAGCAGTATATGATCTTAGTTTACAACGAGGTACTGAGATTACGCCTTTTGCAACTGGGTTAATATTTTTAACTAAGGGAGCAAATATATAATGGAAAGCGTAGTAGTATCCTCAACCGAAATAGTTGTAATTGAAACAGATACTAGCAATACAGTTACTACTGGTACCTTGCTGGGTGCAGGAACGGGGGATGGAATAAGCTCTATTAGTCAAGCGATTGACGTAGACATAACCCAACTAACTACCGGATCTATTCTCGTATATAATGCTATGAATGCGCAGTGGAAAGCCACCCTACTGCTACAAGAGCAAACAATAGAATGTGGCCAGTTCTAAAAGGAATTAATAATGTCTTCAACAATTAAGATAAAAAGATCCGAAGTTGCAGGTAATCCTGCAGTTTTGGGAGCAGGTGAACTGGCTTATTCTGGTTTAACTGACAATGGCGTAAACGGCGGAGATCGTCTATACGTTGGTATGGGTACTGAAACTGCAGGTAATGCAGTTAATCACGTTGTTATTGGTGGTAAGTATTTTACAGATATGTTAGATCACACTAAAGGTGTATTAACTGCTAATTCTGCACTACTTGCCGATGCTAATAAAAAATTAGATCAATTATTAGTTGATAATATTGATATTAATGGTAATGCTATTGCTGCAACAAATCTAAACGGTGATCTTGGTATTGCTGGTAATGGTAGTGGTAAAGTATTGATTTCAAATGTATACAGATTACCCAATGTTGATGGTACCGCTGGTTACGTACTAACCACTGATGGCAGTGGTAATGTTGCTTGGAATGCAGCCGCTAGTAGTCTAAATATTTTAGGCAATACTGGCACAGACACACTAAACTTGCTAACTGACTCACTAGCAATTGTTGGTTCAGGAGCTATTAGTACTGCACTAAATCCATCAACAAATTCAGTGGGCATAACTGTTGCTAATGCTACTGACACAACAGTTGGTGTCGCCAGTTTTTCTAGTAATGATTTTACTGTAGTTGGCGGTGCCGTTAGCTTAAACTCAAACGCAATTTACGGAGCTATATCGTCTTCAGTAACAGGTGGTACTGAGTCAGGTATTGACGTTCAGTTTAATCCAGTTAATAATACAATTAATTTTGTTGTTAGCAACTTAAACGTAAGTTTAACAGGAGCCGTAGAAAGCACAATCACTAGCACAGGTCCTAATACTAGTGTTTTAGCAGTTACTATTCCTAATGCTTCTATTGCTAACAGTAAACTAACAAACAGTGCAGTTACAATCGGTACAACGCAAGTTGCACTAGGTGCTACATCTTTAACTCTTGCTGGTGTGCAAAGCCTGGATGTTGACAATATCAATATCAACGGTAACACAATTGGTGTTACAGACACAAACGGTAACTTAAGCCTAGCTGCTAATGGTACTGGAACAATTGCAGCAAACAACTATAGAATCAGTGGACTAGCAGAGCCTGTAAATCCTAACGATGCAGCCACCAAAGCTTATGTTGATGCACGTAGTGCGGGACTCGACCCTAAGGCGTCAGTAAGAGTAGCAACTACCGAAAACATTAGTTTAAGTGGCACTCCAAGCATCGACGGAGTTTCAATTGTTGAAGGCAACCGCGTTTTGGTTAAAAACCAAACAATTGCCACACAAAACGGTATTTACATAGTATCTGCAAGCTCATGGTCTCGTAGCGCAGACTTTGATCAAGATCAAGAAGCAACTGCTGGCGTATTCTTCTTTGTTGAAGAAGGCGTAACCAACGGCGACGCTGGTTTTGTACTAACAACTGATAATCAAGTAACGATTGGTGTAACTGACTTAACTTTCACACAGTTCTCTGGCACAGGTCAAATTGTTGCTGGTGCTGGCTTGCAAAAGTCCGGCAATGAACTAAGTGTTAACGTACTAAGTACCGGTGGCATTGAAATTGTTGCTGATAACCTGCAACTAAAAAGCAGCTTAGCAGGAGCAGGTTTAACGTACTCAAATGGTGTGCTAAACCTAGTTGGTACAACAGATCGTATTACTGTTAATTCAGACAACTTAGACATTGCAGCTACGTATGTTGGTCAAACTTCAATTACTACTCTTGGTACCATTGCTACAGGTACTTGGAATGGTACTGCAATTAGTGCCAGTTACGGTGGTACCGGAGTATCCTCATTTACAGTTGGTGATTTACTAGTTGCTGATACCACATCAAGCTTTGCTAAGCTAGGCTTAGGCGAAAATGGCAAAATCCTACAATCAAACGGCACAACACTTGTGTACGCAGATATTGACGGCGGAATTTACTAAGTATAGTCCATACTATACCACACCTTTTTAGGAACAAGTATGTCAAATAAAATTATCTTAAAAAAATCAT
>Ga0222714_10005072_pt1 | contig 12630 bp, 11 predicted proteins | sample C33_3DmetaG_FD_165048 | JGI IMG/M metagenome (GOLD analysis project Ga0222714, IMG submission 165048) | Estuarine water microbial communities from San Francisco Bay, California, United States - C33_3D | ecosystem: Environmental > Aquatic > Marine > Unclassified | place: USA: California... | reverse complement strand
TCTTTAAATCGCTGGTCATACCCTTCATCCATTTGTAATTGTACCGAAGAATAATGCCCCCGACGAATTAATTCCAGAAAACAACGTGTAGTTGCTTCAACATCTGCGGTGGCATTATGGGCTTCAATAAATGACTCTTTAAATAAAAACTCATATAATTCAGTCAAGGTAGGTAGTTTAAAACGCCCACCTTTTCCTCCTGTCAATTTTACGAGAGCTGCACTTTCCTCGGTACAGGTATCTAACAACGGAATAGTATCAAATGGGGATTCCATTTGCATGCGAACGAATTCACAGCCCATTACATTGACATCAAATTTCAAGTTATGGCCAACAATGAACTTGGTTTGTTTTAAATCATGCGAGAATTCAGCAATTACCTCATCCAATTCGCGCCCAACATATTGAGCCAAGGCTGTAGAAATTCCATGCACCTTTTCAGAATCAAAAGGAATGGTATATCCGTTTGGTTTTATTATCGCTGCATTATGTTTCATTAATTTACCGGATTCATCGTGCAATTGCCATGCTAATTGAACCACACGAGGCCAATTGTCCGTATCCGTAATAGGCGCCTTGAAATTACGTGGTAAACCTGTGGTTTCCGTATCAAAAATTAAGAACATAATGGATGAAATTTGCGAACCTTAAAAGTACTTAGATTTTCGCCTCAAAAGTTGATTGTTGAAAACTAAAATTGGAATTATTCCAAGTTCACTTCCACGTCCCAATTTGCACGGATTTTAGGAATTTTGGTGTATCGTTGAACCGGTTCCGCTGCTTCTTTTGTTTCTGGACGAATAGCATCCCATACTCCATTTCCGTTTAGGTCATCTATCACTACCAATTGATATTCCCCTGATACCAAATTTTTAAAAGAAACTTGATTATTTGTTCCCAAAAAATTATTTGCAGAACGCACTGTTTTTCCGTCTTTTTCCAACAGTAGAAGTTTTCCCGATAGATTGCTATTAAAATTTACATACAAAGAACCTAATTCAGCCTCGCCGATACAAAGCAAGTCAAGTATTGTTTCAACTAATGCAACACCCCCAATTCCCTTAATTGCATTTGGCCCAATAACTAATTTCAATTTTCCTGTGGTCCAGGTTTGTGGAACAAGTTGGATTCGATTACAATCCACCTTTACTGATTTAATTGGGACTTTACTTGAGTCTGCTCCCAACAAATAAATAGCATTGGTATTAATAGATGAATCGAAAATAGCATTTCCTGTTAACATAATAAACGGACCCACGCAGGGTTGAGAAACTTGTAGTTTCAGGGGTGTAGCTTTATCTTTTTCTGTGTATAATAAAGATACAGAATCGAACGGGGTGGTGACCACAATTGGCCCTGTTTCAATTGGACCAAGACTTATCGAAACAGAATCCCTATTTATCCGATATATTGGTTCTTTACGGCCATTAACACGTACATCGCTTAGTGAAATCTCCTCCGGGAGATGGCCTACAATCATCCCAGGAGGCATAACTTTGAAAGAATGCATCCGAGTACGTTCACGCGGTTTGGAAAGTAACATAGGAATAGAGTCCCCCGATGGAATACAAGCCTTAAATCGAATATCTTGGGGTTCGTTTACGTCGATTAACCCATTTCGATTCAAATCCATAAAGGCTTTAATATAAAATGAATCTTGAGGTAAATATTGCAAACTAGCCCATCCATCTTCATTACTCTTGGTAAGATAACGTGGCTTCGCGCTTGTATCTGAATCATACAAACCAACCGTTACACCTAGCATGGAATTCTTTGAATAGGCATCTCCAACGCGGTATACTTGTTTTGCCGAATCTAAGGTAGAACCTGTGGCAAAAACAAACTGATAAACAGAGTCATTTCCTTCTGAAATATCTTTTACTCCACCATCAATGTATAAACTGTATGTAGTGTTAGGATTCAAATCTCCTTTGAGTGTAACCAACACAGATTTTTTTGATAAAACAACGGAAATTTTTGCATCTGCCGGTTCTAAACGAAATGTTTCAAGAGGATTTTTTAATTCGATATATTCATCGAATTTCAAGTGTATTAGAGTTGGTTGGGTATTTAATGCACCCATAGTTGGTGAGCTAGAAATTAATTCTGGTGCTTTTAAATCCCGTCCCCCGCCGCTCAGTGCACCTACTTGAGCACAACTCAAAAGTAAGAGCATAAAACCACCTAATAATAAGCGCTGAACCATTCTAGGATATTTTCTAATTGAGATTTATCAACCTCATCAAAGTTAGCAAATTCATCACTATCCACATCAAGTACAGCAACTAGCTTTCCTTCCTTGAATAAAGGAACAACAATTTCACTCTTAGATTTATCACTGCATGCAATGTGTCCCGGGAATTCATGTACATTAGGAATAATCATTGTACGCTCTTCCTGCCACGTTATACCACAAACACCTTGTCCTTTGTTTATCCGAGTACATGCTATTGGACCCTGAAAAGGACCCAAAACTAATTCATCGGCCTGTACCCGATAAAATCCAACCCAAAAAAAACCAAAAGTTTGTTTTAACGCCGCCACTAAATTAGACATGTTCGCTACGTTATCTACCCGCTCATCAAGTAATGCAGGCAATTGCTGCAATAAGGCAATGTATTTATCGTTTTTATCGCCGCCACTGATAATTAATTGTTCAGACATGGCACAAAATTCCAATAATTAATCGTAATTCGCAATTATATTAACTTTAACTATGGACAATCCACCTATTGAAAAAATCCTCTTTTTAGACATTGAAACAGTCCCACAGACCTATCGCTATGAAGATCTAGAAGAAGAAACTCGCACGTTATTCGAAGGAAAAAATCGGATGAAAATAACCGAGGAAAAACCTGGTGAATTGGTATACAGAGATCTTGGAGGAATTCAATCTGAATTTGGTAAAATCATCTGTATTTCGGTGGGTATGGTAAAAGACAGCAGCACCGGAAGAATCATTAGGGTTAAATCATTTGCACATGATGACGAATACGCTTTATTAAGTCAATTTAAACGCTTATTGGACGATCATTACAAAAACTCCATACTTTGCGGACACAACGCGAAAGAATTTGACTTTCCATATATCTGTAGAAGAATGTTGATAAATGGAATATCCCTTCCCTCCGTGTTAGATATAGCGGGTAAAAAACCTTGGGAAATCCGGCACCTAGATACTATGGAGCTATGGAAATTCGGAGATTACAAAGCATTTACTGGATTAGCGTTGTTATGTCATGTATTCGGAATTCCGACACCAAAAGATGACATTACTGGAGCCGACGTAGCTCGAGTATATTATGAAGATATGGATTTAGAACGCATTGCAGCGTATTGTGAAAAAGACGTAATTGCCTTGATTCAGGTTTATCTAAAAATGCACTTAGAACCCTTAGTTTCCGAAGGAAACATCACCCACATCCCGCTAAACCCTCAAGGATAATTATGGATTTCAATGCCGCTGTTTCGGTACGTAACCTCGCACCTCCCAAGGTAACAGGTCGATAGCCGGCCTTCAAGGTTGCTTTAACCTCATCCGGTGTAAAATCTCCTTCTGGACCAATCAGCATTCGTAAGGGTGCATCCGCATCTACCTGATCACGAGGTAAGGTATTATCACAATGTGCTACCCATCCCCCTGGATGTTTAGTTAAAAAATCGCTCAAGGTAAATGGTGGATCCAGGATAGGCAAATACACCCGCTTCGATTGTTTCATGGCCGATATAGCAATTTTGTAAATACGCTCCATGTTCACTTTGGTGCGCTCTGAGCGTTTGGTAATAATAAATGTAAAACGAGTGCATCCCAATTCCGTTCCTTTTTCTATAAGCCATTCTATGCGATCCATATTCTTGACGGGTGCAACCGCCAAATGAACCGAAATGGTAGGTTCTTCAAAGCAATAATTAAGCACCTTGGCAGTGCATTTTTTAGGATGTGCGTCGAGTATGGCTGCAGTAAATAGCCCGCCTTTCCCATCCAAAACCTGAATTTCATCACCTTTTTGTTTTCTCAAAACGCGAATGCAATGAGAAGATTCTTCCTCGGATAATACAATGTATTCGGCAGAAGGTAAAAGACGAGAATCGTAAAACATCTTAGGCTATTAATTGAATTACTAATTCTCTAAGCAAAGTATCGCTTCCCTCATGAGAACTCCCCACTCCTTTTGATTTTAAATCATATTGATACAGCAGCTCAATATTCTCAGCAACTTTTTTTGGATTATAATGGTTCCTGCTATTCATGAGTTCACCGGCTACAAATGCATGTACATTGATAGCTTTTGCGATACCTTCCCTACTCCTATCTTGAATAAAATGAATGCGCATCAACTGTGAGAAAAACTTAAATAGAATTCCAATTATTGGGACTAATTCCCCTGCCCTCGGATTGGCCTCAAAATAGGCTACAATCTTTAGGGCCTTAACCATATCCCTTGCGCCCACCGCATTGTTTAGTTCAAAAATATTGTACTCTTTAGAAATTCCAATATGCTTTTCTACGAGAGCTTCATCTATTTTTTGACCTTCTGGAAGTACAATTGCCAATTTATCTATTTCGTTTGAGATTCTTGATAAATCATTTCCAATTGACTCTGCCAAAATATGAGGAACTTTGGATGAATGCGTAAAACCCTTAGAATTTAAGAGGGAGGAAATCCATTCTGGGAGCTGATAATCCCTAATTTTTTCGGCCTTAAAAACCACCCCTTTTTGCTGTGCAAGTTTAGCGAATTTGGTACGCGAGTCCACCGTTTTATATTTATATGCGATGACAAAGACAGTACTTGATAATGGCTCATTTAAATAAGTTTCTAATTCTACTAATTGCTTAAATTCTTGCGCCTCTTTCAAGATAACCAACCGCCGTTCTGCCATCATTGGGTATTGCTTGAGTATGCCAACTAAGCCTAATAAATCGGCTTCCCTTCCATAAATTACTTGTTGGTTAAAATCACGTTCATAAGGTTCAAGCGCCGTATCCTCAAATAAATCCACCAACTTATCAATGTAATATGATTCGTCTCCATGAAGTAGATACACGGGCTCAAATTCCTTGGCTTTAATACTCTTTTGTAATGCTTTAAATTCCATTAGTTATGTTTTTCCCAAATTTGAACTAACTCAATTAAGGTATTAACTGCGGCTTGCATATCCTGAACTACCACATATTCTTGTCGAGAATGAATGGCCATTTCTCCTGTAAATATATTCGGACAAGGTAAGCCCATAAAAGATAATCGCGAGCCATCTGTACCACCACGGATGATGGAACGATTTGGGGTGATTCCCGCCTTTTCCATGGCTTCAACGGCATAGTCAGTAACAAATGGACAATCGATTAATATTTCTTTCATATTTCGGTATTGTTCCACACGCTCATGTGTCATGCGCGCTCCAGGATAGTTGGAAAGCACCCCATCCGCAAGGGCCACTAATTGGTCGGCATATTCAGAAAGCTTTGCTGTATTGTGATCCCTTAAAAGAAAAGATACGGTAGCAGACTCTAAGCTTCCAGAAATGGCTGTGGGATGTACAAATCCTTCGCGGTGGCTTGTTGTTTCAGGGGACCATCGATCGCTTGGCAAGGCCGCAACGAAATCGCTCACCATTTTGATGGCATGTTGCATTTTACCTTTAGCGTATCCCGGGTGGGCGCTTACCCCATTGAAGGTGAAAGTCATGGCATCGGCAGAAAATGTTTCATCTTCAACTTCACCCAAGGGACCCCCATCCAGCGTGTAGCCATAATCGGCATCGAGTTTATCCATATCCAAATGCTCTACGCCACGGCCAACTTCCTCATCCGGTGTAAATAGAATTCGAATTTTTCCATGTGGAATATCAGGATGTAACAACAGGTGTTTTGCAAGTTCCATAATAATGGTAACGCCTGCTTTATCATCAGCACCCAACAAGGTTAAACCAGAAGCGGTAATTACATCTTGGCCAATTTTACCGTTTAAATAGGGTTGATTTTCTACTGTAATTATTTGAGTCGTATCATCTGGCAAGGTGATTGGAGAACCATTCCAAGCGCGATGAAGGATGGGTTTCACATCTTTACCACTGCAATCCGGTGCAGTATCCATATGAGAACAGAAACAAATGGTCGGTAAGTTTTGATTCGTTGAATTTGACGGAATGGTTGCAAATACATAGCCCCATTTGTCCATTTCAACATCGGATGCACCCATTTCTATAAGTTCTTGAGTAAGTAAGCGGCCTAAGTCTTTTTGTTTTTTAGAGGAAGGAAAACTACTCGAGTTTGGATCTGCCTCAGTATCGATACGTACATATCGCATGAAGCGATCAGCTAAATCTTGTGAAAAATGCATGATGAATGTCTTTTTACGAAAGTACAGAATTCACTTCGGATGCAAAACGAGAAAGAGAATAAAAGCCTTAAATTTTATTCACACCATGTAGGTATTCTAAAAACCGGTTAAATGCCAAAGAACGATGTGAGATGTTGTTTTTTTCAGCTGTAGAAACTTCTGCAAAACTTTTATTCCATCCAATAGGTTGAAAAATAGGATCATAACCAAAACCTTGATTACCTCGAAAATCAGTCAGAATAGTACCCTTAACCGCGCCTTCAAAATACCGTGGTTCGGTTCCATCCACATAGGCGATGACGGTGCGAAACTGCGCATTTCTATTGGGGGAATGTTCGAGCAGGGAAAGTAATTTTTCGCTGTTAGCTCGATCATTTTTCTCAGGTCCTGCAAAGCGCGCTGAATGCACGCCAGGGTTACCATCTAAAAACTCCACCTCTAGACCTGAATCATCCGCAAAGCAAGGAATCCCGGTATGACCAAAGATTGCATTGGCTTTGATCAGGGCATTGCCTTCAAGGGTCTCCGCTGTTTCCGGAATGTCTTGGGTGAACTGAATGTCATTGAGACTCAGTAATTCAAATCCCGTGGGTAATAAGGCTCGGATTTCTGAAGCTTTGTGTTCGTTTTGTGTTGCGAAAAGTAATTTCATAGAGTAAAAATAAAGGAATTCATATAATAGGGATGTAACATTCTCCTGCGCTTGCATTTAACATTAATTGAAATATAATTAACCAATAAAAAAACTTAAATTATGAAACGTTTAATGTTGTTTTTGTTTTTATTTGTTACGTCATTATGTAATGCTCAATGCACACAGTGTGGTGGTTCGCGTGTAGATGTTTCGTTTACGACAGCTACACAACGAGATACAAATGGAAATATATCTACTATCACTGGAAATTTTGTATATATTATGGATTTTGCTCGCAACCGATGCAAATTTATCAAAGATGGCGTATTACAATGGGAAGTAGAATTACTTTGTTTTGGTATATTTCAAAAAGATAAATATTTCCAAGCAGGTTGGAATTCTGAAAAAAATAAAGGATGGTTGCCTTCGAAGGTTACAATTGATTTACGAAATGCTTCAAAATCATTTTCATATGAGAATAATACTATGCGAGATGAGGATGATCGTTTTAAAATTACAGCAATAGATCCGATATTTGTTAAATATTAAAAATACGTTCAAAAAAAATATCCCCGTCTGCATCCTTTTGTTGAAGTGCAATTGTATTTGTCCAACTACCTATAGTACCTCGCTTAATATCCGGCTAATCATAGCACACTATCTTTTCTGAAAAAGAGACCTTAGTAATTTCATTGGGTAAAAAGTGCGCTGTATTTTTCTTTATTTGCTTGTACAGAAAACCGATTCCTTATGCATGTTCGAGCATTGGCTCCAAGAATTTTTCCAAGCGAGGGTTCAGAAAGTAAGGAATTCAAATATTCGAACCAATCCTCTCTATTGGTTGCAATGAATCCATCTTGACCATGGGTTATGATTGAAGAATTCACTCCCACGTTATCGGCAATTGTCGGAATCCCAAGCGCCATATATTGTAATGCCTTGAATCCACATTTTCCCTTGGCCCATTCGGTATCCTCAAGGGGCATAACTCCTATTGAAAACTGACTTAAGTCTTCAATTTCGGTGTATTTATTCCAGCGAACAAACCGCAGTTTAGGAATGGGGAAATTTGGGGGTTCACTAGAAATCACAACAAATTCAAAGGCATGTATAGATGCAAGTTTTTCTAAAGATGGAACAATAGGTTTTAAATATTCAACCGTAGTGTGCGTTCCTGTCCAACCAATAATAGGAATTTTTTGACGATTGATTGCATGAGGTAGTGCATGGTAATCCATATCGATGGTCGTGGGAATGACAACCACCCGCTGATTATAAATTGATGCATATTTAGCTAAATAATCATTACCAACAGAAACTCGGAATGCCCAACGAATAATAAATTTCACTTTCCAATAAGCTTTCAACCGGTGAATGAATCGATGTTGTTTACTATAATTTGGCAACCAAATGGCATCATCAAAATCATAAACAATTCGTTTTCTTAACACCTTAGCAATTAGCCACTCAATAATCGGAGGTCCGACCGGTGTCGCTTCGCGATGAATGAATACAAAATCCACATAAATCAACCTTGCCAAGAGCATAAAGCGTCGAATGAATCCCAGCAGGATTTGAAATGATTTGGATAAGGGCTTATTCGACTGATAAAATATTTTCCAAGCGCGAGAACTTAAAAAGGGATAGGAGGTGGTATGAATGTGTTGAGTACCCAGCCAGGAGAGATATTGCTCCACGCGAAATCGTTGCGAAGGTGCTTCTCCTATTGGATATGGACAAAGGATAACCACTTTAATCATGTGAAAGGATTTTTGCATAAACTTGTTGATACGCCGCAATACCCTTTTCAAGTCCAAGGGCCTGTATCGCATACGCTCGAATTGCTTTTGAATCAAATTGTGTGTCCAATAATTGACCTACTGCCTCAGGAATTTCATCCCAACATTGAATGCAAATCCCAGCCTTACCATTTTGGATAAGCGCCTGTGAATCACCGATACCATTATTGGTTATAATTGGCACTCCCATCGCTAAGGACTCTCCGAATTTGACCGGTGAGGAGGCGCGTTTTGAAAACGCTGGCTCTATAAATTGGATGCTCGCTTGGGCCATGCTTAGAAAAGAGGGCACCTCATGATGGGGTGCTCTGTGAATGACAACGCGGGAGGAAAGCGATTGCTCTGAATTAACTATTGATGTTGCCGAAGTTGTATCTTTAGTGAGAATCAAAAAATACCACCTTGGATCTAGCGCCGATAAGGTATTAAAGAAAACAAGTTCTTGATCAAGGCGATACCACGTTCCTACGGAGCCCACATGAATTAATACCTTACTTTCTTCGGGTATATTAAGGAACTGTTTCATATTAACGGAGGGTGGCATAGGTTGAAATAATTGTGTATCAACACAGCATGGAATTACTATTGATTTATTTTCAATAAGTGTTGCACCATATCGCTCTGAAACGGCATTAATCCCATCTTGCGTTAGAGAAACTATCGAATCGCATTGAATCACGAATTCCTTTTCTTTGCGTAGAAAGTATCTAAATATCATTCGATACAGAGGCTTATGTTGTGGCCATAGGTTGCCATCAACCCTCTCATCTGCCCACAAACCACGCATATCAAATAGCACCTTCCGACCTTGACGCAATGAAAGAGCTACAAGCATTGGGAGGTAACTTCGACAATGAATTACAGTATGAGCACTAGTGAGTGCTTTTTTAGCTGCACGCTTCATTTTCCAGAGATCATATATCGTGGATAAGACTGCTGGTTTTTTAGTGTATGAAAGCGGAATCCAGTGAATGTTTCTGCCTTCAATTTGCTTTTGAACGAGCTGTTTATTTTCAGATAAGGCCTCTTTTTTTTCAAAAGAAATTATACTGAACTGCATCCCTTGTTGTTCTAGTCCGAGTAGATAGGGCAAGATTTGAGCTTGTCCCAAGGGGTCTGTTAATCCGTCATAGGATAAGTAAAGGGCTTTTCCGTGAAGGCACATGCTTCAAAAATAGGCAATATAACCGAAGTGGATTTTTCCAGAACGTGCATCGAAGGGATTATTTTTTTCAATGCCCATAGCGTAGGCTATGGAAAAAATCCCTACGGTAGAGCTAATATTTGCTCCGATACCAAATCCAAATGGGGAATCTTTTCGGTAACTATTGTTACTTGTGTTTTCGTAAATAGATTGATCGAAAAACACAAAAACGGCAGAATTTTGATCAAGTAAATAACGAAGTTCCGCTTGATTTACACTTTTAGTGGTAGCAAAAAATTGTTCTTCATTAAACCCTCTTTGAGTATTTAACCCCCCAAATCTATAACATTCATTTGAAAAAATCGATGGTGCTAAATAGGTTTCAAAAGAAACCTGATATCGGAGAACCCATCGCTTGTGTAAGGAGATAAACTGTTCTAGAATCATCGCAACTTTGGAATTGATCACTTTTTTTGATGAATCGTCCAAAACGCTCCGTTGCCCGACGAATCCCTCTAATAGAAATGAAAGGCCTGCTCTTGGATTGGGTAAATAATCCACCTTTTTATAATTTATCCCAAGCCCATACATTGAATTTTTCAGCGAGGCAACATTTAAAAACTCTAAACTGCTGTTGGCCGCATACAATCGATTACTCCCGAAATAGGAAAACATGCCTTTCATCTGCCAATGCTTATCCACTTGGTATTGTATTCCAAGTGTTGATTTGAGTTCTAGAAAGGTCGAATCCCGTTTATATAAGTTCAATTTCATTTCAGTTCCGAGTAATGAATTAAAGAGGTAAGGATAAAGCAATCGAAGATTTAGTAGTTGAGTCGCAGGTTTAATACTACGCCAGTTAAAATCTACTTGTTCTGCGTGCCGCAAGGAATTGTTTAGTTTCAACTGTAATTCACCGGTTAAACCAATTTGTTGACTCACTGGATTTGGTTGTAACCCTAAAACACCATTAATATTGGAAGATTTTGAAGCCTTCAAATATAGAAAAAGGGTCATGCCCTCCTTCGCAAATACAAAATCCGAGGATTTTATCGCATCAACAAAGGTCAATTGCTCAATTCGTGAATCAACTTCTTTTAGCTTATCAATTGAAAACAAATCACCTGATTGTATACCTATAATCTGTTGAATAGGCTTCAAGGCAATGGAGGAGTCTCCCTTAATTACTATTTCTTTCCATTGCATTCTACGCCCTTTAATCAACGAAACTTGTAATGAAATCAATCCCTTTGTATAACCCAAGGAATCATAATGATATGAAGCAAAGGGGTATCCATTATTTTGAAAGGTACGAATTACTTGTTGTAATGCTATTGCATAAGCTTTTGGGGATTTAAACACAAATGCATCTCCAACACGAACTGAAGAACGCGCATATTGTTCAAACCAAGAAACAAGTTCTGGGGAAACTGTAAGTTGAACCCCATGAAATTGATCTCCAGGAAATACCTTTACAATAAAATTTGGTGCTGCAGTGAGCGAATCTACATCAAGCGCTGCTGTGTAATACCCAAGTTCTGTTAGGTATATCGATGCTTGCACCATTTCCATGGCAAGGAATTGGCGTGAAGCGAGGGTATGTGATTTTTTGAAATATCCAGAGCTTGAAACTTCTGAAGGAGAAGTAAATAAATAATTCACACTCACCTGCTGAGCGGAAACCCCTAGAAAAAGGAGCAAGAAACTAAGTAAACTTATATACTTCAACGTACGTGTAACGCTTTAATTGAACATTAAATTTTCAACATTTACGAAACCTTTTCACAAATTTTGTAACTTTAACTCCTCGGGACTCGTTAGAGGATACACAAACAACAAAAACACACAACTATGAAAACGAAGGTAAATGTTTTAATTCTATTAGCTGTTGTTGCATCTGTGATTTTATCATCGTGTGGTGCTTCAAGAAAAGCAGGATGCGATGCTTACGGGTCAACGAAGACTGAAATTCATTCGAACGATTTAGCTTCAAAGTAAGATATTAGCATTTTTCATCGCTTTAAGCGCTGGAGATACAAGGCCATTTCGGATTGTATGTTCAGCGCTTCTTTTTTGGAAGCTAATTCAAAATCAGATCCTGATCCTGCATAAATAATCGATCGCGAAGCATTAACCAATAAGCCACAATCTGAATTTACACCTGCATTAAATACGTCTTCTAAGGAGCCTCCTTGCGCTCCAACCCCGGGAACCAAGAGGAAATGCTCGGGGGCAATTCTTCTAATGTCCGCTAATTGCTCGGTTCGCGTGGCGCCCACCACAAACATTAAGTTATCCGGAGTCCCCCAATCCATTACTGTGGAAATCACTTTGGCGTATATGGGTTGTTCCTCTTGGCTAATAATATACTGAAAATCGGTTGCGCCTTCATTAGAAGTTAATCCAAGTACAATGGCCCATTTGTTGGCAAACTTCAAAAAGGGTTGAACACTATCTTTTCCCATGTAAGGCGCTACCGTAACCGCATCGCATGGAAGTGTTTCAAAAAAAGTTTTCGCGTAGGCTGTTGAGGTATTACCAATGTCTCCGCGTTTTGCATCGGCAATAGTGAAACACTCTTTCGGAATATAATTGATTGTTTTCTCGAGGCTTTTCCATCCCTTCACTCCCAACGCTTCATAAAATGCGGTATTCGGTTTATATGCTACGGCGTATTCCGAGGTTGCATCAATAATCCGCTTATTAAAT
>Ga0222714_10005070_pt1 | contig 12630 bp, 12 predicted proteins | sample C33_3DmetaG_FD_165048 | JGI IMG/M metagenome (GOLD analysis project Ga0222714, IMG submission 165048) | Estuarine water microbial communities from San Francisco Bay, California, United States - C33_3D | ecosystem: Environmental > Aquatic > Marine > Unclassified | place: USA: California... | reverse complement strand
ACACCGATCGCCGCAGACGCGCTCGAGGCGAGAGCCACAAGAGGCAAGATCGAGAAGCTGACCTCGCTCGCCTCCTCGACCTGTGGCGTGTTGTCGATGAAGCCGTTGACCACCTGAACAAAGTCTGACAGACCGCCATCGGGATATTGGTGAGCTGCGAACAGCGAACAACGCCGACCTCTGAAGGTCGTGATCTCTGTTGTCACCTCTGGCGAGTTGGTGCCGCCGAGCGTGATCGCGTGAGCTTGGCGCTGTGATCCACCGACTGCGCGAGCCCCGAGGAGGAGCGTGGTTGAGGTGACACCATAACAACGAAAGCTCTCTGCTCCGATGTGAACGATTGCAGGCGTTATGATCTGACCTGTTAGATCTCGATCAACACGCGCAATGACCGGCGCATTGGTCTCATACTTGATCGACTGCGTGAGCTTGGCCCTCGTGACGCTCGAGCGCGACCCACACCGACCAAAGACCACATGGGGATCAGTTGACGCGCCTCGAGCTCCACGAGAGGCGAGAGTCACGCTCACGCCTTGATAGGAGGCGATCCCGCCAGCGGGGTCAATTGAGCCGCTGAACGAACCAACAGAGACGAGCCCTGTCACATTCTGATATGAGACGCCGGTCGCAATGTTCTGATCGAGGTTGGAGCCGCTGAGATCAAGGTCGTGGCTCATGTACCTGATTCGGAGTCCTGCGATCTGCAAGACGAACACGCGCCGCCCATGCTGAGAAGAGATCATCACGCCTCCTGATAGATGTCGATGAGGTGCAGAGCCGTGACAGCCACTGAAGCCGCGGCGATCCTCACGCAGATCACTTGCCCACGATATGCTTGAGGAACATAGAGCGGTCTCGGCACATAAGAGGACGAGCCCGACGGCGGTCGAGTGAGAGCCCAACCAGACGAGAGTCGAGTCGGGTTCGACTGAGGCATGTCCTCGGTCTCAAGGTAGTAGTCGAGGACGCAGCCTGCGTCAATCGTGCCATCTATCGCGCCGCTCACGACCGACTTGAGCGAGATCTGGAGCGTTGGCGTATCGTCTTGAGCGGTAGAGGCAGAGTACACCACACTGAACCATATCCACTCGGTGAGCGGCGTTGTGGCATAGAGGAGCTGCCAGGTCTCTTCGTGCCCCTTCTCGATGATCTGATTGATCTCGAAGAGGCTCGCCGCGAAGCCGACCGTGACTCTTTGTAGGTGATAGTGAGCTTCTCCAAGCATCTTGACCGAGGCGAGATTGAGCGCGCCGATGGCGATCTGCGCGACCGTTGTCCCTGCCACCAATCGACCTTGATTGCAGGTGGAAAGAGCAGGCAGGGTCTGAGGTGATGATGGTGTGAGCATTATGGACCCCAGAGGCAAAGAGCGGTGATGACGCCAAGCGTATTGCCGTCCCACCATTGATTATCAACAAGGTTGAGCGGCGTTGGATCGAGACCGACCTGGTAGAGCGGCAGCTTGAACTCTCCGTCAACAGGCTCAAGAAGCAGACCGAGAGTGAAGAACGACCATCCGTTCGATGTCAAAGTGATGCGCTGACCAAGTATGTCAATATCAACGCTCGTGGTGATCCCGTCTGCTTTGATAGCGCCATAGATGACCTGCGGGCCGATCTCAGCCCAAGGAATCGCCACAGGAGTCAACAGACGCATGATGTCTCCTGCGCCAAGCCACTCGGCAGGTCCAGGTCCGGGATTGAATTGAGTCGCGTTCTGAACCGATGACCAAGAGACCCATGTTCTCAAGCGCCCTCTGAGTGTCCCGATGTCGCTGATCATGTTGTGACCCACGCGCGCGCTGAGAGGCTTCTCATCATCAAGCCGACCAATCCCGAACGGCTTGAAGGTGTTGCCCATGACGGTCGCGTTGGATGTCGGGAGAGGCGATGTGAGAGGAGCCCATCGCGCCATGATCGAGGCGATCTTGACCGTTCCGCTGGTCGCTTTGCACTCGAGGGTCAAGGTTCCGAAGCTCGCGCCGAAGCTCGACAGGCTCAAGGTGGAGATGTACAGCGCCTCACTCCCGCCCGATGTTGCAACCTCTTGCACATCTGACGATCCAACGAAGTCGAGCGTGAGGCGAATCGAGCCTGTGCCATTCACGAGCAGATAGACTTCAAGGTCAAGGTGCAGATTGCTCGCTTGTGGCAGCTTCCACTCACACATCGTCTGATAGGTGGTGGAGTCCTGTGAGCAGCTGCCGTCGCTCCATGCTTGCGAGATGATGTTGGTGATGCCGCCCACGCCGAAGCTGTAGTTGAGCGTCTGACCAATGCTGTTGATTGCGCCATAGCTGATCGGCTGACCCGCCACAACGGTCTGAGGGTCAGCGAGAGGAGGAGGTGAGGCGAAGCTGTTGCTCATAGGTGCTCCAGGCTGACCGTCACAGGCACACGCTTCTTGAGCGCGCCGAAGGAGAGGTCGAAGTCGGTGGAGCGCATCGAGCACCGCAGGCGCCCGAGGTCTCCGTTGTTCTCGCTCGTGTAGAGCAGATCATAAGCGGGCTGATTGGTCGACACCAAGCCTGACCTCAGCGAGCGCCGAGAGTCTCCCCAACCTTGATAGAAGTTGACCCGCTCTCCCTCGCCGCAGTAAGGGAGGAAGCCCTCTGTGAAGTGACGATAGAGATCCTTCTGATCAAGCAAGGCGTCAACATCGAAGGTGAGGTTGCTCGTCACATAAGAGCCGAGGAAGTTGGACACATAGCCACCACCGAGGAGACGGCGCGCGGTGCTCTCGGTCTCGGTCGAGTAGAAATGAGCCTGGTAAGGTCTCGAGGGAAACAGCGCGCCGGGAAGAGGTCGGTCGGCAACAAGCTTCACATAGTCATCAGATGTCACGCTCGACGCCTCTGAGCCGCTAAAGCCGAGGCGATCTCGGAAGCTCGTGGAGCTCCAAGTGATGTCACCGTTGATTGCTGGATAGTGCGCCTCCACATGCCCATCATCGTTGATCAGCCAGAACACCGTCGATGTTGTGCTGCTGAGGGCTGCCTCGTGGAGCGCCTCAAGACAGGTGGTCCCATACAGCTCATCGGCGTCATTCGTCACGCCTCTATTCCGCAGGAGGGTCATGATGTCCTGCCTCGGTCGATAGCTCGTTGCGCTGTAAGGGGCCGTGAAGCTCCCGCCGCCGCTGGTGAGTGTGAACCGCCCGCCGAGGTAGATCCCGCGCATCCAATCAAGCTCGGCTGTCACGACCAAGCGGCCGCCGACAATGCTCGCCGTCTGTGTCCCCCAACCAAACACATCATCACCGATAGGAGCGATGGAGAAGGCAGTCGAAGCGTTGCTGATCTCGAGGAGGTCATCGCCGTTGATCGACACCTGCCAATCACTCCCGAAGGTGGCGAGTGAACTGACCATCTCTGTCAGCGAGGACAAGCTCGACCGACCGTTGAGGAAGAAGAGCGCATCCTCATAGACCCCTGCGCCGGCGGCGAAGGTCGGGACGGTGATGGAGTTGCCAAGCTGCTCAAAGACCGTGACGCCGCTCCATTGACGAGCGTCAAACGATGTGATCAAGGCGAAATTCGGTGACGGATCATTCAGCGGCATCAGCGCGCTCCTCTCATCTCACCACGGCGGCGATCAAGGCGTTGAGTCATGGCCATCTCTGCGGCTCGCTTGGTGTCATACACCACAGCACCGCCGAAGTTGACATTGTAGACGATTGAGCTGGTCTCAGCCCGCTCGCGCTGTGGCGCGGTCGATGTCTGCGGCGTCCCTGTCGGCGAGGTCGGCGTGGCGGTGTTCTTGCCTCCTGCCCCTCCTGTCTGAATGGATGCGGCAGCTCCACCGGCGGCAACGGCGGCGGCTCCGAAGATGCCTGCCGCGGTGAAGTGGTTAGAAGCTGCGGCAGGGTTGAGGAAGAGCGCGGCAACGCCCTTGGCAGACTCCATGAGCGCCGAGACCGTTGCCTCCTGCGCGAGCCCTTGCAGGACTCCCTTGAACGCCTCACCGATGCTCTGAGATGTCCAGATCGCCGCCGCCGCCGCTTGAGCGAATCCCTTGCCATATTGGTCAAGCGCGCCGTTCACCTTCTCGAGCCTCAGATCAATATACTCCTGCTCGATCTCTGCGCGCTCCATGGCGAATCGTCTGTGCATCTCTGCGAGCTTGACCTCGTTGTCCTGCGCCAAGATGAACTCTTGTGCATAACGAACGCCAAGCTCATCGAGGCGCTGTTGGTTCTCGGCGGCGAGGTCATCTTTGGGAACGATGCGGTGCTCGATGGCGAACTGCTGACTCTCGATCTCAAAGTCAATCGCCTGCTGGCGAGCCTCACGCTCGATCTTGAGACGCTCCTCGGCGGCAACACGCTCGGCGGCTGTGCGCTCGTCTCGCAGCTTCTTCAGCTCAAGCTGATACGCCTTGTCAACCACGGCGCGCTTCATCGAGTCATCCTTGGCGATCTCGAGCCCGGCGCGGTGACGCTCCTCGATGAGTGCCAGCTTCTGCGCCTCGCCGTCCTTCGTGAGCTGAATGTCAAGGAGGTTGATCTGGCTCTGCATGGCGAGACGCTGTTGCTCGGCGGCTGCTGCGGCTTTGGCTTCTGCGTCGCGTCGCGCCTGTGCCTCTTTCCAAGCCCTCTGACGCTCCTCACGAGCCTTCCTGGCGGCGTCCTGCTCCAGCTTTACCTGTCGAGCCATGTTCGCCTCTCTGATAGCCTCCTCCTCACGCAGACCCTCAACGGCGTCTTTCTGACCCTTGATCATCTCGATCAGCTCGGCGCGGCTCTTGTCCTCGAGCCCGAGGAGGCTGATCGCATGCTCGGTCTCAACATTGTCCTTGATGAGAGCTTGAGTCAGATCATCGAGTTGACCCGCCTCGAGGCGCAGGAGCTCCACCGTCTTAAGTCGCTCGGCGTTCTCTTTGAACTTGGCGCGCAGGTTGTCGGTGGTCTGCTCCTCAAGGACCTTCTCTTGCTCGGCGGCTGCGGCGATGCCTGCAAGGTTCTGAGCTGATGCGGCGGTGATCTGAGCTGTGCGCTTGGCTCGCTTGGCTTGCACCTCTGACAGCTCAAGCTCTGCTTTCTGCACAGCCTGGATCGCGGCAGATGTCTCTGAGGAGACCTTGCCATATTCTTTCTGAACCGATGTGAGGTGCGCTTGTGCCTCGGTGAGTGCTTTCTGCGCCTTTTCTTCCTTGTCGATTAGAGGAAGAAGCTTCTCCGTTTTCTTGATCAACAGCTCTTTTGCGACCTGCGTCTCGAGAGTGATTCGTGCAAAACGCTCAAGCTGTCGAGCAGTCGGCACAACGCCGCCCTCAGCGAGAGCCTCGAGCTTTGACGAGAGATCACTCGCCGCCGCCGCCATTGCCTCTTGACGATCCTCTGCCTCCTGCGCGGCTCCTGATAGCTGCCTATAAGCCTCATAGACTGCGCCGACCGCAGTCACGACCAAGCCGATCGGACCGAGCAGAGATGTAAAGCTCAGAGCGCCACCTTGACCGAGAGCAGAGAATGCGTCCTTGACACCATCGACTGCGCTGAGGCTCTCGCCGAGGGCGTCACTCACGCTCGACAGACCCTCGCCGAGCTGCTTGTTGGTCTTGCCGACTACATCTCCCACAGACTTGAATGTCTCACCAACGCCCTCGGCGCCCTTGGTGATGTTCTGAAGTCCCTTGCCGACCTCCTTCTGACCGACAAGCTCAACCTCAATCTGAACCTGATTCTCAGCCATTCTGCGCCTCCTTCATTGCCTGCTCTCGTTGTCGAGCGATCATGTCCTCGGTGGCTGAGTGTAGCACATCGAAGGCTTCCACTATGGCGCAGGAGGGTTGCGGGAATTGAACAGATAATGAAGCAAGCCCCGCTCTATGTCGAGAGTAGGCATGCACGATAGACGCGAGCCTGTTAGCGTCTGCCACAGGACACGATCTGATCTGAAGCTCGCTGAATGATGAGCCACTATCGGGAGCCACGCGATAGCCAGGTATAAAGCGCCCTGCCTCGTCTACTTGCGACTGAGGAAGCCCCTCGAGGAAGGAGCCGCCGCAGTTGCCACGCAGGCGTCTGAGCGCAGGCTTCGCCTTGCACTGATCACAGCTCCAAGACCTGCCGCCGCTATGTGAGAGCCACACGGCGGCGGCGAGTCCTATTTTCCCGACTGACCGAGCAGGCTCATGCGCTGAACATGACGCACGAGCTCGGCGATCACCTGGACGCGATGCGCCTCCGGGCGAATGTCATCGAGCGGGTTGGAGTCCTTGGCGATAGGTCGCTCGTCAATCATGATCAGCGAGGCCCGCACCATCTCGTTAAAGACTCGATTAATATAGCCCTGATAAGAGGCGAGCGCGCTCTTCTCATCGTCGCTGAGATTATGGTGCCAAAGCGCCTTGGCGCGAGGCTCGTCGGGAGACTCGACCCACAGCATACGCCCAAGCTCAGAGCGAGTATAAGCGCCTGCGCGGACCTCTGCCTCCTCGCGCTCAGTCGGCGAGAGCGCCTTGAGCGTGAACAAGGTCGCTCCCTCATGCTTCTCCAGCTTCCCAAGATCGCCGCTCTCGAGGTAGGCGGCAGCCTGCTCGGTGGTGGCGATGACGGCAGGGTCACAGGTCACAACGACATCGAGGGTCATTGTGGAGGAGGGCATGAAGGAGAGCGCCATGTTTAGACTCCGAGAGCGATGCGGACAGGAGAGTTGCCTGCGGCGCTGTTGCTCACATCACCACCGAAGCGACCCGACGCATAGCTGAGGGTCTGACGAGTGATGTCGTTGCCGCTCACATCGTACTTCGAGGGATCTGCGGTGAGGTAGGCAGCAGGGAGCATGAGCGCCAAGCCGAGACCATCGCCAACAGGACCGCAACCCACTAACACCTGACGAGAGGTGCGGTTGAAGAAATCGTTGTTGATGGTGGTGTTGGGGTCGCTCACCGTCAGCGACAGCTCCACCGACACATCGCTGATCTCCATATCCTTCATGGCGAGCAGGCTGTTGCTGTGACCGACCGGGGTCAGCGTGTTCGTGATGGTGAGGCTGAAGTCCTCCACATCAAGAGCAATGCGCCCGAGCGTGTCCCCGGTGGTCGCGGTGCCGCTCGTCTGAGGAGCTGCATCGCTCACCACCACATAGGAGCCACGGAAGAACGCAGGTGCGCCGGTGTTGTACTCGGGCTCGACAGGACCAGCGGCGTTGCCGTGATCGTCCTGGATACAAGCCGACTGATAGGTGAGATCAGCCATCACGCGCCCATTGTCGAGGCTGAAAGCGATGCTCTCGAGGACACAGCCGACCGCATAGGAGCGGAAGCCCACGCCGTCCACTCGGAAGGCGAGCGAGTAGTTGCGATCGCCGGTCAAGGTGCGCGAGCCGGGGAACCAGGTCTGCATACCACGAACGAGAGGAGTCCCGGTGAAGCCTGCGCTGAAAGCAGGGCTCACAGTCACATCGCCGCTGGCGTCATTGTCGGTGACGGCGCTGTACTCGGCGCGACCATTCACCGAGGAGCTGATCAGCCCGCCGATGGAGTAGTTGGCGGCGTTAGCGGTGACGAGCGTGTTGACATCGGTGACGCTGGTCAGCGTGTCGCTCTTCATGGTGGAGACATTGGAGAGGAAGCCTGCGCCGAGCAAGTAGCCCATGTAGTTAGCGGCGTAGGTGTCGGCGGCGCTCCCGATGGTGGTGATGTCGATCTTCATCTGCACCTGACCGGTACGGCGGCGAACACGCGCGCCGCTCGACCACACGGTGTCGGGCTCGGGAGCGATCCCGAAAGAGCCGTCACGCGCGTCGTTGCGCTCGCTGACCACAGCGTCACCATAGATGATGATCGGATCGCGCTCGCAGGGAAGAGAGACATAGGTGAGACCAGAGGCATCGGGGAGCCCGGTCGAAGATGAGAGCGAGCCAAAAGATGACTCGACGGCAACGCTGAGAGAGCGATGAGTGACGCCCATGATCAAGCCTCCAAGTAAAGAAGATCGAAGGGGAAGGAGAGGATCAGATAGCTTGCTTCTGTGGTCGGGTCGAGGATCGGCTCGGCGGTCGGATCACCAGGTATCACCGAGACGATCCCGCTTGTGCTGAAGTCGTAGTCTGGACCCTTGATTGCTCGCAGGATCAGCGCGGCGTCCTCGTTGATAAGACGCTCAAGGTAGTGCTCTTCAGCAGGCACCTCATACTTGACGCGAATGATCAGCGGCGCGCGCCTCCTCCCAGAGAGAGCTGCTGCGCCATCGTCAATCGTGAAGCCAACGAAGCGGATCTCGAAAGATCTGTTGGTGTGCTGTCGAGCCTCAAGGGGCGCGACCCTCCCGCCGGTGCGAGCGTTAATCGCTGTGAAGCCATGATGGAGGTCGGTCTTAGGAGTGATCGCCTCGATCATGCTCTCGAGCTTGGCGCAGGCGGCGAAGATGCCTTGGCTCATGATCGACCTCCTTGGAAGTTGTTGATCAGATCAAGCTCGACAGCCTTGACCACGATGTCCACCTGGCGCTGTGACAGCCCAAGATATGGTCGGTCTTGGTTCACAGCATAACCATAGTAGCGCACCTCAGGAGTGAGCCCAATGACGAAGCGGCGAGCGTCTGCGTGGAGGACAACAAGGTTGTTCATCAAGATCCCGCTTGCCACCAGGTCAACGAGCGCGCTCGACCCTGCGCCATGCTTGCGGCTCTTGGCCTTGTACTCGTGATAACCACCTGCGAAGAACATCGACCGACCCGTCCTCGACACGCGCCCTCCCTTAGGCTTGAGCCGAGCGCCCTTCATGGCGATATAGATCGGCTTCTTGCTGTAGGGCTTGAAGGGCTTGTCGTTGGTGTCGAGCCCCTCCGATGTCCTCATCTTGATCGACGCGACCACATTGGAGGCGAGCGCGGCAGACTGTTGAGCAGTCCACAGCGCCGCGGGCAGGTTGAGCTTGATCGTGGCGCGGATCGGCATGATCAGTGCCTCATCCCTCGAGAGGGAGTGAAGAAGCTATCGTTGGAGCTCTTGACATAGGTGGCGAAAGAGGCGCGCAGGTCACGCGCCGAGCCGCCTATCTGAGCGTTGTCGAGGTCTCCCTCGTCAACGATGCCATCACCGTCCTTGTCGATAGCCACCAGGCGGAGAGCGAGCGTCATCAGCTCGGTGCAACGATCACGCATGGCGGTCGCGGTGTCGAACTGAAGAGCTGCCTCATAGACCCTCGCCGCGGTGCAGTAGGCGTGAGCCAGCATGAAGCTGGAGCCGTTGAACACCTCATCTTCGGTGAGCGCCTTGTCCTTGAGGTGATCACGCAGGGTCAGCGAGATCTCCTCGAGCGCCGCGGCGATCTGCGCTGCGAATGAGGTCTGCCGGCGCGGGATCATGTCGGCGAGCTGCGGGAAGGTTCCCACAAGGCCATCATGGTCGAGGCCGGTGGTGAACGGTCGAGGCGTGACCTTGAGAAGATCGCGCTCAAGCCGCTCCTCTGCGCCCTGCCCGATGTCGCGCGTGTAGGTGACCTCGATTGGATAGTAGCCTGATGAGTCGGTGACCCATGACGGCGCGTTCCCATACCACATTGCGAAGTCAAGTGTGGCGGCGCTCGACAGGTCGATCTCTCTCGGCAGGGGCTCGGCAAGGATCGCCGTCGTGCCGACCATGCGCGTCACTATCACAGGATAGATCGAGTCACCTGCCGTCACTAAGAACGCTTTGGTCTGATCTGCCTGGAGCCCTGTCGCTTGTGAGTCAACGGTGAGGGTCCGACGGTCGGCGGCGATGGCGCTCACAGATGCTGCGGTGCGCGTCTGAGTGAGGAATACGACTGAGGTCTGACCCTCCTCCTTGAACGCCACAGAGGGCGCCGTGGTGAGAGGACCGGGAGCAAGCCATTCGAGGAGGTAGGTCTGACCGGTGACAGCTTTCCGCATGTTCAAGCTCCTTGGTTAGCTTTGGCGATGTCGGCGGCTGTTGCTCTCGTGAGGTTCGCCGCATCGACGAAGCCCTGCGACACAGGGCTCCATGAATGGCGGCAGTTGTAGCCGCCGCCCGATAGCTTCACAGGCAGGCCTTGACCGTTGTTCAGCGCCGCCATCTGCTTATCATCGACCACCTTATTGATGAGCGGCTTGCAGAACTGACGAGTGATGCCGTCTCGTGGCCCTGTGTAGAGGTAGAGGTCGAGTCCTGCGCTCTCACCGACCGCTGCGGTGACCTGCCGCCCATAGGAGGCGATCTTGGTTCTGAGCTCGGTGAGCTGACGCCCCTCTGATCGTTGCATCTGATCTGAGAGCCGACCCATCGAGGCTGTGAGAGAGACGCCGAGGGTCATGCCCTGAAGCGCCTCACGAACCGCCTTGGTGGTATCGGGTATGATCACATCTTGAAACACAGCGTCGACCGCCGCCACTCGGAACGAATCGAGTTGTGCTTGGACTGATGCTGTTGTGGCTGTTGGCTCCAAGACTTGGATCGCCTCGAGCGCGGCCGCGGCAACCCGATCAGACTGCTCGATGAAATCATCGATCGTCATTCCAAAGGCCGCCTGCAAAATGAAGTCTGCCAAAGCCTCCCTCGGAAGACCGAGGAGGAACTCTGGAGAAGATATAGAGAGAGCCGCCTCAAGGGTATCGAGGAGGCTCTTCCTGCTTTGTCCCATAGCCCGCGCCATGACCTCCGCCGCCCTGATCTCGGCGCGCAGCTCCTCCACCTTTGCCATTGTGAGTGCGGCGCGATCGCCCGACTGCTCTTTCGCCTGAGCGGTCAGATCGGTGACAGCTACCTTGTCGGCGCTGTCACCCTCTGCAAGCAGTTGAACGGTGCGACCACACTCACAACGCATCTTAGAGGCAGTCGGTGAGGATGTAGCCGAGGGTGCTGTCGATCGCCTGGAAGGTGTGGCACTCCTCAGCGTAGACATAGCGACGGATCTTGCCGAGGTCGTCATACTGACCCGCGACCATGCCACCGAACTCGAAGTTGAGCGCGGCAACAGGCATGCCCTTGACATTGCCGCCCTTCTGCACGATGGCGTCAGAGCCATGCAGGATGCCGAGGAAGAGGCTGTCGGCGGTCCAGATGTAGCCCTCGGAAGCCGAAGCACCGGGGACGGCGCTGTCGATACGAGCCTCGCCGACCATGATGTTCGGGATCCCGAGCACATCGGAGAGGACCTGCTTCACAGCGGCGTCGCTGAGAATGAGGTTGCCCGAAGCGATGCCGGCGCTCGAGGTGCCGACATAGCCACGCACCTCAGGGTTGCGAGCGAGCGCGCGGAAGAGGTCACGACCCATGACAAGCGTGTCAGGGTTGATACCATGAGCGGCAGCGAACACGGTGTCCTTGAGCTGGTGGAGGTAGCTCAGAGGCTCGGCGCCCGCAGCGTTGAACTTGCCGCCGAAGGTGGCGGTGGAGGAGCTGTTGCTGAAGTTGCTCGTGCCGAAGAGGAGGTCGGCGGCGCGCTTCTCCTTGGCGAGCTTCATCACGCGAGCGACCTTCTTGGCGATGCGCTGCTCCTCGCTCCCGGGATACTGAGAGTCGATGATGTCCTCCATGGCGATCGAGTCCTTGGCGGAGTAGATCTTAGCCTTGAAGGTGGTGGAGGAGCGATCGAAGCCACCGATGGCGGCACGATCAGCACCGGGAGCGCGCTCGAGGTCGAGACCTGCGCCAGCGCCCATGAAGTTACGGGTCTGCTCGATGAGGAGCGTGCCCGAACGCTCGGGAACCTTGATGTTCTCGAAGAGCTTGTCGGCGATGAGCTGCGCGTCGGAAGGCACAGCCTCCACAACGAGCGAGCTGAGGATCTGATCGACGGGATGAAGATTGCTGTATGAGCTAGCCATGTTGTGAGGCTCCTGCTACTTAGGCGTTGACGGTGGTGGGACCGAAGAAGAACGCCACAAGCTGCTCGTTCGCAGCGGCGCTCACCTGGTTGATGTTGGGCATCACGCGAGCGACAGCGTAGTCACCCAAGGTGAGCCCGCTCTGGACCTTGCCGTCGGTGGTGACAGCGAGGAGAGGCGTCGTGGCGAAGGTCAGCGAGCCGCCTGCGATCACGCGAGTCAGGCCGAACACACACACCTCAACGGAGTCACCGGCAGACGCGGCGCGCTGCGCCACACCGACCACGGCGGGAGAGGTGGCAGAGCTCGCGACAGCGATCTTGCCGTTGGCGTCGATGGCGACGATGGCGAACTCGGTCACAGCCGAGGCGCAGATGAAAGACTTGACGATGTTCTGAAGCTCCATGGCTTACGCTCCGTATACTGCGAGGTACTGATCAGGGTTAGTGGTGCGGAAGAGGTTGAGCGCCTCGGAGAAGCTGATGCTCTTCTCAGTGGCGAGAGCCTTCACCTGCTCGGCGAGGGTTGCGCGGGTCAGCTCCTGCCCCGAAGCGCCATGACCGACCTCGTTGAGAGGAACGGCACTGTTGGCGGCGCGCTCGTTGAACATCTGCCAGAAGATCGGCTGAGTGTTCTTGGCGTCCCAAGCTGCCTCGACTGCCGCCTGCTCTGCGGGTGAAGCCTTGCCCTCACGCATGAGAGCGGCAACAGCTTCGCGGCGCTCGATGTCGCGCTTCTCAGCGTCGATCACGGCAAGCTTCTCAGACAGGCGCTTGTTCTCGGCGCGCAGGCTGTTGATCTCAGACATGAGAACGGTCTCGCTCATCTTCTTAGGCTCGGCGGGAACCTTGTCACCGTCAG
>Ga0222714_10005069_pt1 | contig 12634 bp, 11 predicted proteins | sample C33_3DmetaG_FD_165048 | JGI IMG/M metagenome (GOLD analysis project Ga0222714, IMG submission 165048) | Estuarine water microbial communities from San Francisco Bay, California, United States - C33_3D | ecosystem: Environmental > Aquatic > Marine > Unclassified | place: USA: California... | reverse complement strand
TTGGAATTGCGCGCCTTGTTGACGTTGTAGAAATTGAGGTCGATCACGTTGTCGAGCATGCGCATGCCGGTGCCGATCGTGCGCTTCAGTTTCTCCATGTCAAGCAGGCCGGTCGACAGGTCGAGGTGGGCCGGCATGTTGACCGAGGCCAGGTTGCACACAGCGATCTCGTCGGGGCCGGTATTCAGCGTGATCTCGGTACACAGATTGGAGCTGTGCACGACGCCGACGTGCTGCTGCGGCGAGCGCAGGTTGCAGGGATCCTTGAATGTAATCCACGGATGACCGGTCTCGAACAGCATGGTCAGCATTTTTCGCCAGAGCTGGTTGGCCGGGACCTTCTTGTAGAGCTTCATTTCGCCGCGGGTGCACTTGGCTTCGTATTCGAGATAGGCTTTTTCGAACGCCTTGCCGAATTTCTCGTGCAGGTCCGGCACGTCGGACGGGGAGAACAGCGTCCACTCGCCGTTTTCCATGACGCGCTTCATGAACAGGTCGGGAATCCAGTTCGAGGTGTTCATGTCATGGGTGCGGCGGCGGTCGTCACCGGTGTTCTTGCGCAGCTCGAGGAATTCCTCGATGTCGAGATGCCAGGTTTCCAGGTAGGAGCACACCGCGCCCTTGCGCTTGCCGCCCTGGTTCACCGCGACGGCGGTGTCGTTGACCACCTTCAGGAACGGGACCACGCCCTGCGACTTGCCGTTGGTGCCCTTGATGTAGGCGCCCAGCGCACGCACCGGCGTCCAGTCGTTGCCGATGCCGCCGGCGTACTTCTGCAGCATCGCGTTTTCCTTGATCGCCTCGTAGATGCCGTCAAGATCGTCGGACACCGTGGTGAGGTAGCAGCTGGCGAGCTGCGAGCGGCGGGTGCCGGAGTTGAACAGCGTCGGCGTCGAACTCATCAGATCGAAGCTGGACAGCACGTTGTAGAACTCGATCGCTCGCGCTTCCCGCGAGCCTTCGGGCTCGTTCAGCGCCAGCCCCATCGCCACGCGCATGAAGAAAATCTGCGGCAGTTCGATGCGGCGGCCCTCGATGTGCAGGAAATAGCGGTCGTAGAGAATCTGCAGGCCGAGGTAGGCAAACTTGAGGTCGCGCTGCGCGTCGATCGCGGAGCCCAGCGCTTTCAGGTCGTAGCTCGCCAGACGTTCGTCGAGCAACTCCGCGGCGACCCCCTTCTCGATGAACTTCGGCAGGTACTCCGCGTAACGCGTAGCCATTTCCTCTTGCGTAACCTCTTCGCCCAGCGTTTCCAGGCGCAGCGTGTGCAGCAGCAGGCGTGCGGTGACGTAGCTGTAGCCGGGATCCTGCTCGATCAGGCCGCGCGCGGCGAGGATCAGCGACTTGCGCACTTCCTGGATCGGCACCCCGTCGTAGAGATCGCGCTGCATCGCATCGAGTATCGGCTGGGTGCTGACCTCGTGGCCAAGTCCGGAACAGGCACTGGCCACCAGCGCCGTAATCCGCGGCACGTCCAGCGGCCGCGTCACGCCGCCGTCGATGACGTTGACCACGTGCTCGCGCTGCGCCGCTGCTGCAGGCTGCGCCTCGCGCTGGCGGGCGCGCTCCTTGGCGCGCTCCTCGCGGTAGAGCACGTAGGCGCGCGCGACATGGTGTTCGCCCATGCGCATCAGCGCGAGTTCGACCTGGTCCTGGATGTCTTCGATATGGAAAGTGCCGCCCGACGGCTGGCGGCGCATCAGCGCACCGACCACGTTTTCGGTCAGCGCCGTGACCTGTTCGCGCACGCGCGCCGAAGCAGCGCCCTGGCCGCCGTTCACCGCAATGAACGCCTTGGTCATCGCGATGGCGATCTTGGCAGGCTCGAAACCGACGACCGAACCGTTGCGGCGGATGATCTTGTACTGTGCGTAGGCCGCTTCGCGTTCCGCTTCGGTGACAGCAGCAGCTTGCGGAGCAGCGCGGAATTGGGTGGTTTCAGCGGCAACGTGCATATCGTTACTCCTTGATTTTTCTATATTTTTGAATTGCCGGGGGCGACGCCTCCCGAACCCGCAAACCACAACATATAGTGGTTTGCACGTCAATTTCGACGAATTCTAGTAGCCCGATATTGAATCCGCAATAGCTTTTGAAGCTTTTTTTAAAAGTTCTTGAGAAACAGCAGGAAACAACGATAAGCATTGGATTAATTGCACAAAATTTGTGCAGCCCAAATGCCAGGATGCGCCTCGTGGAGAGCAGGTCGGGGCCGAAAAGCGGCCGGGGGCGACGGCGACAGACGAAAAACCCGGCAAACGCCGCGGAAACGATCTAACTAATTGTTTTTATTATTTTTGTAATCCGGCCACATAACGCGACCAGTCGAAGCAGGGACCGGGGTCGGTCTTGCGCCCGGGGGCGATGTCGGAATGACCGACGCTGGCGGCAATCGGATAACGCGCGTGCAACGCCCGCGCCAGGGAGGCAAGACGGTCGTACTGCGCATCCTCGAACACGGTTTCGTCACTGCCTTCGAGTTCGATGCCTACGGAAAAATCGTTGCAGCGAGGACGCCCTCGCCACGCCGACTCACCGGCATGCCAGGCGCGTTGCGAACAGGGCACGAACTGCAGCAACGATCCGTCGCGACGGATCAGAAAGTGCGCCGACACGCGCAGTGCCGCGATGCCTGCGAAATACGGATGCGCCCGCGCATCCAGTCGGTTGAGGAACAGGTCGATGATTTCCGGGCCGCCGAAAATGCCGGGGGGCAGGCTGATGCTGTGGATGACGATCAGTTCGACCGCAGTGTCCGGCGGCCGCCCGTCGCAGTTGGGCGAAGCAATGTACGGCGTATCTGCGGCCAGTCCGGCAGGATCGATGTTCATCCCGGGAGCTCAGGGCCTGGCGTCGAGTTCCTGCTTGATGCCCAGGCGCTGGATGCGGTAACGCAACGCGCGGAAGGAAATCCCCAGCAGCTTGGCAGCGGCCGTCTGGTTGTAACGGGTGCGCTCCAGCGCTTCCATGATCGCCTTGCGCTCCACGGCCTCCAGCCGCTCGGGCAGCGGCAGCCCTTCGATCTGCTCATCGACTTCCTGCGGACGCTCATCGGCAAGCTGGAGATCCTCCTCGGTAATCTCGTCCCCGCTCGCCAGTGCCACCGCGCGCTCGAGTATGTTTTCCAGCTCGCGCACGTTGCCGGGGAAATGGTAGGCCTGCAGTGCCGACTCGGCCGGGGCCGACAATCTGGGCCGGCGACCGTCAATCGCATGGCGCGCCAGTATCGCCTCGGCAAACCGCGGCACATCCTCGCGCAATTCACGCAGGGCCGGCATGCGCAACTCGATCACGTTAAGCCGGTAATACAGATCCTGCCGGAACGAACCGCCCTGCACCTCGTCGGCAAGATGGCGATGGGTTGCGCTGATGATGCGCACGTCCACCGGCTCTTCGCTGGTGGAACCCACCTTGCGTACGCGTTTCTCCTGGATCGCGCGCAGCAGCTTGACCTGCATCGGCAGCGGCAGGTCACCGACCTCGTCCAGGAACAGCGTGCCGCCGCTGGCCGCCTGGAAAAAACCGTCGTGGTCGGCAACCGCACCGGTAAAGGCGCCCTTCTTGTGCCCGAAAAACTCCGATTCCATCAGGTTTTCCGGGATCGCGCCGCAGTTCACGGCAACGAATGCATTGTCCCGGCGCGCGCCATTCAGGTGGATCAGGCGCGCGGCCAGTTCCTTGCCGCTGCCGGATTCTCCGCGTATCTGCACCGGGGCCTGGCTGCGTGCCAGCTTGTCGATCATCTGGCGCGCCTGCAGCATCAGCGGCGAACTGCCGATCAGGTGGGGGGCGCCCGGGACCGGCGCGGAATCCGCATCGGTGCCACGGCGGTCGACGCCGGGTCGCGGCAGTTTCAGCGCGGAACGCACCAGCGCCCGCAGCTGGTCCAGCGATACCGGCTTGCCGAGGTAGTCGAACGCCCCCGCCTTCAGCGCGGCCACCGCATTTTCGGCGCTGCCATGGGCGGTAATCACCGCGACCGGGAGGCTGGGATGATTCTTCGTGATGTGTTCGACGATGGACAGCCCGTCGCCATCCGCCAGCCGCATGTCGGTAAGGCACAGTTCGAAGCTGTTCTGCCCGAGCAGCGACAGCGCCTCGGACACACTGCCGGCGCAGTGCGGTTCCAGGCCCATGCGGATCAGCGTCATGCCGAGCAGCTCCCGGATGTCCGCCTCGTCATCAACCACCAGTATCTGACCGGTTGCCAATGTTCTCCCTTCAGCCGGCTGCGCAGGACACGGCGAAACGCGCGCCTCCGGCAGCCTCGACATATTCGAGCGACGCGCCATTGGCCTCGCAGATTTCCCGCGCCAGGTAGAGTCCAAGCCCGGTGCCGCCCGGCGACGTGGTGAAAAACGGCTCGAACAGCTTGCTGCGCGATTCCGGCGGCATGCCCGGGCCATCATCAACCACTTCCAATCTTACCGCATTGCCCCGGGCGGCACGGCTGACCAGCAGCCGGATGCTGCCCGGGACGCGCCGCGAATGTCGCAACGCGTTCTGGCACAGGTTCCACAACACCTGGTTCAGGTGGTCGCGATCGAACAGGACGTGCGGCTCCAGCGCCAGCTGCAGTTCAATGATGCCGGGCGCGAGCTTTTCGGTAGCGACAAACTGCTCAACAAAATTGTGCAGATAGGTCGCCAGGTTGAAACGCTCCCGTTTTGCGCGTTCGCCGCGGTTCAGCGCCTGCACGTCATTGACCATGCGGTCCAGCCGTCGCGTATTGTCGCGGATGATCGCGGTCAGCCGCCGCGCGCCGGCGGATACACCGGACTCCTCCTGCAGCAGTTCCGCGGCATGACTGATGGCGCCGAGCGGATTACGGATTTCATGGGCGATGTTTGCCGTCAACCGCCCCAGCGCCGCCAGCTTCATCTGCCGCGCCTCTGCGCGGATGCGCTCCAGGTCTTCCAGGAAAATGACCGCACCGGCGCCGCGCCGCGGCGCCACCGGCACCAGTCGCGCACGCAGGCCGGTACCGATTTCGAATTCATCAATGTCGTGCCCCTGCTGGTCGCTCAGCCATGTCTCGAAACGGGAAGACAGGAGAGGCATGTGGTCCTTGAGCGCAACCGGGCCGCTGCCGCGCAGCCCGCCGATCATGCGTTCGGCCGCGCTGTTGATCTGGCGCACCACGCCTTCGCCGTCGACGACGATCACGCCGTGCTCCATGTCCTGGATCACCAGCTGGTTGACCTGGGCCAGGTTTGCAAGGTCGATTTCCCGCTGCGCCGCAAGCTGTTCGCTGACTAGGGAGCGTGTGGCCAGCGTGTGCGCAAGCCAGGCGATCGCAAAATAGGCCACCGACAGCAGGCCGGCCTGGGCGTACTGCGCGCCGCTTTCCGAAAAACGCAGCACCTCATAGGTATGCTCGAGCAATATCGCGATCGAGGCGATGGCGGCAAAAAACAGGGTCAACTGGCCCCGCGTCACCAATCCGGCTGCGGCCAACGACGTCAGCAGCAGCAGGCCCAGGCCGCTCGAGAGCCCGCTGCTCGCGTACATCAGCAACACCACGAATCCGATGTCGCCACCGACTTGGATCGCCAACTGCCAGTTGAAGCGCTCGCGCGTGCGGATGACCACGAACATCACGATCGCGAACGCCACATAGCCGGCAGCACAGATGATGAACAGGCGCATGTCGCGCGACCCGAACTGCAGCGTCGGGCCCCAGAAGACGGCAGCCAGCAACAGCAGGGATGCAGCCGCCGCACGGTAACCGTTGAACAGCAGCAGGGATCGCCAGTAGGCGTCAGGCACCTGCTGCTGCGTCCCGGCGTAGCGGATCCGCTGCTCCGTGGTAATCATCCGCGGTCCCGGTGGTTGTCCTGAAATTCCCGCTCGTGATCCGCCGAGCAGAAATATGATTCCGTCGAGCCCAGCGCTTCGTCGCGCGGCAGGTGGATGCCGCATCGGGCGCAGCGCACCATGTCGCCCCCGCCCTGCCGGGGCGGCTGCTCGCGGCCATCGTCGACACGCCTGCGCAGGCCTCGCGCCAGGAAAAAAGCCGCGACGATCACGACCGCAACAAGCAGAATCTTGGTCATCATCGAGTTTCCCGCCTCCCCGATTGTGAAAATGGGCGCTGACCCGCACTGTTGCCGAATGCCGGGCGCCGGACGGCAGCACGTGCCGCTGATTGTACTGTCCGAAGGGTGCAAGCGCAGGCCCGCATTGCACCGGAGCGGACGCAGGAAATACGCGCATCCTGAAAAATTGCGCACATCATGATCTATTAGGGCCGCGGCTGCCGTCCCCGCTTCCGCACAACGGAAGCGCCATTCCAGGCGGAATGGCAGGAACGGCCCGCAGAAAATCCTGGTCGGGGTGAGAGGATTCGAACCTCCGACTCCTGCGTCCCGAACGCAGTACTCTACCAGGCTGAGCTACACCCCGAATGCCACAAACAAGAAGGGCACGCTGCACGTGCCCTTGCTTTCAATGAGTCCGCGTCACCGCGAACGACGCCAATTGTATCAAAGAATCCCGGAATCGCGTGTGCGGCAACGGCTCCAGCGCGGCCTGCGCGGCCCTGGCCTCGGCTTCGGCCTGCCGGCGGGCGTATTCCAGCGCGCCGGAACGGCGTATCGCCGCGAGCACCCCGTCCAGTTCAGCCAGTCCGCCCGTTGATACCGCGTGGCGCACCAGCGCCGCGTCAGCAGCGGTTCCGTGCTGCATGGCGCGGATCAGCGGCAGGGTCGGCTTGCCCTCGGCAAGGTCGTCGCCCACGTTTTTGCCGATGACGCCGGAATCCCCGGAATAATCCAGCACGTCGTCGATCAGCTGGAATGCCGTGCCGAGGTGGCCGCCGTAGGCCGCCATCGCGGCTTCCTGTTCAGGCGATGCCCCGGACAGCATGGCGCCCAGCTGCCCGGCAGCCTCGAAGAGTTTTGCCGTCTTGTAGCGTATGACCTGCAGATAACCGGCCTCGTCGATGTCGGCATTGCGGCAGTTCATCAGCTGCAGCACTTCCCCTTCGGCAATCACATTGGTGGTGTCCGCCAGCAGTCGCAGTATCCGCATGTCATCGACATTCACCATCATCTGGAAAGCCCGGGAGTAGACGAAATCGCCAACCAGCACCGACGCGGCGTTGCCGAACAGCCGGTTGGCCGTCGGCCGCCCTCGGCGCAGCGCCGATTCGTCAACCACGTCGTCGTGGAGCAGCGTCGCCGTATGGATGAATTCCACGACGGCCGCGAGCACATGATGCGCTGTGCCGCGGTACCCCAGCGCATTGGCCGACAGCAGCACGAGGGCCGGCCGCAGGCGTTTGCCGCCGCTGCCGATGATGTATTCGGCCACCTGCCTGATCAGCAATACCTCCGAGTGCAAGCGGTCGCGGATCACGCGATCCACGGCCTGCATGTCGGTGGCAAGCAACTGGCGGAGGTCGTCTAGGAACACGGTCAAGGGAAAAAGCCGAATGATAGCAATTCCGCGCGCACTATTCGTTGTCGGCTAACCCGCCCAGTGCTGGCTTCCGACCATATCCACATGATTTTTAAGGGTTATCCGGTACACGCCAGGGTATCATGGGTTTTGACTGAAACCCGGCGGACTTGTATAATTCGCGGCTTTCCGCAGTTCGAGCAGAGGGATTCATCATGTATGCGGTAGTCAAAACCGGCGGCAAACAGTATCGCGTGAGTGCCGGCACGAAAATCAAGGTCGAGCAGCTGGACGGCGACGTGGGTTCCGAAGTCACGCTGGACCAGGTGCTGATGATCGCCGGCGATGGCGACGTCAAGCTCGGCAGCCCGATGCTTTCCGGCGCAGCCGTCAAAGCCAAGGTCGTCGCACAGGGGCGCGGCGACAAGGTGCATATTTTCAAGATGCGCCGGCGCAAGCACTACCGCAAATCCCAGGGGCATCGGCAGAACTTCACCGAGCTCGAAATCACCGCTATTGCAGGCTAAGGAGCACGCACCATGGCACACAAGAAAGCAGGCGGCAGTTCACGCAACGGCCGCGATTCGGAATCGAAACGCCTCGGCGTCAAATGTTTCGGCGGCGAACTGATTCCCGCAGGCAGCATCATCGTGCGCCAACGCGGCACCCGCGTGCACCCCGGCGAAAATGTCGGCATCGGCCGTGACCATACGCTGTTTGCCAAGGTTGACGGTCGTGTGCAGTTCGCCGCCAAAGGGCCGCGGCAGCGCCAGACCGTGAGTGTCGTTCCCGCCTGATTTTTCCGGCATTGTTGCCTGAAGGCCCTGTTGAACGACAGGGCCTTTTTTGTTTGGCGTCCCCATGAAATTCATTGATGAAGCGCGCATCGAAGTACATGCCGGCAAGGGCGGTGACGGCGTCGCCAGCTTTCGCCGGGAGAAGTTCGTGCCGCGCGGCGGCCCCGACGGAGGCGACGGCGGCCGCGGCGGCAGCATCTACGCAGTGGCTGACCGCAATATCAACACGCTGATCGACTACCGTTACGCCCGCATCCACCGCGCCAAAAACGGCCAGAAAGGGATGGGCTCGGACTGCTTCGGCCGCGCCGCCCCGGACATCGTGCTGCGCATGCCTGTGGGCACCGTGATCAGCGACCAGGAAACCGGGGAAATCCTGTTCGATCTGGCGCGTGACGGTGAACAGGTGACGCTGGCACAGGGCGGCAGCGGCGGACTGGGCAACCTGCACTTCAAGTCGAGCACCAATCGCGCGCCGCGGCAGTTCACCTTCGGCGAGCCCGGTGTTTCGCGCTACCTCCGGCTGGAACTGAAAGTGCTCGCCGACGTCGGTTTGCTGGGTCTGCCCAATGCCGGCAAATCGACGCTGATACGCGCAATTTCGGCGGCGCGTCCCAAGGTCGCCGACTACCCGTTCACCACCCTGCATCCGAACCTCGGCGTCGTGCGGGTCGATGAAAACCGCAGTTTCGTGGTCGCCGACATTCCCGGCCTGATCGAAGGCGCCGCAGAAGGCGCCGGACTTGGCCACCAGTTCCTGCGCCACCTGGCACGCACCCGGCTGCTGCTGCATGTCATCGACGTCATGCCGGCGGATCCCGACGCCGACGTGGTGCGCGACGCCAAAGCGCTGGTGCGCGAACTGCGCAAGTACGATGAAGCCCTGTACCGCAAGCCGCGCTGGCTGGTGCTGAACAAGATGGACCTGATTCCCGAGGGCGAACGCGAAGCCCACGTGAAGATGCTGCTGAAAAAACTCGGATTAAAACGGAAAAGTTTCACCATTTCAGCAGTCAACGGCGAGGGTTGCCGGGCGCTGGTATATGCCATCATGGAACATCTGCAAGACGCAAAGCCGCGCAAAACTGCAGCGGGGGGCGACGCATGAATATCCGCGGCACAGCGGAATCGCTGGTCAAAAAAGCCCGCCGGCTGGTCATCAAGGTCGGCAGCGGGCTGGTGACCAACGCCGGCTTGGGACTCGACCATGCCGCGCTGACCGGCTGGGCGGAGCAGATCGCACGCCTGCGTACCGAAGGCCGGGAGGTCGTGCTGGTATCAAGCGGCGCCATCGCAGAGGGCATGCAGCGTCTGGGCTGGTCGCGCCGGCCGCACGCCCTGCATGAATTGCAGGCGGCGGCAGCGGTCGGGCAGATGGGCATGGTGCAGGTGTACGAATCCTGCTTCCGCAGCCATGGCCTGCGTTCCGCGCAGATCCTGCTGACCCACGACGACCTTGCCGACCGCAAGCGCTACCTGAACGCACGTTCGACGCTGCGCACCCTGCTCGACCTCGGCGTGATCCCGGTCATCAACGAGAACGACACGGTGGCGATGGACGAGATCCGCTTCGGGGACAATGACACGCTGGCGGCGCTGGTCACCAACCTGATCGAAGCCGATGCACTGGTGATCCTGACCGACCAGCGCGGCCTCTACAGCGCCGACCCGCGCAAGCATCCGGAAGCCACGCCGATTGCGGAAGCCGTCGCCGGCGATCCGCACCTGGAAACCATAGCCGGAGCCGCCGGCAGCGCCATTGGACGCGGCGGCATGCTGACCAAGGTGCTGGCGGCAAAACGCGCTGCCCGCAGCGGTGCCGACACGGTCATCGCCTGGGGTCGCGAACCCGACGTGCTGCTGCGGCTTGCCGCCGGCGAGCGCATAGGCACCCAGTTGCTGGCGCAGCAGGCAACCATCGCCGCACGCAAGCAATGGCTCGCCGATCACCTGCAGGTCCGCGGGCGCCTCACCCTGGACGCGGGCGCCGTCAATGCACTGGTGACCGGCCAGAAAAGCCTGTTGCCGGTGGGAGTCTGCGCAGCATCCGGGAATTTCGAGCGCGGCGAGGTAGTCAGTTGCGTCGATGAGTCCGGCAGGGAAATCGCCCGCGGCCTGGTCAATTACAGCTATGCCGACACCCGCCGGATCCTGCGCACGCCTTCAAACCGGATCGAGACCATCCTTGGTTATGTCGACGAACCGGAACTGATACACCGCGACAACCTGGTTTTGCTGTAACCCGGCAGGCCGTCCAGTCAATCCACGGTGCTGGGCCGCGGCGGGCCGCGGCGTAACGCTGCGACGATCTGTTCGGCGGTGCCGGCGACCTGTTTTCCGCGGCAGGCATATTCCGCGTACAGCGTGAAATGATAGGCGGCGAACTCGCGGAAATCGACCCTGCGCCATTGCGGATTGCGTGCGCGCACCCAGGTCCTGTCGCTGCTGCGGCCGATGGCATAGTATTTCTGCTCGCGTGATTCGCAGCGGATGCCCTCGTAGGATACGTTGGTCGAGCCGCCCGAAGTCCTAATCACCAGGATGTAGCGCATGACCCCGTCGTTGCCGACGGAAACCGATTTGGCATCAACATAGTAGCGGTGCTGCGTGGTACTGTCGACAACCAGCGGAATCAGATTTTCTTCGGCGGGGTACGCGGGGATCTGCGTCTGCATTTCCGACCAGGGCGTGATTTCCTGGTCGAACTTGTAATCCCAGTCCGCCCAAGGCGTCTGGCCATGCGCGGGACCGGCCGTCAGCCACGCCGCCAGCGCGAAGCCGGCGGTCCAAGCACGTATTTTTTCCATGCGCCGATTCTACCGGATGCACAGTGCAGCCAGCACTGCGCACGGCTGCAGACGGACGCCCTTCAGGAAAGGTCCGCCAGCAGCGAGGCGCGCATGGCGTCGCCGACGCGGGGCACGGTTTCGGAATAATTCGGATGATCGACGCCGGCAGCCAATGCCGCGCCCCCGCGCAGCGCCGAAACCATAGGGGCCCCCAGTTCGAAACGGAGGAAATGCACCGAGGAGGTCTTCTCGGCGTTTTCCCGCTCCAGATCCTCGTCGGCTATCGCGTATACGCGGTCGCAACCTTCGACCTGGACCCAGACCCTGTCCTCGATGCCGATCAGCCGGGCAAGTTTTTCCCGACGTTCGGCTTCATCAGGGTATTCGATCATCATCGTCGCCTTCCAGTTGCTGCCGTCGGGAATCAGCGGATTGTAGGCGCCGAGTTCATCCATGATGCCCTCTTCCTCGAAAATCCGTTCGGCGCGCAGCATCTCCTGCACCTGGTAGCGGACGGTCAGTTCGTCCTCGAATATCAGGGTCAGGTTCTGTCCCAGGTGCAGGACGCGGTTTTTCTTGTGCGCCATGACTTTGGCGCGGAATTCAGGGCGCGCCCTGGCATAGGCTTCGAGCGGCATCAGCGTATCGCGGGTGATCTGTGGCATGGTGGCTCTCACAATCCGTAGGCAATGCGTATCAGGGTGATGGGATGCTGTTTCTGCGCCTCGGCCCCGCCTGCCGCACTGACGCCCGCATTATTTTCATTAATGCCCTGCTGGATATGGCGTCCGGCAATCGCGCAGTCGGAACTGATGTAATCCGGGGCGGCATCCCCCATCATGCGGAACACGGGGCGGCCGATTTTCATCGACTGCTCGAAGAATTCGCTCTTTACACCCCAGGTGCCGTCGTGACCGGCACAGCGCTCGACGGTAGTGACCTTGGTGTCAGGCACCATCTCCAGCAGCTCACGGGTCTTCTGGCCCATATTCTGCACGCGCAAATGGCAGGGGATGTGGTACGACACTTTGCCCAGCGGGATTTTGAACCCGGTCTTCAACAGGCCGTCCTTGTGGCGCAGCACCAGGTACTCGAATGGATCGTACATGGCTTCGGCCACCGCCTTGACGTCCGGATCTTCCGGGAACATCAGCGGCAGTTCCTGCTTGAACATCAGCGTGCAGGACGGCACCGCGGTGAGTATGGCGTAACCGTCGCGGGCCAACTTCGCCAGCGGCGGGATGTTGATTTCCTTGTTGCGCGCCACCGCCTCGAGGTCGCCCAGTTCCAGCTTCGGCATGCCGCAGCAGGCTTCCTTCTCGACGATGACTGAAGGAATCTCGTTGTGGGCAAGGATTTTCAGCAGGTCGTGGCCGATGCCGGGCTCGTTGTAGTTCACATAACAGGTCGAAAAAATCGCGGCCTTGCCGGGGGTCTGCCTGCCGTCCTTCACCGCAAACGAGGCGTCGGGCGCGGCGGTCGAGCGGAATTTCGCGCTGTCATATTCCGGCAGCACGCGGTCCTGGTGGATGCCCAGCACGCTGTCCATCACCTTGCGCACCGGCGCCGCCTTGTTGGCGGCATTGACCATCTGCACCACCACCGGGATCGACGCCAGTTTGCCCAGCGCGTCGGTACTCGACAACA
>Ga0222714_10005068_pt1 | contig 12634 bp, 10 predicted proteins | sample C33_3DmetaG_FD_165048 | JGI IMG/M metagenome (GOLD analysis project Ga0222714, IMG submission 165048) | Estuarine water microbial communities from San Francisco Bay, California, United States - C33_3D | ecosystem: Environmental > Aquatic > Marine > Unclassified | place: USA: California... | reverse complement strand
CCAATGATGCTGGCCTGAGCTTTGGCCATGTCCATCTTAATGTGCCTGATATTGAGGAGCACATAAGTCTCTGGATTGATCATTTTAATGGGGAGCGCATTACTGTTGATTCTAGCAGCGCAGTTAAATTCCCCAACTTTATTCTGATGTTTAACCAAAGCGAGCCAAGCATCCCTTCAACTGGCTCGGTTATGCATCATTTTGGTTTTAAACTTCGTGATATGAGTAAGTTTATTGATAAATGGGAGGCTGCAGGTTTTGAGATGGGACCAATCTTTGTTGGTTCAGAAGGCTATACCAATGCCTATATAACCTTGCCTGGGGGCGTGGAAGTTGAATTGCAGGAAGATCAGAGTCTTTACAGGGAATTCACTGGCTATCACATCCATTATTCCAGTGACGCTTATGAAGAGCTTCTTAAATGGTACAACGAGACTTTTAACCTGGTCACACAAGCCAGAGGCACTATTGCTTCCGCGACTAATGTCCCAGGTATGAATTTAAGCTTTGGACAACTCGGTGCAAGGCCTTTTGAACTTGGTGAAGGCCCCTTTGCAGGTACTGATGGGGCAGCTATTGATCATGTCGGATTTGAGATAGTGAATTTGGAAGCCTTTTGTCTTGTGCTGGAGGCCAAAGGCATTGTGTTTGATCAAGCCTACCAAAGGATGGGCAGGCTTGGTTTTGCCTTCGCATCTTTTACAGATCCCAAGGGAGTTAAGGTGGTGCTGACGCAAGGCTTGCGTGAATTTTAAATTAAAGTAATACTTTAATTTAAATATATAGTATCTTGAAATATAAGTATAATATATAAATTTTAATTAGCTTTAGTTAATGCGCTTATTGCCTTTTATTAAGCCATACAGTGTTCCATAATAAGCAGCATTATTCTTGACGGACATATTAAGGCTCTGGCTCATTGAGCGCTGGGCTTTGCTGAGTTCATGATATTGTTGGCACAAATAAGGCAGACAGAAATTATCAATTCAATGAGACTCAAAAACAAAACAATAAAATAGCCATGCTAAAACGCAGAACACTGATAAAAGGAACTCTTGGCAGCATTATTGCCTTAGGCCGCTCTATACCTGTCTTTGCACAGCAAAGCATTTCTTCTTTAGTATTATCACCCGGGCTCTATTTGATTCAAGGCTCCGGTTGTAATGCTGTACTGGCTGATCTTGCGGATGAATTGCTGGTCATAGACGGGGGACTACAAGAAAATGCGGATAGTTTACTCAATGAGATTAACAGGCTGGCGCCGGGGAAAATGATAAGCAGGCTATTTAATACCAACTGGCGACCAGAACATTGTGGTTTAAACTATGAGCTTGGAAATAGCGTAGCAATTTTTGCGCATGAAAATACAAGGCTTTGGCAAGGGGCTGATCCCTTTGTTGAGTGGGAAAATAAGCACTATCAGCCAATGCCGTTGAATGCACAAGCCAATCATGGTTTTTATAACGGAGGCAGTCTGGCGCTAGCGGATGAAACGCTTCGCTTTGAACACTTGCACAAAGCCCATACTGATGGAGATATTTATCTGCATTTTAAAGAAGCAGATATATTGGTGGTCAGTGATTTATTGGCGGTAAACAGTTTTCCACTGATTGATTATACAAGCGGAGGCTGGATTCGCGGATTGCGTGATGCAACGCAGGTCTTGCTCGATATTGCTTCAGATAGCACCAAGATTATTGCTTCCCGAGGATCTGTGTTCACCCGCAACGATTTACTAGAGCAGCATGCTATGTTGCAAAGTGCATGGCAGGCAGTGGTCTCTGCTTTTCAGAACGGCTTGAGTCTGCAGGAATTTCAGGAATCTAATCCAATGCAGGCCTATGTTGCTGAGCGTGGGGATCCCAGGTTATTTTTACAGCAGGTTTTTCGGAGTGCCTGGTACCATATAAGTGAAAGAACTATTCCTAATGTTATTTAAGGTCTGCATGCAAAAAAAAATTCAACAAGTGCTTATAGTTACAGGAGCAATGTGTTGCAGTGCCTATATCAATGCGGCAGACAGGGATTCGAATGAACTCAACGCTAACTGGGAGACTCTAGAAACCTATTGCATGGATTGTCATAATTTTCAGGACTATTCAGGTGGAATCGATTTCACACTTTTCGATCCTGCCGATGTTGTTGAAGAAGCTGAAATTTTTGAGCGCGCCATCACCAAGTTGCGTGCCAATGTCATGCCTCCCCCCAATCAGCCGCAGCCAGATCAAACAACACGCTGGCAGTTAATCAGTAGTCTTGAAAACACCCTGGATGAGCATGCCATGAGCAATACGCAACCTGGCAGGGTGGGCTTGCATCGAATGAACCGTTCAGAGTATATCAACGCTATCTATGAGTTGACGGGTGTTGAATTGACAACTGATGTGCTGCCTCAGGATGACGTCAGCGACAGCTTTGACAATATCGCAAACGTACTGAAAGTCTCACCCTCATTTCTGGATCAGTTTATTTCTGCTGCACGTCTGGTCAGTGAAAAGGCGATAGGTAACCCTGAACCCCTTATAGAAACCAGTGTCTATAACATGGATAGTTCAAATCAAACCAGTCATGTCCACGGTTTGCCCCTGGGAACACGAGGCGGCATTTTGGTTGATCATCTATTTCCGGTAGATGGTGAGTATGCCTTTAGTGTCGAGGGTTTGTTTACGCGCCTGTATCACGTTGGCATTGAGAATGAAGAAACCATTATTATTACTATCGATGGCGTTGAAGTGTTCAGGGAAAATATTGGCGGGCAGGATGACTTGCAATATGTCGATCAGCAACAGGCGCCAGCCATTGCAGATATAAGCTCCCGTTTCAGAGATATTCGAATTGATGTCAGCTCAGGCAAGCACAGCGTTGGCATGGCTTTTATCGCGCACAGTTTTGCCGAGGCTGATGATCCCTTGCGAAATACCGGTGAAAATATTGGCATAACGAGATTGCTTAGAGCACGCACTTTAAGCATTCAGGGGCCGTATCATCCTACCGGTGTGATCAATACACCAAGTCGTGACAAAGTCATGATCTGTCATCCTGCCATGCCTGCTGAAGAACTGGATTGTGCCAGGCAAATATTCAGCAACCTGGCGACTCAAGCTTTCAGGTATCCGGTAACGAGTGCAGAACTCGAGGCCCCTATGCAGTTTTTTGCGGAAGCCAGGGAGCGGGGCAGTTTTGATGACGGTATAAAAAACGGTATGGTTTCAATTCTTACCAGCCCAAAATTTCTGTTTCGTAGTGAAATACCCCCTGGGGGAACGCAGCCGGGAGAGAAATTTAAACTCAGTGATCTTGAGCTGGCTTCAAGACTGGCTTTCTTTTTGTGGAGTTCTCCTCCTGATGCACAACTGATTACTCTGGCATCGCAAGAAACACTTTCGCAAGCCGAAATCCTGGAGCAGGAAATTAATCGTATGTTAAGCGATCCTCGTGCGGAGGCTCTGGTGGAAAATTTTGCATTTCAATGGCTAAAACTCAGAGCGCTCTACGACGTGAATCCTGATGGCGAAATATACCCTAAATATGATGAGGGTCTCAGGGATGATCTGATTGAGGAAATGAAACTGTTTATTAGCAGCATCATGCAGGAAGACCGCAGTGTGCTGGAACTGCTGTCGGCTGATTACAGTTATATCAATGAGAGACTGGCGCTGCATTATGACATTGCTGATATCAGGGGTGATCAGTTTCGTCGTGTGCAACTCAAAGACCAAGAAAGATACGGTCTTCTGGGTAAAGGGGCGGTACTCATGGTGACCTCTTATGCCAACAGAACAACACCCGTGCTTCGAGGCGCCTACATTATGGAAAATTTGATTGGTGTTGAACCAGCGTCTCCTCCACCCAATGTTGAAGCCTTTCCGGAAACGCCGGAAGGCTCAGCCGTGGCTTTAACGGTCAGGGAGAGGCTGAAATCGCATCGTGCAGATCCATCTTGTGCCAGTTGTCATGATGTCATGGATCCCCTGGGCTTGGCCTTGGAAAACTTTGATGGCATAGGAGCCTGGAGAGTACGTGACAGCGATGCCGGTAATGAGCCCATCGATGCCTCAGGCCAGCTTGCCAATGGGCAGCCTATCAATGGGGTGAATGATTTGCGTGAGGCTTTGCTGGCGAACCCTGATCAGTTCGCTCAGGTGTTTACAAAAAAATTAATGACCTATGCCCTTGGCAGAACCGTCGAATATCAGGACATGCCAACTGTTCGTTCGGTCGTCAGGTCAGCGGCGAGTGATAATTATAAATTCTCAAGTATTGTCAAAGGCATTATTAACAGTGAACAGTTTATGATCTCTGTCGCACCAGAAATTGAACTAACAACAGCGGGAAATTAGACGGAGAGTTTTATGTTTATAAGCAAGAAACATCTTCCACGCAGAACTTTTTTACGAAATGCAGGTGTCAGTATTTCGCTACCACTGCTGGATGCGATGATTCCGGCAGCCACCGCACTGGCGCAAACGGCAGCCATGGCGCCACCGCGAATGGGTTTTTTCTATTTTCCGCATGGAGCAGTGATGGATAACTGGACACCGGATCAGAGTGGCACCGATTTTGAATTAAAATCCATTTTGGAGCCGCTAAGTCCATTTAAGGATCAGCTTACAATAGTCAGTGGACTTGAAAACAAACGCGCTAATGGGCCTGTTCATGCAATTACGCCAGGCACCTGGCTCACTGGGGAAGCCCCCCGGGTCAGTCACGACCCTTTTGGTGGTGTGACGATTGATCAAATCGCCGCGCAGAAAATTAGTCAGGACACTCCCTTGCCGTCAATTGAAGTCTGCACGGAAGCAACCGGAGCTTCAGCGTGTGATCGCGACTATGGTTGTTCTTATGGCTCAACTATTTCTTTCAGAACACCGAGCACGCCATTGCCGATGGAAAATAATCCCAGAAAACTGTTTCAGACCTTGTTTGGTGTGGGGGACAGTGCTGAAGAGCGTGCAGTTATTGCTTCGCAAACCAGTTCAGTACTTGATCAGATCATGTCTGAAAGCAGTCAGCTGGCCAAACAGCTTGGTGCAGCAGACAGGGTGGTTCTGAGTGATTACCTGGAAAGTGTTCGTGAAATTGAACGCCGAATCCAGAAAACCGCTGAACATGATATGTCCGGTATTGATTTGCCTGATGCGCCACTGGGTATCCCTGTTGATTTCGATGAGCATATGAATTTACAAATGGATTTGATAGCCATGGCCTGGCAGGCCAACATGACACGTGTTGCCTCAATGATGTTTGCTGCTGAAGTAAGCAATAAATCCTATAACCATATCGGTGTGTCTGATGCCTTCCATCCGCTTTCTCATCATCAGAATAACCCGGCTAAAATTGCCAGACTTTTACGTGTGCAGGAATATCATTCAAGAGTGTTTGCGAGATTTGTGCAGAAGTTGGCTGATACTCAGGATGGAAACGGATCGATGCTGGATAATTCGATTATTCTTTACGGCAGTAACATGAGTGACAGTAATGCGCATAACCACTTTCCCTTACCTTCAGCCATTGTCGGCACCGGAGGGGGTAGAATTAAAGGCGGCCAGCATCTGGTCTATCCGGATTACACACCGGTATCCAATTTAATGCTAACCCTGATGGATCGCATCGGGGTGGAAATGGAAAGTTTTGGTGACAGTACCGGGCGGTTTGCCGAGGTTTAGTCTATGTGGAATCAACTCTTTAGTGCGTTGCTACTCCTAGCTTCTTTTGTCGTCGGGCTGGGTTCTGCTGCTAATGCACAGCAGGATCTTCTGAATCTGGCCAGCAGGGGAGAAACCCAGGCTGTGCTGGCTGCGCTGGATGCTGATACGGCAATTGATGGTGTTCAAGCAGATGGCACCAGTCTTTTGCACTGGGCGATTTATTACAATGACCTTGCGTTGGTGAATAGCCTGCTGGCCTTGGGTGCTGATGTCAATCTTCGCAATAACTATGGGGCAAGCCCTTTTTTTCAAGCCGCAATTAACGTCAACCCTGAGGTTATAGAAGCACTGCTGGATGCCGGGGCAGATCCCAATGAAAGCTTTGCTGATGGCCAGACTGCCATTATGGTAATTGCTCGCACCAATAAGCTCGATGCTGCCCGAGTTTTGCTGGATAAAGGTGCAGACGTCAACAAAGCCGAGCTGTTTCGGGGGCAGACCGCCTTAATGTGGGCGGCGGCTCAGAAACAACCCGAGATGCTGAAATTATTACTCGATCATGGTGCAGACCCTAATGCTCGATCAAACCTGAATAACTGGGAGCGGCAAGTCACCGCAGAGCCACGCATGAAATTTATGCCAGTAGGTGGTTTAACGCCGTTACTTTTTGCTGCCAGAGAAGGATGTACTCTTTGTGTAGAGTATCTGATTGCCGCTGGTGCGAATATACAGATGAGCGATCCCGAAAATATCAGTCCTTTGATTATGGCTTGTTTAAATGCTAACTGGGATTCAGCTCGATTGCTGTTGGAAGCGGGAGCCTATGTTAATAAATGGGATATTTATGGTCGATCGCCAATTTACGCGACCGTTGATTACATTACGATTCCGCATGGGGGTAGGGCCGATAAATTATCCAGTGACCTCACCTCCAGTCTTGAATTTCTGGAGCTCTTACTGGAAGCCGGTGCCAATCCCAATCTGCAATTGAAAGTTGTACCCCCATATCGCCATCTTGAAAGTGACCGCACTGGTTTTGGTGAGCGCTTATTGCTTTCTGCGGGGGCTACGTCCCTGATCCGAGCAGCACGAGGTGCTGATGTTGATGCAATCAAGCTACTCTTGGCACACGGGGCTCTAATAAATCTAGCCAATGATCGAGGTGTGACGGCACTTATGGCGGCTGCTGGCTATAGTACCAGGCCAGCAGATACGCGTGGTCGATTTAGAACAGAGATTGAGGCTATAGCAGCCACTCAAGCCTTATTAGACGGTGAGGAAATTGCAGTGAATCTTCAGGACAATCTTGGTAGCACTGCATTACACGGGGCAGCGCAGATGGGTTGGACAGCCATGGTAGCGCTTTTAATTGAACATGGCGCAGATATCAGCATTAAAGATAGTTATGGTACGACTGCGCTTGACCATGCACTGGGCAGAGGCGGGCAATTCCGTGAAGGGGGTGGTGACGTGCACCTTGAAACAGCGGCGCTGTTACAATCCTTGATGGATTAAGCATATAGCTGCTGATCGCTGGTCGATCATTTATCTGCCCGAATAACGATCCTTCAGGCTCTGATACAGCATTTGCTGAAACTCAGGGTGTTCACTGTCAATTTCAGTCATCACTTCTACCAGGTGTTCATTATCTTCACGGCCATGCCAATGCTTGTCATAAGTGCCTTCCTTGTAGCCATGATCCTGACGGAAAAAATTAAGGACATTTTTGCCGACGTACTGACAGAACAGCTCTGTCCAATCCATCTTGCAATCACTTAACAAAGACTCAAACAAAGGGATGTTTATGCGTCTGGCAGCCGCCAGACCTATTTCAAGCTCTACTTTAGATATTAAGTCTAACTCATTGATATTATAATTTTTATTATCAAATTTTATTATCTTATCTTCGTTTAGTTGTGAGAGCAGTAATTCGGTGGCGAGCTTTTGGTTAGCTTTGACTTCGAGCAGAATATGGGACAGGGTGAAGTGCCAGATATCGACCAGTTCCATCTGTAATTGCTCGAGATCACAGTCCTGTTTTTTCCACCACTTCCAGCCATGATGCTCCATGGCTTCAGCCCCCTCTACAACAACGGCTCTTAGGTAGGGGTAGCCAGCATTAACCCAGTCCGGGTTAACTTTTGCATTCATATTTGCCTGTAAGGTGAGCATGACCTCAGCCTGAGTTTGAGTCAGCATAAAATTATCCGCTTAATTAATTACTGCCTTGATACAGTGATTCTAATCAAAAAATATTGAAGTAGATTATGCCAGAAAAACAAGTTCAGGTACTATCGCACTCGGATTAGGGAGTAATAGAGTTAAGTATGTTACATACGAGTTCGCGTTTTTATCGAAAACACAAAAAAGCCTGGTATGGGAGGCAAACTCGAGGAGCGGCTCGTACGCGTCTGTTTTCTTTATCCCTGATTCTATTGCTCCTGGTGATAATGCATGTAAGTGCGATGATGCTGGTTGAGTCTTTGAACCTTTGGGAAGCGATCTGGCTTACCCTAACGACTATCACAACTGTGGGTTATGGCGATTTAGCAGCTGATTCGTTTGTCGGCCAGATTGCTACAGTCGCGTTTTTATATGTCCCGGGCATTGCATTGCTTGGCCAATTTTTAGGTGAGTACGTTGATTATAGAATTACTAGCCGGGAACAAAGGCTGCAAGGTTTATGGAGGTGGAACATGAAAGATCATATTTTAATTTTAAATACCCCTTTGGTCGGTGGAGATACTTATTTGCGGCGTTTAATTGAGCAAATTTCCTCAACGCCAGAGTTAAAGGAGCTGCCCATACAAATATTGACACCTGCTTATCCAGAGGGTCTGCCTCCTGCGCTACAGGCAATGGGGGTCGTGCACCATTCAGGGACACCTACCAACTCTACAAATTTGGAGGCCGTTAATGCCTCAGAAGCGAAATATATTTTTGTTATTTCACATAATGCGGCATCTATCAATCCGGATAGTCAGACCATCGATATCCTGGAGCACTTAAACAGCATACCTCTGAAAGCTTTCGTGGTTGCCGAGTGTGTCGATGACGATAACCGCAAGCGTTTTTTAAGATTAGCCGCTGATACCGTTATCAGGCCTGTCCGGGCATACCCTGAATTGGTTGTCAGATCGATGGTCGCGCCTGGCACTGAGCAGGTTATGGAAGATATGTTTACTTACCATGGTGCGCACCAAAACCGCTATCAGGTATCTTTGAAAGGTTTGTTATGGAAGGAGGTAGTCTGCGCCATTATGCAGGCAGGGCTGGGAACAGTTCTGGCTTATATCAAAGCCTCTGGTGAATTAATAACATCCCCCAGAGCTAATGACGAGATAGAGGCTATTGCCCTCATAGTTATGGTCAGACAGGATAATGAACCGTCTGCCGAATCTATTAACGCCTGTCTAGGTAGCCTGGTATAAAAAATATTTGCACAGCTCATTAGCCGGCACTATCTTGATAGGACACAGGGATGTGTCAATTGGCAGGATGCTAAAAAGCAAAAAGCTGGGGAAGGGGTGGTCTTAAGGCCACCTTTTCTTTTGCATTTAGGGTAAAATATGCGGCTTGATTTTTAGCCGTTCAGAAATCCGCCTTATGTCGACAGCAATATCTATTAAAGACCTTCATAAAACTTATGACAATGGCCATCGGGCCTTGAATGGCATTAGCCTTGAAGTCGCCGAAGGTGATTTTTTTGCCTTACTCGGCGCTAATGGTGCTGGTAAATCGACTACTATCGGCATTATTGCAACGCTGGTTCGCAAAAGTGGCGGATCCGTTGAAGTCTTTGGTAAAAATGTTGATGCCAATACCTATGAAACTAAACTGGATTTAGGCATCGTTCCCCAGGAAGTTAACTTCGGACTTTTTGAAAAAGTAAAAGATATTTGTGTAACACAAGGTGGCTATTATGGTTTGCCCAGAAAGATTGCAGAAGAGCGATCTGAAAAATATTTAAAAAAACTGGGGCTGTGGGATAAAAAAGACCAGCAAGCCAGAAATCTTTCGGGTGGTATGAAAAGGCGTTTATTGATAGCGCGTTCATTAATTCATGAGCCCAGGTTGCTTATTCTTGATGAGCCTACTGCCGGAGTGGATATCGAATTACGACGTTCGACATGGGAATTTCTGCAAGAAATTAATAAAGCAGGAACAACCATAATCTTGACGACACATTACCTGGAAGAAGCCGAAAGCTTATGCCGAAACATCGCTATTATTGATAAGGGTGAAATTGTCGAAAACACCAGTATGCGTGCCTTGCTGAAGAAACTGGATACGGAAACCTTTATTTTTGACAGCCGTGAAGATTTATTAGCAACACTCCATATAGATGGATTTGATATTGTACAGATTGACTCAAACAGTTTCGAAATAACCCTGGATAAAAGCCAGGATATTAATCAGGTTTTTGATTTGCTCGATGAGCAGGGTATAAAAATTAAAAGCATGCGTAACAAGACTAATCGTCTTGAGCAGTTGTTTGTTTCTTTATTGCGAAAATCCAATACAAGAAATCCAGAAATTGAAGAGGGGTCCAAGTAGATGTCCGGAGTGTCAGCACATTATCGGTGGATAGCATTTAGCACGCTGGTCAGAAAAGAAGTGCGTCGATTTATGCGCCTATGGATTCAGACTCTGGTGCCGCCCGTCATCACCATTTCCCTTTATTTTGTGATATTTGGAAACTTGATTGGTCGCAGGATTGGCGATATGAACGGCTACTCCTATATGGATTTTATTGTGCCAGGCCTAATACTAATGGCGGTAATTAATAATGCATACGCCAATGTTGTTTCTTCCTTTTTCTCACAAAAATTTCAGCGCAACATAGAAGAGCTGCTGGTTTCTCCAGTACCCAATTATGTCATCCTGATAGGTTTTGTTGTGGGTGGCTCCGCGCGTGGATTAATGGTCGGTTTGATTGCCAGCATTGTGGCGATGTTTTTTAGTGGCTTTTATATGCATAACATTTTTATTGCCACGACCGTGGTCTTACTTTCGTCAGTGGTGTTTTCACTGGGGGGTCTTATTAACGCAATTTATGCCAATAAATTTGATGATGTCACTATTGTTCCAACCTTCATATTAACTCCCTTGATCTATCTGGGAGGGGTTTTTTATTCCATTGATCTTTTGCCTGATTTTTGGAAGGCGGCCTCTTATATTAATCCAATATTTTATATGGTTGATGCTTTTCGTTTTGGGATATTAGGCATTTCAGATGTGAATATATTTTATGCTCTGCTTATCTTGTTGGCTTTTGTTGTTGGTCTTTTTTCCTATGCCTTGCTCTTATTGAATAGAGGCACAGGCTTAAGGAGCTAGGATGGCTGACAACCCGCTTGGCAAAGAGACTTTTTATCCGAGCTCTTTTGATCCAGCCTTGCTTGTTCCATTGCCGCGTTCTAGCAATCGCTTTCATTTAGGTTTAAGTGAGCAACTGCCTTTTATCGGTGAAGATATATGGCATGCCTATGAGATTTCATGGCTGAATAATCAGGGGGTACCCAAGGTTGCTATTGGCAGGTTTGTTTTTCCATGTAAGAGTCCAAATATCATTGAGTCCAAATCTTTCAAGTTGTACTTAAATTCCCTGAATCAAGAAAAATTTAATGACAAGCAGTCGGTCATAAATTTGTTAACTGAGAATTTATCCCGTTGTGCTGGTGCTGAGGTTAAAGTCACTTTGTTTGAGCTGGAAGAGTCAGTAGATCTTATTAAATTACCTGAAGGCGTATGTCTAGATAATGTGAATGTGCAAATAGATCATTATCAACCTACTTCAGCACTGTTAGCTATCGATGAAGATAATGCGAATGAAATAATTCAAGAATGCTTATATAGCGATTTATTTAAATCCAATTGCCCAGTGACCAATCAACCAGACTGGGGAACAATGAGCATTTACTATAAAGGCCCGGCTATTCGTCATGAGGGGTTATTGGCGTATTTAGTGTCTTATCGTTTACACAGTGACTACCATGAAAACTGTGTTGAAAAAATCTTTGTCGACATACAGGAGAAATGTAAGCCACAGGAATTGGCGGTGCAGGGCAATTTTTTAAGAAGAGGGGGCTTGGATATAAATCCCGTTCGAAGTACACATATTGAATTGATTAAAACGCTTCCAAGATTTATCAGGCAATAAACCAAGAAAATTTAAGTAATAAATTAGTAAGTTAGCGAAAGGTAAAAAATAATGGATGCTTTAACTGCGTTGCATACTCGCAAGGCTTCGCCAAAATTGGTCGAACCTCTTCCTACCGATGACGAATTAAGGCTTATTTATCAAGCTGCATTGAGAGCGCCTGATCATGGCATGCTGAGGCCATGGCGTTTTTTGCTTGTGAAAGGGCAGGCACGAAATAAATTAGGCGAGTTGTTTGTAGAGGCTATGCAGCCTGATACAGAAGAGAAAAGAAACAAATTGCTGAAAGCGCCTTTACGAGCGCCGATGATCATTATTGCCGTCAGCACAATTACTGAACATCCAAAAGTGCCGGCTATAGAACAGATCACCTCTACTGCAGCAGCAGTACAAAATATGTCTTTAGCCGCACATGCCCTTGGTTATGCTTCTATCTGGCGAACAGGCGCTGTGGCATTTAGTGATAAAGTTAAACTGGCACTAGACTTAAGTGTCAGTGACGAGATTGTTGGGTTATTGTATTTGGGTTCATCGACTTATGAAAACTTACCGATCCCCACAGTCAATATTGATGATCATTTTGAGGAATGGTCTTAACTTGTATTTGTCGGTTGCTTACTTTAAAGTGCCCGGCTTGTTTTGGTGAGCTGTTCAGTGGCTGCCAATAAGAGTCACGCCGCTAAAGGCGTGCTCTAAGTTAAAAGATTAAAAGATTAAAAGATTAAAAGATTAAAAGTTTTAAAGTTTTGGTGAGGTGTCCGAGTGGCTGAAGGAGCACGCCTGGAAAGTGTGTAACGGGTTAAACCGTTCGAGGGTTCGAATC
>Ga0222714_10005067_pt1 | contig 12635 bp, 7 predicted proteins | sample C33_3DmetaG_FD_165048 | JGI IMG/M metagenome (GOLD analysis project Ga0222714, IMG submission 165048) | Estuarine water microbial communities from San Francisco Bay, California, United States - C33_3D | ecosystem: Environmental > Aquatic > Marine > Unclassified | place: USA: California... | reverse complement strand
TCCGATGGATCTCCACTAAGCTTAAACATTCTTTCCGGAGAAGTTGAAAACAATTGGGATGAGTTTATTGTTTTAGATACGGACGGTACAGAACTCTATAATGGTTATGGTGTTTCAGGCAACCTTGCTGGTCTGTCCTTTCAATCCTCAGGAGACACCATAACAATTCAGGTTGATGCGGATTCCTCCGCAAGTTGTTCTTCTTCTTCCTCAATAGATCCCATCAGTGTTTCTGTTGCTTGTGCTACTTGTGAAAATCCTTCTGTGACCTATGCGTTGATGTCAGATTGCACCAATGGTGAGCAATTTGTTGTCAACGTGGACATTACTAGTCTTGGTAGTGCTACCACCTTAAACATTACTGATGACTATGGAAGTACTGCTCAGGCAGTAACGGTCACAGGATCATACGTCATGGGACCTTATCCAAATGGAACTTCAGTCCAAGTATTTACGACAAATAGCGCTGATGGCAATTGTTTAATAACAAGCCCTGTATTAACTCAAGCCGTTTGTCCACCTGACAATGACATTTGCGCGACCGCCACAACTATTGAGTGTGGTGAAATCATGACCGGAAACACGTCTCAAGCGACATCTAACGGGGCACCAACTGGTTTCTGCGGAACGGGAACTGGGGCTCCAGGAGTATGGTATGTGTTTGAAGGCACTGATGAAATCATTACGGCTACACTTTGCGGGTCAGATTATGACACAAAAATAAAAATTCTTGAAGGCAGTTGTGGCGCTTTGGACTGTGTAACTGGGAACGACGATAGTTGTGGAGTTCAGTCAGAAGTGGTGTTTATTGCTAGCGCTGGGACAACCTATTACATCTATGTTTACGGTTATGGTTCTTCGACAGGGGATTATGAATTAATTCTTGGATGCGAACCTGTTCCAGATCCTCCAGTAAATGATGAGTGCTCAGGAGCCATTGTTCTAATCGCCAACGACGGTGAAGAGTGTGTGACATTCGAATCTGGAACTATCTACGGAGCGAGCGCTTCGGCTGAAGCCAACTCTTGCTTCGGAACAGACGATGATGACGTTTGGTTTAGCTTTGAAGCCGTTACCACTGACGCTGCTGTTACTCTTTCGAATATTGTTGGTAGTACAACAGATTTATATCATGTGCTGTACGAGGGTGATGATTGTTCTAACCTAACGCAATTGTATTGCAGTGATGATGAAAATAGTGTCGCAAATGGATTGACTGTAGGTGCAACCTATTTTGTACGTGTTTATTCCTGGACCTCCAACCCACTTCAAAATGTCACCTTTGACATTTGTGTCTTTGCAGTACCACCTCCAGTCATTACAAGTACCAATTTGTACACTGCCGATGAGCTGGTCAGAGACATCCTGCTTGGCGGAGACGATTGTGGGCAAATCTTTAATGTTACTTCGTCAACTGGTTCTGACTTTGGTGATGTGAATGGAATTGGGTATTTCGACCGAAACGGTTCGTCTTGGCCTTTTGATAATGGTCTAGTTCTTTCCTCTGGAAATGTTGATGACATCACTGGTCCAGAATCCGGTACTATTTCTGATGGAGGATGGGATTGGCCTGGTGATTCCGATTTGGAAGCCAATGTTTCTACAGTTGACGCAGGAGATTCCAATAATGCCTCAATTGTGGAATTCGATTTCATTCCTGTTGTTGATTATATGAGTTTCGATTTTATTTTCGCTTCAGAGGAATATGGGACTTATCAATGTGATTTCAGTGATGCCTTTGCTTTCTTGTTAACCTATCCCGATGGATCTGTACTCAATTTGGCAAAAGTACCTGGAACTGACGATGAGGTGTCTGTATTCAACGTCCGTGATGAAGCCTATAACGATTGGTGCGACTCAGTCAATCCAGAATGGTTTGACATGTACTATGGTGACGGAGGACAACCTCCATTGAGCGATCCTATAAATATCATTGGTTATACCAAAGTCATGACGGCAGCTGCTGAACTTATACCAGGAGAATTATACCATATCAAGTTGGTCATAGCAGATGCATTAGATGATGCTCTGGACAGCGCTGTATTTATCGGTGGAGGTACTTTTAGAATTGGAAGCCCTGACCTTGGTGAAGACATCCTATTGAGTTCTGGAAATGCCAATTGCCAAGGAGAAGAAGTCATTGTTACAGCCTATGATTCGCCAGACCTGCAACCACCTAACTCCGTATTGACCTGGTATCAAGACGGTGTACTAATTGACGAAGCCACAGGCAATTTGTCTTGGGGAGTAACAGAGACAGGATACTATAGTGTTGGCGTAACAATCAACGGAACCACCTGTACCTTTGAGGACGAAGTCCTCATCGAGTTCTTCCCAGTTCCAGTAGTTGAAATGTCCGACGATAGTGTAGTGAAGTGTGCCAACGAAGACTTTGTTCTTGAAGCCATTGTGACTAATTTAAACACTGCATTCCCAGCCTTTGGAGATTTGATATATACTTGGTATGACGACGGCGAAGAAGTTCAAAGTGGTCCAAGCAGTACCTACACGCTTACTGCCGCTGAAGAAAGAGACGGTATGATTAGTGTGACAGTAACCGATTCGTCTACAGGTTGTGGTTCAGAAGCTACAGCAGAGGTAGCATTTTATGAGAATAGCTATTGTGTTGATATTCCTCAAGGACTGTCGCCAAATGGAGATGGAGTAAATGACTGCGTAATTCTTGATCACTTAGACGCGGAAGAAGATATCGCAGACTTTGTTGTCTACAACAGATACGGAACCGAAGTATTCAGAAAGACGGAATACGTCAAAGAGTGGTGTGGAACAGATCAAAGCGGTGGTGAAATTCTTCCTGTTGGAACTTATTTCTATATCGTTACCTTTAGGTCTGAAAAGGATCCTATCCGAAGCTGGATTTATATCAATTATTAATTAAATATTTAAAAGACTATTATAATGAAAAATTTCTATAGCTTTTTGTTTTTACTCACTGCAGGATGGTGCATTCAGGCCCAACAGGATCCTCAGTACACCCAGTACATGTACAATATGAACGTGGTCAATCCAGCTTATGCTGGATCTGCCGAAGGGCTTACTTTTGGAGTGCTCTATCGCAGCCAATGGGTCGGATTTGATGGGGCACCAAAAACTTACACCTTCGCTGGTCATGCGCCAGTTGGAAATCGCGTAGGTCTTGGCATGTCGGTCATTTCCGATGAAATTGGTCCCGTAAAAGAAACCAACGCCTATGTCGACTTTTCTTATACCCTTCCAGTAGGAAATGTCACCAAATTGGCTTTAGGGGTTAAGGCAGGAGCTACCTTTCACAGTATTGGGCTCACAGGATTAACTTTAATTGACAGTAATGACCTGTTCTTTTCTCAAAATGTCAATGGAGCTACACCTAATGTGGGCGCTGGAGCCTATTTGTTTGTGCCCAACCAATATTATGTGTCCTTATCCATGCCCAACTTGTTGAATTCAGTCCATTTAGATGCTAACGGCACTCAAATGGGATCCGAAACTCAACACGCCTTTTTGGCTGCTGGATACGTATTTGATCTCAGCGCGAATTTCAAACTGAAGCCTCATGCCATGATGAAATACGCCTTTACCGCACCAGTAAGTGTTGACGTCAACGCCAATTTGTTCATGTACGATACCGTTGAAGTCGGACTGGGATACAGACTTGATGATAGTGTTAGCGCAATGATGAATTTTGTAGTCTCTCCAAACTTGCGGATTGGGTATGCCTATGATCACATTCAGTCAGACCTGAAAATAGATGCAAGCGCATCTCATGAGGTCTTTATGATTTTTGATCTGAACTTCCCTAGAAAAGTGTCAAGATCTCCTCGTTATTTCTAATTTAAAAACCTTGAAAATGACTATGAAACATTTCAATCTATTATTAATTGCCTTGACCATGAGCGCAAGCGGAGTCTTCGCTCAATCTCAGGCCACCAAACGAGCAGACAAACACTTCAGTCGTTTGGAGTTTGTAAAAGCCGCGGCGGATTATGAATCATTAGTGTCCAAAGGAAATGCCGACGCCTATGTGTATTCGCGTTTGGCCGATTGCTATTACAATGTATTCAACACCGTTGCTGCAGAGTCCTATTATGCCAAGGCATTAGAAACATCGGATGATCCAGAACTGAAATACAAGTATGCTCAAATGCTCAAGGCCAATGGCAAATATGACGCGTCGAATGCGGCCATGCGCGAATTTGCAAGCATGCGTCCTGGGGATCAGCGCGCAACCGCCTTTTTGGCCAACCCAAACTATATTCCAAGCATTGTGGGTGGAGGTCAAAAGTTCAATATTCAGAATCTCGATTTAAACACGGAAGGTTCCGACTTTGGAGGAACGCTTCAAGGAGGTAAGTTATATGTTACCTCGTCTCGAAACAATCAACGTCGCACTTATGGCTGGAATAACGAGCCTTTTCTCGACATCTATCAGTTTACCGCTTCGGATGATGGCAGTTATGGCGCTGAACAATTGATGGGGCCTACAGTAAACACTCAATACCACGAGGGAGTAGTTAGTTTTTCTCCTGACGGCAATACCATGTATCTTTCTCGCGAAAGCTACTATGAAAAAGAGTTTATCAAAGATTCATTGTCTCGCAATAAGTTTAGTGTTTTACAACTCTTTAAGTCAGAAAAACAATCCACAGGCTGGAGCGAAGCCACTCCTCTTTCTCTAAATAGTCAAACGTATTCGGTCAAAAATCCATCGGTAAGTGCTGATGGCAAAACCCTTTATTTTGCTTCTGATATGCCAAGTGGTTATGGCGGGTTTGACATCTACAAAGCTACAATCAACGCTGACGGAAGCCTAGGAGAAGCAGTAAATCTTGGTCAAAGAGTTAACACTGAAGGGCAGGAGATGTTTCCTTTCAGCAGTGCTTCTGGCACCTTGTATTTTTCATCTGACGGACATTTGGGACTTGGAGGATTAGACGTGTTTTTTACCACCGACATTGGGGGTAAAATGACAAAAATTCGTAGTGCAGGGGTTCCCGTAAATTCGGCTGCTGATGACTTTGCCTTTCATTTGGATGAATCCAATGGAACAGGTTTTGTTTCATCCAATCGTCCAGGAGGTAAAGGAAGCGACGATGTATACGCTCTCAAGCAATTGGAGCCAGTTTGCGATGTCAATGTTGTTGCTACAGTGAAAGATGCAGTAACAGGTGCAATTTTGACTGGAGCCTTAGTAAGTCTGCGTGATGGGGACGACAATTTAGTTTACACGGCTACCTCGGATGACAATGGTCAAGTGACATTTGATTTGCCTTGTGATGTCAATTCAAAATTGCAAGGAAGCATGACCGACTACGAAAATGGCAGCCTTGATTTGGACGGCTCTTATGAAGAAACGGTTGCAGTTGACCTCAACCTCAACCCAATTGACATCCTCATTGTTGGTGATATGGTAGTGCTAAACCCAATCTATTTTGACTTTGACAAATCGAACATTACGGCTAAAGCCGCATTCGAATTGGACAAGTTGGTTGCGGTAATGCAAAAGTATCCACAAATCAAAATCTATGCAACCTCTCACACCGATCGCAGAGGTTCAGATTCATACAACGTGAGACTTTCGGATCGTCGTGCCAAAACAACTGTGCAATACGTCATCTCTAAAGGTATAGATGAGTCCCGAATCGAAGGGGTTGGCAAAGGAGAGACTGAACTTAAAGATGATTGTACAAGTTGTACCGAAGCTCAGCACCAAAGCAATAGACGCTCAGAATTCAAAATTATAGAAGGAAATCCTAAACAGTAATCTTCTACTTAGCTATTCAAGAAGCCCAGTTCAAATGAACTGGGCTTCTTTTTTGACTCATTTAACCAATACATTGTCCAACTCAAAAGTGGAAGCCGCAGAAGAAGTCGATTTATATTTAAATGCAACATAAAGTTGTGAACCTGAAGCCGCAGACAAATCGAAACTCAGGTTAAAAGACTTATACAATCCGATGGAATTAATCTTTAACCAAGGCATGGGTTCAAATGCCTTTAGAGACCAGTGGAGTTTGTTCGATCAAATTATACTGTCTGAGCCGTTTTTAAAGGATGATTACAGCAGTTATCGCTATTATCGTGCGGGAATCTTTAATGCTCATTTTTTGGTGACTCCAAAAGGCCCGTATAAAGGCTATCCGTTTCGGAGCTTCAATGGCTCAGGATTTACAGGGGGGTTTAGCGACCACTTCCCAGCCTATGTCTATCTAATTCGAGAGCAGCGTTAAGACAACCAAGCGTCCCAAGGAATGCGGGAAAGAAGCAATACGAGTCCCAAACCATAGCCAAGGGCAATCGTTCCAAATTTAGACTTGGACAACCGCTTTTTCTTGTGTTTGGAATAGGCAATGGTAATAACGGCTAGTGCCAAAATATTCACAAAAGGATGTTCTACCAAATAGAGTCGATTTATAGCGTCTTTCATGACACCTCCCATGCCCAGCTCAGACCAAAGCCCCATTCTCGGAGAAAGGACGTACAACAACAGCCCTATCAACAACTGCAAGTGCGATACAATTAACCCAAATAAAGCCAATCGAAAATTTCTGGCTTGGAACGCCTTGCCCTGAAAATAGGCCACTACTGACGTCAAAAATGCAACAGTCAGGACTAAAAGTACCAAATAGGCCCAGTAGGAGTGAATGTTTTGTAGAGTAGAATACATCGGTTTGGTTTTAAAGTGTTGTAAGTAAAAGTACTAAATTATTAGGCATAAAAAAACCCCTCCAATGGAGGGGTTTTGATATCAAGTTTGAGAATGACTAGAAGTTGTATTTAACACTAGCATTCCAAGTTGTTCCAAATCCAAACCACACGTAGTTGCGAACATCAATACCTTTGTAGGTCACTGAAGAAGCATCGGCGTGAATGTTAGAATTAGATTCTGCTATGTATTCTGTATTGAACAAGTTGTTGATGTTCAAACGAGCAGAAGCGCTATTTCCAAACAAGTTGAATCGGTATGAAGCACCTAGATCAAATAAGTTGTAAGAAGGCAATTTCAAAGCTCCTTTATTGTCAGGATCTGTAAAGTCAGAATCCGTGATGCTATAGTCGGCATACAATTCATCAGCACTTCTCCATGACAAATCGAATCCAAAATCTCCTAATCTATAGTCAGCTTGCAAGAATGAAGTGAACTGAGCTGCATCACCAACTTTAGCATCCTTTGTATATAGCGTTCCTTCACCTATTTGGTTTTGGTTTTCGTCAAACAAAGTTGCTGTAAAATCATTAGTATACTTCCAGTCTCCGATAGACAACATCCCTTTGAACGATAAGTTCGAAGAAGCGCGGTAAGTAGTTTCAATCTCTAAACCATTATGCTGTGCATCGATGTCTTTAAACTGAGCCGTACCTGTATCACCTGCAGAATTCTGGAAGCTTCTAGAAACTGCTCTGTTACCCCAATTGGTAGCGTACAAGTTCAAATCGAAAGTGAGTTTATCCCCGTTAAAACCATACCCCAATTCGAAAGAAGTAATCTTCTCATTTTGGTAGTCAGAATTGACATCATTTGCAAAATTTGGGAATATCACGTCAAAGTTTGGCTGACGGCTGATATAACCTGCATTAAAGAACACGTTGCTTTTCTCGTTTAGGTTGTAGTTAGCACCACCCTTGACGTATCCGCCTGAAACATTTTCCTTATCACTCAACTCATGACCTGGTTGATCAAAGAAATCTTCTCTTTGAAATGATTGATTGGAAAGACCCGCTTGAAGAACAGCAGTGAAAGTATCCCCTTCGCTGTATTCAACCAATCCGTTAAATCCATACCAGCCAACGTATCCAATATTGTAGTAGTCAATTTTTGGTCCATTAATTCCAGTATTTTTGAATGGAGATGCCTCTATAGTTGAAGTGATGATTTGTCCAGCACTATTTTGATTACCAGTTGAGTAGTATCCGTCAAGACCCATTAAATCATTTAAAGCACGGTAGTGATATCCAGTGTATTTACGCAAATCAACTCCAACGCTGTAACGCATCTTACCAGAATTGATGTCCAAGTTAGAGATAGCACCTACCCAGTTGTGTGAGTTCATAGACGCTCTGCGAACGATTACCGCACGGTTCACGCCATCATTTCTAAATCCATTTGATCCAATCAATTGACCCTCATATCCACTGATTGAACCAGTATAAGGGTTAGTCGTTTGTTGGTTTACGGCAATAGCTGCGTCGAAATCGATAAAACCGTTTTCATCTCTAGTACCTCTTCCATTTTCCTGGTAGTGCTGAGTAAGATCAATGTTATAAGGATAGAAATCAATTTCTGAATTTCTGAAGTTACCTCCTCTTGGGCCTGTTCCTCCTCCACGTCCAGCTGAACCATAAAGAGATGTGCTCAAGGTGACATTGTCAGAGATGTTGTAATCCCAGTTCAATGTAGCCAATGGCTTGTTGTAGAAGTTTCTTCTCATTGAGAACTCTTCTCCATTCAAGGTACCACCGTTGGTGTTCCATTTGACGTCAACTCCCTCGTCTCCAAAATTTTGGTAATCGCGGATCGAAACCCAAGCATCGCGTTGGTGGTGCCATTGACCAGCTCCAAGGAATGAGAAATTGAATTCATGCTTAGAATCTTTTGGCGCATATCCAATGGCAGTAAAGTAAGTCCAACCTTCTCCTTTGGTATTGTAAACGTAACCGTCTCCTGACCATTTTGTCAACAAGTAACTAGAAGACCATCCATTAGCATTCTGACCAGTATTGTATGCTACAGTCGTTTTGGTGAATGCATCATTCCCCATAACTTGGGTAACAGATCCTCCCTTTGTTTTCTTGGCGGCCTTGGTAAAAATAGAAACGGTTCCACCAACTGAGGGAACCGCTAACTTAGATGCGCCAATACCTCTTTGAATTTGAATCCCAGAAGCAACGTCAGTCAATCCTTGCCAGTTCGACCAATATACCCATCCATTTTCCATGTCATTAACCGGCTGCCCGTTGATTAGGAAAGAAGTGTTACGTTGGTCAAAACCACGCAAGCTGATGCGAGAATCTCCGTATCCACCACCTTGCTTAGTTACATAGACACCGGGAGTGCTGCTCATGATTTCTGGAAATTCTTGATTTCCAATTTTAGTCGCAATTTCAGTCGAAGAAATAGACGATACCGCTACTGGAGTTTTTCTATCCACAGCGACATCAACTACACCAGTTACAACAACTTCGTCAAGAGAATTACCAGCCAATCTCACAGTTCCAAGGTCAGTAGACCCATCAAAACTGATAGTCATAGGACTGTAACCGACAAAAGAAACAACCAATGAGCCTGAAGCTGTATCAGTTGTTAATGTAAATTGACCGTCGAAGTTGGTCACTGTTCCAATGGTAGTTCCTTTCACTACAACAGTAGCGCCGGGTAATGGCGCGTCCATTTCAGCGTCATATATAGTACCAGTCACAGTAGTCTGTGCGGCAATGGTCGCTGAAACAAATAATACCCCTAGAAAAAGTAATTTTTTCATTTGATTTTTTTGGTTTTTGTTAAACAGCGTAAAATTACTTAAAGTTCTACTCAAACCGTTAATCAAATGTTAAAATTATTAACCGTCAATTGTTAATTAATTCCAGGACAATAAGTTAGATTAAAAATTAATGGTTTAAAAACACTAAAGAACGCAGAGTTCATAAGTTCAAAGGGGAAACTGGCCGAAACATTGTTCAGCTTAACTGAAAGTCACAAAAACATAATGAATTAGCCCTTGTACCGCTTCATCAGCTGAAGGGTTGAAGCATCATGAATAGATGCTTTTAGATTTTCAAAATCAGACAAGACGCTCGATGCCAATTGCTTGCCTAGTTCTACTCCAAATTGATCATAACTGTAGATGTTCCAAATCACCCCTTGAACAAAAATTTTGTGTTCATACAAAGCAATGAGTTGTCCCAAGGATCTTGGGCTCAATCGGTCGATAAGCAAAGTGTTGGTCGGTCGGTTGCCTTCAAATACTTTGAAGGGTGTGGTTGTATCTCGAGAGTCTTCAATTACTGTCTTATGACCCAAGACTTGTTCTTTAGTTTTGCCTACCATCAAGGCTTCCGTTTGAGCAAAAAAGTTAGCCATAAGCTTGTCCTGATGTTCTTGGTTTTGATACAAACTTTCCTTAAACCCAATGAAATCGCAGGGAATCAGCGTGGTCCCTTGATGAAGGAGTTGAAAAAACGCATGTTGAGAATTGGTTCCAGGCTCTCCCCAAACCACCGACGAAGTGCGATAAGTAACCTCATTACCATTGCGATCGACATATTTGCCGTTACTTTCCATGATGGCCTGTTGTAAATAGGTCGAAAATTGATTGAGGTATTGAGAATATGGGATCACGCCTTCGGTCTGAACGTCGTGAAAATTGATGTACCAAGTACTCAAGCAAGCCATTATCACAGGCATGTTGTTGTCAAACGAGGTGGTTCTAAAATGTTTGTCCATGGCCCCAGCTCCTTCTATTAGAGATTGGAAATGATCGTAACCAACAGCCAAAGCAATGCTTAGTCCAACAGCGCTCCACAGCGAAAACCTGCCGCCAACCCAGTCGTTCATCGGAAATATATTGTCCGATTCTATACCAAAGCTAGTCACCTTTTCGATATTAGTTGAAACGGCTACAAAATGTTTTGACACCGCTGCTACTGGAGCAGACTTCAAAAACCATTGTCGCGATGTAGTGGCATTTGTCAAGGTTTCTTGAGTCGTAAATGTCTTGGACACAACGACAAACATGGTGGTTTCTGGATTGAGATCCTTTAGAGTTTGGAAAACATGATCCCCATCAACGTTAGAAATAAAATGCACATTGAGGTGGTTGCGATAGAATCCCAAGGCATCGACAACCATTGCTGGCCCCAGATCCGAGCCGCCAATTCCAATATTGACGACATCCGTAAAAGCCTTTCCCGTGTATCCAGTGGCTAGACCAGAAATCACGTTATTCGAAAAACTTTTCATTTTTGCCTTTACAGCCTCAATTTCTGGCAAAATGTTTTTGTCATCAACGAGAATCGGATCTTTGGAGTCTGTCCTTAAAGCCGTATGCAACACAGCCCTTCCCTCAGTTCTGTTTATGATTTCTCCAGAAAATTGAGCCTCAATGGCTTCCTTGAGTTTGACCTCATCGAGGAGTCCAAGTAGCAAATCTTTGGTCTTATCATTGATCCAATTCTTAGAATAATCCAAAAACATTCCATCCCATTCTAAAGAGAAAGCCTTTGCCCGAGAAGGATTTTCAATAAACTCTGATTTTAAATCAAAACTACTCATCTCAGCCGCATGCGCATCGAGCGCCTTCCAGCTTGAAGTTAGGCTAGGGTCAATATTGTATAATGGCATAATTATTTGGTGTTTGATGCCAACGAAGCAAGTTTTTCTGATGGCATTGGAATGCTGTCCAATCGTTTTTTCAAGGGAGCAATAAAGGCTTTGTATTGCTCCATAAGATGGTCAGGAACTTGTTTAGATTGAGGCAGTTTTTCTTTTAGTGGATCTACTTGAACGCCATTTTTCCAGAATCTGTAGCACACGTGAGGCCCACTGGTATTACCCGTCATCCCAACATAACCAATCACTTGACCTTGTCTCACCGATTGGCCTTCTCTGACATTTCTGCTTTTCATATGAAGGTATTGGGTACTGTAGGTTCTGTTGTGTTTGATTTTTACGTAATTGCCATTGGCGCTAGTAAAGCTTGACTTTTCCACTACTCCATCTGCGGTAGCTAAAATTTCTGAGCCGATTGGGGCAGCAAAATCAGTCCCCTTGTGAGGTCGCACCTTATTGCCATAAAAGGCAATTCGTCTGTTCAGATTGTATCGAGAGGAAATTCGACTGAATTGGACGGGAGACTTCAAAAAGGCGCGTTGTAAGCTCTTAGCACTCTCATCGAAATAGGTAGTGCTGTACTCGGATCGTGGGACTCCATCGTAATTGAAGGCATAAAAAACACGGCCACGATGTTTGAAAAGTGCTGCTTGAATGCGATCGATACCGCCATAGACCGAGTCGTCTATGATGCGCTGGTCATAAATGATTTTGAATTCATCGCCCTCTTGCAATCTAAAAAAGTCTATGGTCCAAGCATAGATATCCGACATCTCATTGATCAACTGATAAGGCAATCCTAGTCCATCCATCGTCTCAGACAAACTGTTATTGATGGTTCCCGCAGCGACTTTGGTTTCAATCCGCACTGGCCTTTGTTCAACATAAGGGTCGTTTTCGTCGTCCAATTGGATGACCACATATTCCAACTTATTGGGCTGATAGATAAAACACTGAGGTTCTTGAAGCGAATCGTCTGTCCGCAGCAAGGTGAAAGGTTTTCCAGCCACCAAACGCCCAAGATCGAAAGTGCCTTTGGTTTTATTGACAATACTTTGAATTTCGGGGTAGCCCATTCTGTAGCGTTCCAAAATGGTACCAAAACTATCCCCACTTTTTACAGTGTCGTGAACTACGTTGTAAGCGTTGATGTTGAATCCAAATTCATATTGTGGGGTCAACTCGGCATTTTCTATCTCTTCATAAACGTCATGCTCTTCAGGAGAGCTAGATAAAGACAAGGTCAAAACAACCACAAATATCCCTAGGGCAGCTAAAATGACCGCATATTTTTTGGAAAATTGTTAAACAT
>Ga0222714_10005062_pt1 | contig 12641 bp, 12 predicted proteins | sample C33_3DmetaG_FD_165048 | JGI IMG/M metagenome (GOLD analysis project Ga0222714, IMG submission 165048) | Estuarine water microbial communities from San Francisco Bay, California, United States - C33_3D | ecosystem: Environmental > Aquatic > Marine > Unclassified | place: USA: California... | reverse complement strand
ATCCATGACAAAGGCATCGTTGACCGCAACGCAGGCGATTTCATTGACGCCCTTGCCCTTGATGGCATCGGCGTTCTTGACGAAACCGGGCAAATGCTTGGCCGAACAGGTCGGCGTAAACGCGCCGGGCACGGCGAAAACCACGACCTTCTTGCCCTTGAAGAAGTCGTCGGTGCTGACGGACTGCACGCCGTCAGCGGTCTTGTGCTGCAGCGTAACGGACGGAATTTTTTCGCCGACCTTGATGGCCATTGCGGGGGGTTCTCCTGAATGTCGAATTTTTGGCCCGGCAGAAAAGGCACCGAGCTGTTTTGTGCGCCTATTTTCGGCTATTGGCGGGTGGGAATCCACCCCCCGGGATGTAGGGTTATTTACCCTGTCGGGCCGCCCGGAAAGCGGCCGAAACCGCTGATTCCGTTAGAATTTCCGGCAGCGCTAGGCCATCCGGCCTAGCTGGTCCGTAGACCGCATTGAACGGAATCCCGAAGCGGCCAAAACTGCGTAAATACCCGGTTATGCGGGGGTCAGGGCGGGTCCAGTCGGCCCGCATCGCCACCACCCGGCCCGAGGCCAGTTCCGCCGCCACCGGCCCCCGCTCCAGCACCAGCGCCTTGTTGGCCTTGCAGGTGACGCACCAGTCGGCGGTGACATCGACCAGCACCACCCGGCCCTCGGCCACCAGATTGTAGAGCTGGACCTTGTCGAAAGGCCGCCAGTTGGCCTCCATGCGGGTGGGGGCGCCCGCCCCGCTCACCGTCCACATGACGGTGCCGAGCCAGGCTACCGTGGCAAGCAGCGCCACGCCGAGGCCGATGCGCAGCCGCTTCATCCATGCACCCGGGCGCGGCAGGCTGGCGGCGAGCGCGGGGAAAGCGGCAACCGCCAGATAGGGTGCCGCGAGGCCCAGGCCCAACACGGCAAAGACGGTGACGATCTCCTGCGCGCCGCGGGTCAGGGCGAAACCGAGCGCGGTACCGAGGAACGGCGCCGAACACGGCGTCGCCAGCAGCGTGGCGAAGGCGCCGGTGGCGAAGGCACCCACCAACGACGTCTTGCCTTCCGCCGTAACGTCCTGTGGCGCGCGCGTGGCGAGGGTGCCCGCAATTCCGGGCAGCGGTATGTGAATGACCCCGAACAGGCTGAGCGCGAACAGCGTCAACAGCACCGCCATGAAGCCGAGGAAGACCGGCGACTGGAACTGGATGCCCCAGCCGACCGCGAGCCCCGCCGCCTTGAGCCCGAGCGCGCCCGCCGCCAGCACCAGAAAGGAAAACACGATGCCCGCCGCGGTGGCGAGGAAGCCGCGCCGCACCGCAGCCCGCTCGCCGCCGTGACCGACCACCGACAAAAGTTTGAGCGAGAGGACCGGCAGCACGCAGGGCATGAGATTGAGAACGAGACCGCCCAGAAACGCGAGCAGCAGTATCCAGCCGAGACCCGTTCCCGCTTCCACCGCCGCGCGACTGTCGGCGGTGACCACCTGCTCCACCGCCGCAAGCACGCCACCGGCCTTAAGGTCGGCCCCCAAATCAGCGAGGGTGATCGTAAGACGGGGATCTTTTGGTACCGCACCACCCTGCCCGATCACTGCCGCGGGCAGCCGGTAAAGGACCGAGCGCCGGTCCGCTGCGATATCGATGCGGGGTGCGCCGAACCGCAATGCGGGTGGCCCTTCGACCATGATTTCAGGACGTCCGAGCGGCGCGGCGCTTCTGGACAGAACCTCGAGCCACAATCCCGCGCGGTCGGAAACGAAACCGGCACGCGTCACCATGAGCGGCGCGGTCGCATCGTCGGCAGCCTTGCGCTGCGGTACGCGCGCGCGAAACGCGGCGATGGCGGCCGTTTCAACAGGTGCACTCATGCCCGGTGCGAGATCGAGGGCGAAGGCGGCCTCGTAAGGTACGCAGATCTTTTCACAGGCCAGGTAATTGACCTTGGCGCGCAGGCGCACAGGCACCGAAGCATCGGCGGCGCGCGCATCGATCGGCAGCACAACCTGCCCGCCATAGACGAAGGTGGTGAGCCCGAAGATGCTGTAGCGTTCGGGCATCGGCCAGGCCATCGCGGGCGGCTGCAGGTTGGCCGAGCCCGCCCAGTCGATGGTGGGCGGCAGGCCGGCATCGCCCGGCGCGCGCCAGTAGATGTGCCAGCCCGGCTTGAGCCTGAATTCAAGGCCGAGGTCGAGCGCGCCCGAAGCCCCGGCGCTGCCCGCGATCAGCCGCACTTCGGCATGGTCATTGCGTGCCCAATCGGTCGACCCTGCAAAGGCGTGAGCCGCCGTCGCCAGCAAGATCGCCAGCGCCGCAACAAGGGCATGCCTGATTTTGGTTAATGTCATGGCCGTTTCCGTCCGCCCGCAGGTTTTACCAAGTCCGGGCGTCCGGATCACATCAATTATCGTCACGGGATTGTTATGATAGACTTGAAAAGTCGTAACGCATTCCCAGCTTCAAGCGCCGAGGTGAGTGCCATGAACGATTTGACCGACAAATCCCCCACCGACAAGCCCGCCGGGGACGGCTACCTGACCGGCAAGCTCCTGATCGCGATGCCGCAGATGCAGGACCCGCGCTTCGCGCGCACGGTCGTCTATATCTGCGCCCACACGAAGGATGGCGCGATGGGCCTGGTGGTCAACCGCCAGATCGAAAGCCTGACCTTTCCCGACCTTCTGACGCAGCTAAAGATCGAAGCGGCATCGCCGGGCGCGGAAATCCGCGTCATGTTCGGCGGTCCGGTCGAAACCGGCCGCGGCTTCGTGCTGCATTCGTCGGACTACAAGCAGGACTCGACCCTTCAGGTCGGTCACGTCGGCCTGACGGCGACGCTGGATATCCTGCGCGACCTGGCACAGGGAACGGGCCCGCGCCGCAGCCTGCTGGCGCTCGGGCACGCGGGCTGGGGGCCGGGCCAGCTGGATACGGAGATACAGGACAACGGCTGGCTGATCGCGCCGGCGGACGAAAACATCATCTTCGGCCACGATCTCGATGCGAAATGGGATGCGGCGCTGGCGGGTCTCGGCGTGTCGGCCGGACTTCTCTCGGGCCAGGCGGGCCACGCCTGACATTCCGGTCTGCTATCCCTCGCGCGGGATAAGCCCGTCACGGGCACGCAGTTTCGCGCCGTCTTCCTCGAGCATGGCGAACAGCAGGTGATCCTCCCACTCGCCATTGATGCGCAGGTACTTGGGCGCAAAGCCCTCCTCACGAAAACCGGCACGGGCGAGAACACCGCGGCTGGCAGCGTTGCGTGGCAAACATGCCGCCTCGACGCGGTGCAGGCGCAGGGTTTCGAAACAGAAGCGCAGCATGCAGCGGATCCCGTCCGACATTACGCCCTGTCGCGCGAAGGGCTTGCCCACCCAGTAGCCAAGGGTTCCGGTCTGGGCGACGCCGCGACGCACGTTGGAAAGGGTGATACCACCCTGCAGGTGATCGCCCATGCGGGAAAAGATGAAGAAGGCGTACCCGATGCCGGACTGCCATTCGTCCCCGTAATGACGCAGGCGGCGGCGATAGGCGGCATGGGTCAGACAGTCGGCCGGCCAGGTCGGCTCCCACGGCACGAGAAAATCGCGGCTTTCCTCGCGCAGGCGCGCCCAGGCCGTCCAGTCTTCCTCGGCAGGCGGGCGAATATAGACACGGCGGCCGTCGATCCGTTCATCAAGAGGCAATCCCGTGCTTCCCTTGAACAGCTCGAACATCGCCGTTACTCCGCCGCGCTCATGGACTGGGCGAAGGACGGCAGGCGCCCGAAAGCTTCGGTGCGGCCGAGCGCCGTGACCGTCGGCCGGCCGGAAAAGATGCGGCCCGCCAGCCGGGAAATGGCGGCGATATCGACGGCATCGATGCGCGCGACGATTTCCTCCGCGGGGACCGGGCGGCCGTAGATCAGCATCTGCTGGGCGATGCGTTCGGCGCGGCCCCGCGTGTGTTCGAGCGCCATCAGAAGCCCCGCCTTGAGCTGGGCCTTGGTGCGCTTCAACTCGACCTCTGTCACAGTGCCACCGACCTTGCGAAGTTCTTCCGACAGCACCGGCATCAGGGTGGGAATTTCCCCGGCACCGGTACCCGCATAGATGCCGAACAAGCCGCCATCGCGGTACGACGATGCGAACGTGTAGATCGAATAGACGAGGCCGCGCTTCTCGCGCACTTCCTGGAACAGGCGCGACGACATGCCCCCGCCAAGCAGCGAAGAAAGCACGCTGATCGTGTAGTAGTCGGGATGATCGTAAGGCACCCCGTCGAATCCGAGGACAAGGTGCACCTGCTCGAGATCGCGCTCCACCAGCCGGTCGCCGCCCGAATAACGGGCGGGATCGGGCGAGGTCGGGCCCCGCTTCGGCAGGCCCGCGAAGGCCTCCTCGGCCAGCCTGACAAGCGCCGCGTGATCGACCTTGCCCGCCGCCGCCAGCACCATGCGGTCGGCGCCGTAATGGCCGGACATGTAGCCCGCGACCGCCTCGCGCGTCATGCCGGAAACGAGGTCGTGGGAACCGAGGATCGGCCGTCCCAGCGCCTGGGCGGGAAACGCGGTTTCCTGGAAATAATCGAAGATGACGTCGTCGGGCGTGTCGTCGCACTGCCCGATTTCCTGGATGATGACGGCGCGCTCGCGCTCAAGCTCCTCCGGATCGAAGGTCGAGTTCTGCAGGATATCGGCAAGGATATCGACGGCCATCGGCACGTCGGCCGCCATCACCCGCAGGTAATAGGCGGTATTCTCGCGCGAGGTATAGGCGTTGATCTGCCCGCCCACGTCCTCGACCTCTTCGACGATATCGAGCGCGGTGCGCCGCTTGGTGCCCTTGAAGGCCATGTGTTCGAGCATGTGCGAAACGCCGTTGACGTCCGCCGTCTCGTGGCGGGCGCCGACCGCGACCCAGACGCCGACGGCCGCCGTCTCGACCCCCGACACCACGTCGGTGGCGACCGTCATGCCATTGGCCAGTTTCGTGACCTCGACCGTCATGCCTGCACCTTCTGGGCAAGACGTGCCCGGATCGCCGCCTTGACCGCGGCGACGTCGTTCTTGAGCACGTCGAAGCGTTCCTTGCGCGAATAGATGTCCGCCATGTGCGGCGGCAGTTCCGGTATGCGGCCGGTTGCCTGTTTGACCGCATCGGGGAACTTGGCCGGGTGCGCCGTCGCCAGCGACACCATGGGCACCGACGCATCGGCCCGCGCTGCACGGCCGCCGGCAACGCCGATGGCCGAATGGGGATCAAGAACCTGGCCCGTGCGCGCAAGCGAGTCGCGGATTTCCTCGATCGTGCCCGCATCGTCGAGGCGGTAGCCCGTGAACATGGCGGTTGCTTCGCGCCACAGGCCGGGCGCCAGGGCCAACTCGCCGGTGTCGGCGAAGGCGGCCATCTGCTGGGCGACGCGCGAGCCGTCACGGCCCAGGAGGTCGAACAGGAAGCGCTCGAAGTTGGAAGCCACCTGGATATCCATCGACGGCGACAGGGACGGGATCACCTCGCCGCGCTTCATCGTACCGGTCGCTAGGGTTCGCGACAGGATGTCGTTGGCGTTGGTGGCGAGCACCAGCTGGGATACCGGCAGGCCCATGCGGCGCGCCACGTAGCCCGCATAGATATTGCCGAAATTGCCTGTCGGCACGGCGAACGACACCTTGCGGTCCGGTGCGCCGAGCGCAGCGGCGCCGACGAAGTAATAGACGACCTGCCCCAGGATGCGCGCCCAGTTGATCGAATTGACACCGGTCAGGCGCACGTCGTCGCGGAAGGCCGCATCGTTGAACAGCGCCTTCAGCATCGCCTGGCAATCGTCGAAGGTGCCTTCGACGGCGAAAGCATGGACATTGGCCGAGGCGACGGTGGTCATCTGGCGGCGCTGCACTTCCGACACACGGTTGTGCGGGTAAAGGATGAAGACGTCGATGGCATCGCGGTCCTTGCACGCCTCGATGGCCGCCGAGCCGGTATCGCCCGAAGTGGCACCAACGATGGTGACGCGCTCGCCGCGCTCGCCGAGTACGTGATTGAACAGGTTGCCCAGCAGCTGCATCGCGTAATCCTTGAACGCGATGGTCGGGCCGTGGAACAGCTCGAGCAGCCAGTGGTTGGGAGCGAGCTGGACGAGCGGCGCCGTCGCCGCATGGTCGAAACGGGCGTAGGTGTCCTCGATGATGGCCCGGTAGGTGGCATCGGGGATCGAATCGCCGACGAAGGGCCGGGTCACGCGGTAGGCGGCCTCGGCATAAGGCACGCCGGAAAGCGCGCGGATCTCGTCGGCGGCAAGCGCCGGCCAGCTTTCGGGCACGTAGAGGCCGCCGTCACGGGCGAGACCCGCCAGAAGAGCATCGGCAAAATCGACGACGGGCGCCTGCCCACGGGTGGATACGTAACGCAACGAACTGCCTCCAGCCGGCCGCGAGGCCTTGGAAATACGGGAAAATCAGGCCCAGAGACTAGCTTTTGAGGCCGGATCAGGCAAGGTAACGCTCGGTCAGGTGGGCCTCGAAAGCGGGGGCGTAGAGCGCCCGGCCGGTCGCTTTTTCAAGGATTTCGCGGGCCGAATGGCGCGAGCCCATGGCATGGACGTTGGCCCTGAGCCAGCCCATCAAGGGCCGGAAATCGCCTTTGCCGAGTGCCGACGGGATTTCCGGTACCGCCGCCCGGGCGCTTCGGAACAGCTGGGCCGCGGTCATGGCGCCGAGGGTATAGGTCGGGAAATAGCCCCAGGAGCCCGCGTACCAGTGCAGGTCCTGCAGGCAGCCCAGCGCATCGTTGGGCGGAACGATGCCGAGCAGTTCCTTCATGCCGTCGTTCCACGCCGCGGGTAATTCGGCCAGCGTCATGTCGCCTGCAATCAGCGCGCGCTCGAGCCGGTAGCGCAGGATGACATGGGCGGGATAGGTCACTTCATCGGCATCGACGCGGATGAAGGAGCGCTCCACCCGGATGTAATGGGCATGGATGTTGTCGGCATCCCAGGCGGGGCCGGAACCATTGAAGGTTTCGCGCAGGAGCGGCGCCAGGTATTCGATGAACTCGCGCGAGCGCGAGGCCTGCATCTCGATCATCAGGGACTGGCTTTCATGCACGGACATGCCGCGCGCTTCACCCACCGGCTGGTGCCGCCATTCGGCGGGCAGGCCCTGATCGTAGAGCGCGTGTCCCGTTTCATGCAGCACCCCCATGATGCCCTGCATGAAGTCGTTTTCGTCGTAGCGCGTCGTCAGGCGCACGTCGTCGGGCACGCCGCCGCAGAACGGGTGGTGGCTTTCATCGAGCCGCCCGTGCTTGAAGTCGAAGCCGACCGCCTGCATCAGGCGGCGGCACAGGCCGCGCTGGGCGGCAAGATCGAAGGGTCCCTCGATCGCCATCGGCGCCGGTTTCTTCGCCTGGTGTTCGAGCACGCGGTCGATGAAGCCGGGCAGGAATTTCGCCAGTTCCGCGAAGACCATGTCGATGTCCGCCGCCCGCCCGCCCGGCTCGTAACCGTCGAGCAGCGCGTCATAGGCATCGAGCTTGAGGGCATCCGCCATCTGGCCCGCGCGTTCGCGCACGAGGCCCAATACCGTTTCGAGGGCCGGGCGCACCATGGCGTAGTCGGCCTTGGCCTTGGCTTCGCGCCAGATCATTTCGCAGCGCAGGTTGGCATCCGACAACGCCTCGACCAGCCGCTTGTCGACGGCGTTCGACCGCAGCCAGCCGTGGCGCATCTCCACAAGGTTCGCCTGCTGCCACGGATCGAGAGTGCGGTCCTCGGCTGCGGCAGCGAGGAAATCACCGAGCGCCGGATCGGTCATCATGTCGTGGGCAAGGCCCTTGAGCACGGCAAGCTGTCCCGCCCGCGCCTCGGCCCCGCCGTCGGGCATCATGGTGGCCATGTCCCAGTGCAGCAGTTCGATGGCGTCGCGCAGCTTCGCATAGCGTGCGAAACGGGTTTCAAGCTCGCGGTAGGCGGTGGGCGTGTCGGTCATGGCTCGCTTGCGGGTCTCCGGCGGCGGCGGGCAGCAATGACGACGCCCACCAGCACGAGGGCGAGAGAATACCACGTGACCGCATATTGAAGATGATCGTCGCGCAGCCCCGCGCGCACCGGCACGGGGATCGGGTATTTGCGGATACCGTCAGGGCGCGTATCGGCGACGACGAGGACGGGCGCCACCGGCCCGATGCCCTTGGCCGCGGCCATCGCGGCCAGATCGACGCTGAACCACAACCCGCGCGCAGGTTCGTTGTCGGGTGTAAAGGCGCCGGTTTTTACGGGCACACGGGCGACACCCGAAATCGTCACGGGTCCCGGCGGCTGGCCGACAAAAGCCGGGTCATCGGCGGGCCGCGCCAGCGGCGCCCAGCCGCGGTCGACCAGCACCGTCGGACCGTCCTCGCGCACCAGCGGCGTGATGACATGAATGCCAGCAACGCCGTTGCGTACGCGGTTGAGCAGCAGCATCTCGCGCCCATGCAGGTAACGCCCGCGCACCGTCACGCGGCGATAGTCAAAGGCAGCGGGATCATTGATGGCGGCGGGAAGAACGACGGGTGGCGCCTGCATCTGCACCTCGATACGGGCGATCAGGACGTGCTTTTCGGCGCGGCGCAGCATCTGCCAGCTGCCGAGGCTGAGCAGCACGGCGAGAGCCGCGATCACCGCGCCTGCAGCGATCAGGGGCCTAGCCTTCACCATGTCCCCTGCGATGGCGGTAATGCATCGCCGCCATCAGGCCCTTGAGGGGGCGCAGCATGCCGAGCGATCCGCCGAGGATGATCGGCGGCCAGATCACGGCATGGACCCAGAAGGGTGGCGCCAGCTTCACCTCGACGATGAGGGCACCCGCCGTAACGATGAAGCCGAGGATGAGGATGATGAAAACGGCGGGGCCATCGCCCTGCTCCAGCGTCGAGAGATCTTCGCCGCAGGCATCGCAGCGGGGCGCAATGGAGAGAAAGCCCTTGAACAGCCGCCCCTTGCCGCAGGCCGGACAGCGGCAGAGCAACCCGGCGAGGGCCGGCGAAACGGAAGACGGGCGCGGTGCTTCACGCATCGCGCCCGTCCCCGAAAACGCAGGCCGTTACTTGCCGCCGAGCCAATAGACGCAGACGAACAGGAACAGCCACACCACGTCGACGAAGTGCCAGTACCAGGCGGCAGCCTCGAAGCCGACATGATGGTCGGGCTTGAAGTGACCCTTCATCACGCGGCCGAGGCAGACGCACAGGAAGGTCGTGCCGACCAGAACGTGGAAGCCGTGGAAGCCCGTGGCCATGTAGAAGACCGACGAGTAGATGCCGTCCTTGAAGCCGAAGGCGGCATGGGAATATTCGTAGGCCTGGACCGCCGTAAAGGTGGCGCCGAGCGCGATGGTCAGCACCAGGCCGCGGATCACGTCGCGACGGTTGTTGGCCATCAGCGCATGGTGCGCCCAGGTCAGGGTCGCGCCCGAGGTCAGCAGGATCAGCGTGTTGAGGAACGGCAGATCCCACGGATCGAAGGTCTTGACGCTGGCGGGCGGCCACACCTTGCCGATCGCTTCGGTCGGGAACAGGCTGGCGGTGAAGAAGGCCCAGAAGAAGGCGGCGAAGAACATCACCTCGGAGGCGATGAACAGCGCCATGCCGTAGCGCAGGCCGATCTGCACCACCTTGTTGTGGTGGCCCTGGCGCTCGCCTTCATCGACGACATCGATCCACCAGCGGATCATGACGTAAAGGATGCCGACGAAACCGGCGACCATGAACCACGGGTTGCCGCCGTGCATCCAGTAGACGGCGCCGCCGGTAAGAAACAGGGCGGCGATGGAGCCGACCAGCGGCCACGGGCTCGGGTCGACCAGATGATACGGATGCTTTTGCGCGTGTGCGTCGTGTGCGTTGGCCATGATGTTTACCCCCGAATCCTCAACAGTCGTTCAACGGTTAATAACACTGGCCGAGCGGCGGCCGGTATCCGGCTTGTCCACCCGGTAGAACGTATAAGACAGAACGATATCGCCGACTTCAGAAGTGTTGCGATCTTTCACCATCTCGGGATCAACGAAAAACACCACCGGCATGTCGATACTTTCACCAGGTTTCAGCGTCTGCTCGGTGAAGCAGAAGCACTGGACCTTGTTGAAATAGCCGCCGACCTTGTGCGGCGTCACGTTAAAGCTGGAGGTGCCGGTGACCGGCTCCTGCGACAGGTTCGTTGCGCGATAATGAATCAGCACCTGCTCGCCGACCTTGACGTCGACGTAACGCTGTTCCGGCACGAAAGACCACGGCAGGCCGGAAGCGACATTGGCATCGAAGGTGACGCGCACGACGCGGGCGTCAGCCCTGGACGCCGAGGCGGGCGCCGTTGCAACCCTCGTGGTACCGCCGAAGCCCGTGACCTGGCAGAACAGCTGGTAGAGCGGCACCGCCGCATAGGACAGGCCGACCATGCCGGCGACGACGCCGACGACGGACCATGCTACGATTGCGTTGCGCGCGCGGCCGGCCATCAGTTGCCCCCGCCCAGCTTGACGATGGTGATCACGTAAAACAGCACGACGAGGCCGGCAAGCGCCACCAGCATGGCGATATTGCGGCCGCGGCGCTTCTTGTGCACGTCGGATGCGTCGTTGCGTTCATCCGCCATTGCCTACAGCCCCCTGCTCGGTGCCGCCAGCAGCGCATCGGCGATAACCAGCGCGAACAGCAGGAATAGATAGAGGATCGAATAGGCGAACAGGCCTTTCGCCGCCGCATCGGTCTTGGCCACCGCGACGCGGAGGGCACCCGCGAGAAACACGAGGCCGAGCACCGCCGCCGGCGCGCCGTAGATCGCGGAGGCAAGACCAAGCGCCCAAGGCGCCAGCGTCAGCGGCACGAGAATCAGCGAGTAGATGACGATCTGGCGGCGCGTTTCGGCCTTGCCCGCCACCACCGGCAGCATGGGTACGCCGACCTTGGCGTATTCGCCCGCCTTGTAGAGTGCGAGCGCCCAGAAATGCGGCGGCGTCCAGAAGAAGACGATGGCAAACAGCAGCACCGGCATCAACGACACGTCGCCGGTCACCGCCGCCCAGCCGATCATCGGCGGGAAAGCCCCGGCCGCGCCGCCGATGACGATGTTCTGCGGCGTGCGGCGCTTGAGCCACATGGTGTAGACGAAAACGTAGAAGGCGATGGTCAGCGCCAGGAGACCGGCGGCAGCCCAGTGGACGCCGAGTCCCATGACCGTGACCGAGCCGACCGACAGCGTCACCCCGAAGCCGAGCGCCGACGACGGGTCCATGCGGCCGGCAGGCAGGGGGCGATCCTGGGTACGCGTCATGCCCGCGTCGATGTCGCGGTCGTACCACATGTTGATCGCACCGGACGCACCTGCGCCGATGGCGATGCACAGAAGGGCGACACCCGCCAGCACCGGGTGGATATGGCCCGGCGCCGCGATCAGACCGGCAAGCCCCGTGAAGACCACGAGCGACATGACCCGCGGCTTCAGCAGCGCAATGAAGTCGGCGACGGAGGGCGAGAACCCTCCCGCCCCGGGGACCGCCGCTTCCCTCATCTCTATGGTCGTCTGTAACACCGCGTCTTGCCCGTCGCGTTCCGCTAGCTGACCTTCGGCAGCTCGTTATACGAGTGGAAAGCGGGCGGCGAAGACACCGTCCATTCCAGCGTCGTGGCGCCTTCGCCCCAAGGGTTGTTACCCGCGAGTTCCTTCGACATGAAGGTGCGCAGCACCACGATAAGGAACAGGATCGCGCTCGCCGCACCGATGTAGGAACCGATGGAGGCGATATAGTTGAAGCCCGCATAGGCATCCGGATAGTCCGGGATACGGCGCGGCATGCCGGCCAGACCCAGGAAGTGCATCGGGAAGAACGTCAGGTTGACGCCGATGAACATGGTCCAGAACTGCAGCTTGGCGAGACCTTCGGGATACATCTTCCCGGTCATCTTCGGGATCCAGTAGTAGAAACCCGAGAAGATGGCGAACACCGCGCCCAGCGACAGCACGTAGTGGAAATGCGCGACAACGTAATAGGTATCGTGCAACGCGACGTCGACGCCTGAGTTGGCAAGCACCACACCAGTGACGCCGCCCACGGTAAACAGGAAGATAAAGCCGATGGCAAACAGCATCGGCGTTTTGAAGGTGATCGAGCCGCCCCACATCGTGGCGATCCACGAGAAGATCTTCACGCCTGTGGGTACCGCGATGACCATCGTCGCCGCAACGAAGTAGGCTCGCGTATCGACAGACATGCCCACCGTGTACATGTGGTGCGCCCACACGATGAAGCCGACGAAGCCGATCGCCACCATGGCATAGGCCATGCCGAGGTAACCGAACACCGGCTTCTTCGAGAAGGTGGAGATCACCTGGCTTATGATGCCGAAGCCCGGCAGGATCAGGATGTAGACTTCCGGGTGACCGAAGAACCAGAAAAGGTGCTGGTAGAGCATCGGATCGCCCCCCTTCGAAGCATCGAAGAACGCCGTGCCGAAGTTACGGTCGGTCAATAGCATGGTGATGCCGCCGGCTAAAACCGGCAGCGACAAGACCAGCAGGAAGGCCGTGATCAGCACCGACCACACGAACAGTGGCATTTTGTGGAGTGTCATGCCCGGAGCGCGCATGTTGAAGATGGTGGTGATGAAGTTGATGGCGCCGAGGATCGAAGAC
>Ga0222714_10005058_pt1 | contig 12642 bp, 11 predicted proteins | sample C33_3DmetaG_FD_165048 | JGI IMG/M metagenome (GOLD analysis project Ga0222714, IMG submission 165048) | Estuarine water microbial communities from San Francisco Bay, California, United States - C33_3D | ecosystem: Environmental > Aquatic > Marine > Unclassified | place: USA: California... | reverse complement strand
ATGAAATCAAACACTTAGGAGCAATCTTAGGTGCTTTTTTTACGCCCAAAAGTAGTATGAACACGCTTTACTACTATTGTTATGTTTCAGGGCTGGTTTTGTTAGGTTTCTGAGGCTACGTCGTGTGTCGCTGGTACCGGGGAGCATCATGATTGCGAAAAAAACTGACTCACTTAAACAGGGTAGTGGCGAGTTGTAAACCACTCGCAGTGATGCCGATGAGGGCAAAGATGCATCCATAGGAGATATCCAGGTTATCCACCCGCTCTCTCCACGCAGTTTATGTTCGAGCCATCCGACACCGAAAAAAACGAAAAATAATGCGGTAGATACCCCAAAAAATTCAAAGGATTTGATGAAGTTATTTGTATTGAATCCAGTTGCCACGAGGGCGTCAATGATCGTTGATGTTAGAGCGCTAATGAAACGGTCGCCAATGAACCCCCAAATCATGACTCCCACGGCGTCGCCTGGTTCAATGATAGGAACACCCGAGGCAGATTTCTCCCGATAGATGTACCAACCAACAAGTGAGGTTTGAATCCACACCATCCGCAGGTAGGTGACACCATAGGATGTCTCCCCCAAATACCAACGTATGGCTATTACGATGACGTTTAAGACGATTGAGCGAAAGTGAAACACAGTCTCAGAAGGCTGCGTCTCCTGCCCATCCTCGCTTCATCAAACAGGGCTCTCAATAATTCAAAAAGTGAAGGGTTTACCCTGTAGGGGGCTAAGCTTAAGGCTCTTTATTCTTCGTCAAAGGCAGTAATAACAAGGAGCACTGTACGTGGCGCGAGTCAAAATCGAGGAGGTTAAAAAATCATTTGGGACTACTTTGATCCTTAAAGGCGTGTCAATCGACATCCCTGATGGGTCGTTCACAGTGCTCGTTGGTCCGTCAGGTTGCGGCAAGTCCACTTTGCTTCGGATGCTGGCTGGTCTTGAAAATATTAGCGCAGGAGAGATCAGCATCGACGACATGGTGGTGAACATGTTGCCACCAAAAGAGCGTGATATTGCCATGGTGTTTCAGAACTACGCCTTGTACCCACACATGACGGTCAAGGACAACATGGCGTTTTCGCTTGCCTTGGCCAAGGCGCCACAGTCGGACATCGACGAGCGTGTGAACATTGCAGCCGATATTTTGGGACTTCGACCCTTGCTGGATCGCTTTCCCCGACAACTCTCTGGTGGGCAGCGCCAGCGCGTGGCTATGGGGCGTGCGATTGTTCGTCGGCCGAAGGTTTTTTTGTTTGACGAGCCATTGTCTAATTTGGACGCGAAGCTGCGGGTTTCCATGCGCTCCGAAATCAAGCTTTTGCATTTGCGCTTGAAGACCACTTCGATTTACGTCACGCATGACCAAATTGAAGCAATGACCATGGCTGATCAGATTGTGGTGATGAACGACGGTCGCATCGAGCAAGTGGGTTCCCCGTTGGAGCTTTATGACTACCCAGCCAACCGATTTGTGGCGGGCTTTATTGGGTCGCCGGCAATGAATTTCTTGGAGGGTGTTGTACGCCGGGGCAGTGACCCGCATTTTGAGTTGCCCGGCGGGGGGCGGCTGGAATTAAATCCCGACATACAGGCGCCGGATGGCGCCAAGGCGGTCTACGGTATTCGCCCGGAACATTTAGATATTGCGCCAGACGGCATCGAGGCCAAAGTTGAATTGGTGGAGCCTACCGGCTCAGAGACGGTGGTCAGTGCCCTTGTTGGCGACCAGGAACTGCTAGGAGTTTATCGGGAGCGACACAATCTGGCTGTAGGCACAGTTATCAAGTTGCGCCCCAAAAAAGAGCACGCCCACTTGTTCGACCTTGCCACGGGGCAGCGCATTTGAGGCGCAAGGTCAATTCATCATTTGTTAGTCACTTAAAGGAGATCACTATGGCGAAAAAAGGAATGAGTCGTCGAGGAGTGTTGAAATCCGGTCTTGCACTCGCGGGCGCTAGCGCGGCAGCCAACCTAGCTGTGTTCAGCGCAGCGTGGGCGCAACAAAATGCCTGGAAGCCCGAAGCGGGTGCCAACCTTCAACTGCTGCGCTGGAAGCGTTTTATCCAAAGCGAAGAAGATGGCTTCATGCGTCTGGTGGAGGCCTTCACCAAGGCCACGGGTGTATCGGTCAAGGTTATCAATGAGTCACTAGACGATGTGCAGCCCAAGGCCAGCGTCGCCGCTAACACAGGGCAGGGTCCGGATATGTTCTGGGGTTTGTACTCTTTGCCACACCTGTTCCCTAGTAAGTGTCTGGACGTCACAGATGTCGCTAACCATTTAGGAAAGACCTATGGCGGATGGGTGGACAGCGCAAAAACCTATGGCATGTCTGGGGGCAAATGGATTGCACTGCCAGTGGCCTACAACGGCAATGTGATCAATTACCGTCAGAGCATGATCGAGAAAGCGGGCTTTAAGACCGTTCCTGGGGACACGGCAGGCTTTTTGGAGCTGATGAAAGCCCTGAAGGCCAAGTCTGTACCTGGCGGTTTTGCGCTGGGCCGCGCTTCGGGCGACGGCAACGCCTGGGTGCATTGGGCTCTGTGGTCTCATGGCGCGAATCTGGTGGACGAAAACGACAAAGTCATCATTAACTCACCCGAGACCGTTAAAGCGTTGGAGTACACCAAAGCTTTGTCGGAGACTTTTATCTCGGGTACTGCCTCCTGGAATGACTCTTTCAACAACAAAGCTTTCCTGACGGGTGCGGTTTCGCTCACCAACAATGGTGTTTCGATATACGCCGCAGCCAAGTCCGGCGCTGCCAAGGGCGAAGCCAACATGAAAGAAGTGATGGACGACATGAACCACGCCTTGTGGCCAGTGGGGCCTGCTGGTAAGCCAACGGAGTTCCACATTGCCTATCCGCTGATGGCCATGAAGTACACCAAGTTCCCTAATGCGTGTAAAGCTTTTATGACTTTCCTGATGGATGCTAAGAATTACGAGCCGTGGCTTGATTCGGCGGTGGCCTACCTAACCCATCCGCTCAACGCTTACGACAAAGCGCCTGTGTGGGGTTCCGATCCGAAGCTCGCGTTGGTACGTGATGTTGCTAAGCGCACCTTGACTGCTGGTGGTCGCGGATCTGTGGGTGAGCGTGCGGCATCGGCCCTTGCCGATTTTGTGATGCTGGACATGGTGGCTACGGTCTGCACGGATCGCGCTACTATCAAAGACGCGATCAGCATGGCTGAGCGCCAGGCCAAACGTATTTACCGGTAAGGTCAGGTAGCCGCTGTATGAGCAAAATAGGACAAGTAGTCTCCACTCGGTCGAAAGGTTTTAAATCGGCTTGGTCGGACAACAAGAACCTTATCGGTTCCTTGTTCATGCTGCCTGCAGCGGCTTTTTTAATTCTTTTTTTGGTGTACCCCTTGGGCTTGGGTATCTGGCTCTCCTTCACTGACGCCCGAATCGGCCGGACTGGGGTGTTCATCGGCCTGGAAAACTACGAGTGGATCGTGATGGATCCCAAATTTCACACAGCTGTTTTCTTCACGATTTTTTATACGGTTGTGGCCAGTGCTGCCAAATTCGCCATTGGCCTGTATCTTGCTGTGTTGCTTAATGAGCGCCTGCCCTTCAAGGCTATCTTGCGCGCCATTATTCTGATTCCTTTCATCGTTCCGACGGTGTTGTCAGCGATTGCGTTTTGGTGGATTTACGACCCCCAGTTCTCAGTCGTGTCGTGGTCGTTACGCGAAATGGGGTGGATTGAGGGCAATATCGATTTTCTTGGTGATCCATGGAATTCGCGCTGGAGTGTAATTTTTGCTAATGTCTGGCGGGGTGTGCCTTTTATAGCGATCTCGCTTTTGGCAGGCTTGCAGACTGTGCCCGCTTCTTTGTATGAGGCAGCAACTCTCGATGGCGCTACACCATGGCAGATGTTTGTGAAGATTACTTACCCGCTGCTCACCCCCATTATTGCTGTAGTGATGACCTTTTCGGTACTTTTTACTTTCACGGACTTTCAGTTGATCAAAGTATTGACAAATGGCGGGCCGGCGGGCGCAACCGAATTGATGGCAACCATGTCTTACAACACGGCGATTTTGGGCGGGCGAATTGGGGAGGGTGCGGCTGTGTCGACCGCCATGGTGCCCTTTTTATTGGGGGCGATCATGGTGTCGTGGTTTGGTTTGCAACGGCGGAAGTGGCAGCAGGGTAGCAGCGATGACTAAGAACAATAGCGTGTCAAGTGTGGCCCTGGAGGACCACAGCGAGGGTATGAACTATCTAGTGAACTTGCCGCGCCAGACCATCACCGTATACATACCGCTGTTTCTCATCACAACGGTGTTGCTATTCCCTTTCTACTGGATGACTGTCACAGCCATCAAGCCCAAGGCGCATCTGCTCGACCTAGACACGCACAATCCGTTTTGGACCTGGGAACCAACGCTGGAGCACATCACGGCGTTACTGTTTGAGACAGAGTACCCCAATTGGCTGTGGAACACCATGTTCATATCAGTGTCTGCGACCGTTCTGTCCTTGATTGCCAGTGTGTTTGCAGCCTATGCGATCACCCGCGTTCGGTTTTCAGGCGCCAATGCGGTTGGAGGGATGATTTTTCTGGCCTACCTGGTGCCGCCTTCGATCCTGTTTATTCCGCTGTCGACGGTAGTTTACCAGTACGGTTTGTTCGATACGCCCTTTGCGCTGATTTTGACTTATCCCACTATCCTGATTCCGTTTTCCACTTGGTTATTGATGGGGTACTTCAAGTCTATACCCTACGAACTCGAGGAATGTGCGCTGGTAGATGGTGCCACGCGTTGGCAGATTCTCACGCGCATCATCGTCCCACTAGCTATCCCCGGTTTGATCTCTGCATCTATTTTTTCGCTCACCCTGTGTTGGAACGAATTTATTTATGCGCTCACCTTCATTAATTCTGTGGAGAACAAAACGGTTCCAGTAGCTATCGTTTCTGCCTTTACCGATGGTGATCAGTATCGGTGGGGTTCGCTTATGGCTGGTTCACTCGTTGGCACTTTGCCGCTGGTGATTTTGTATGCTTTTTTTGTAGAGCATTACGTCAGTGCGATGACTGGCGCAGTCAAGGAGTAAACCCCCTTCCGGCTTGTGGAGGCTTGGTGCTTGGTGTGTCCCAGCAGAGCGCTCTTGCCTTAAAGATATTTCCCCAAGGCAGTGGTTTTTCTCTGTTTCGCCTCTGCTTGTAGCCATGCCAAAAAGGCAGCGACCTCCGGCTTTTGCGCTTGGTGGGCAGGGTAGACCGCGTAATGTCCTTTTGATTTGACGGCATATTTCACGGGTAGCACTGTGACCAGTCGTTGGTCAGCAATGTAGGATTCCGCCAAGACTAGGCTCTCTAATGCAACACCCAGCCCCTGCGCAGCGGCGTCCAGCGAGAGCTGCGCGCGATCAAAGCGAAGTGAGTATCCCTCTGGTCTAATCTCTAGGGCGTGGGTTTTGAACCAGTCCTGCCACTGCACGATACTCACCGTGCTTTGGATGAGTGGCGCCGTGAGTAAGCCACTGGCAGCCCTGATGCGTAGGCTACGTGCCAGCGCCGGGCTGCATAGCGGCGCCACGGGTTCATGAAACAGCAGCCGTACTGTGAGTTCAGGCCAATTTGGCAGACCGTAACGAATGTCGAGATCAGCCTCCCCCGCAGCAAATATGCTGTGCGATGGCGATGCCGACAAGTGCAGCGAAATGTCAGGGTGTGCTTTCGCAAAAGCCGAAAGCCGAGGCATAAGCCACAGGCTGGCGAAGCTGGGGCTAGTATGCACGTAAAGCGAGCGCGATTGCGCTTTGAGCAAGTCTCGAGTCGCATTTTCTAGCGCACGCAGGGCAGGAGATACCCGCTGCAGGTACAAGGCACCGGCTGACGTGACGTGAGCGCCAAGCCGCGTGCGTTCAAGCAAAGTGACACCGACAGTGGACTCAAGCTTGGCAATTTGGTGGCTGACCGCAGAGTTGGTCAGATTCATTTCCTGGGCAGCCAGCGAAAAACTGCGGTGGCGTACTACGGCCTCAAAGGTCCTCAAAAAAGCCAGAGTCGGTAAAGACGGCATTTGCTTTAAGAAATTTAAAGTTTAAAAATTTTCATCCTCTGCTTAGATCTTATCACTTGATTTCATCTAAGGTAGTCAACAAAATGAGGGCTTGTTCATAGCAGGATGAGTCATGCTTTTAGCCAACAAAGTTGCTTTGATTACCGGCGGCGCTGGCCCTAACGGCCTAGGTTTTGCGTCAGCGAGGATGATGGCTGCACAAGGTGCGCGTATCGTTATCCTAGACTTGGATGCTACGCACCCGCACGATGCGGCGCGCGCTATAGGCCCAGGCCACATCGGTGTAGTCGCGGATGTCACCCAGCCCGATTCCTGTCAAGCGGCTGTCAATTCGGCTTTGAAACAGTTGGGACAGATTGATATTCTTTTCAATAACGCTGGCATTACCCAGCCTCGCAAAACGTTAGCCATTAGCCAAGCCGATTACGATGCTGTTCTCGACGTCAGTCTGCGGGGCACACTCAACATGTCACAGGCGGTGTTGCCGCATATGCAGTCGCGCAAGACTGGCTCCATTATTTGCAGCTCGTCGGTATCTGCACAACGCGGTGGCGGTATTTTGGGTGGGCCGCATTACTCCGCTGCTAAGGCTGGAATTTTGGGGCTTGCACGCGCTATGGCGCGTGAGTTTGGTGCCGATAACATTCGGGTCAATTGCATTACGCCGGGTCTGATTGCGACTGACATCAACAAGGGCCTTATCCCAGAGGACCGCATGGAGGGCATCCTGGACCAAATTCCCTTGAAGAGAATTGGTGAGCCCAACGACGTGGCTGGCTGTGTTCTGTTCCTAGCCAGCGACCTGTCCAAATACCTCACTGGGGTTACGCTCGATGTCAACGGCGGTATGCTGATTCATTGAGTGCAACTTTGTCAATGAACCCCAACAACGAATTGCTGCAGAAATTGGCTGAAAGTGCCTGGCGTATTCGTCGCTATGCTTTGCGCATGGGCGAGGTGCAAGGGCAGGGCTACATTGGGCAGGCCCTGGGTATGGCTGAGGTTTTGGCTGTTGCCTATTGCCACGCTCTGCGACTCAAGCCGGAAGATCCCAATTGGCCTGCGCGCGACCGTTTTTTGCTCTCGCACGGCCACTACGCCATTGCCCACTATGCCGCCATGATCGAGGCAGGCTTATTGCCCGAGTCGGAGTTGGAGACTTACGGTTGTGATGAAAGCCGACTACCGATGTCAGGGATGGCGAGCTACACCCCGCACATGGAAATTTCTGGTGGCTCTCTAGGCCAGGGCCTATCCATCGGCGTAGGTATGGCGTTGGGCATTCGGCATCGGGGCCTGGGCGCATATGTTTACAACTCCATGTCTGATGGAGAACTCGATGAAGGCTCGACTTGGGAAGCCGCTATGTCGGCTTCACACCATGGCCTGGGCAATCTGATTTGCCTGGTTGACATCAACAAACAACAGGCCGATGGCCCATCTGGCCAGGTGATGAAATTTGAGCCTTTGCAGGATAAGTGGAACGCTTTTGGTTGGCATGTCCAGCGGGTTGACGGCAACGATTTGGCAGCAGTGCTGCGAGCCTTTGATGCGGCACGCGAGGTGCCCACTCAGGTGCCACGGGTTATCTTGTTGGACACCTTGATGGGAAAGGGCATTGACTTTTTGGAGTCTCGAGACAAGAACCACTTTATGCGCGTGGATCCACCTGAGTGGCAGGAGGCGCTGGCATTACACGACCAGCATAAACCCAGGAGCTTGGCGTGAGTCAGCTTAAGGCCAAGCTGACTACGTCTGCCATGATTGCGTCGATTGCAGAAGAGGGGCAGGCTTCGATGGCCGCGCCCTTCGGCAAGGCGCTGGTCGCGCTGGGGGAGCAGCGATCTGATGTGGTCGGGATGACAGCGGACCTAGCCAAATACACCGATCTTCATTTGTTCGCTGCCGCATTTCCGGAGCGTTTTTTCCAAATGGGTATGGCTGAACAGTTACTCATGGGTGCAGCGGGGGGTATGGCCAAGGTCGGTCTTGTGCCCTTTGCAACAACCTATGCTGTGTTCGGCACTCGCCGCGCCTATGACTTCATACATCAGGTCATAGCCGAGGAGAGTCTTAACGTCAAAATTTGCTGCGCACTGCCTGGCCTGACGACTGGTTACGGGCCCAGCCACCAAGCCACGGAGGACTTAGCCATGATGCGCGCCATACCAGGCATGACAGTAGTTGATCCCTGCGACGCTCTCGATATTGAACAAGCCGTGCCGCAGATCGCCGCCCACCGCGGGCCGGTTTACATGCGATTGCTGCGCGGCAACGTGCCGCTGGTGCTTAACGAATACGACTATAAGTTCGAACTAGGCAAAGCAAAAGTATTGCGTGAAGGTGGAGAGGTACTAATAATTTCCAGTGGTTTTATGACCATGCGCGCGCTTGAAGCGGCGAAGCAACTTCAAGCAGATAAGGTGAACGTAGCGGTATTGCACTGCCCCACGATCAAGCCGCTGGATACTGCTACCGTTTTGACGGAAGTACGTAAGCTTGGGCGTTTGGTAGTGGTGGCAGAGAACCACTCAGTAATCGGTGGTTTAGGGGAAGCAGTTGCTAGCCTTTTGTTGCGCGAAGGTGCCGCACCTGCAAAGTTTCGTATTCTGGGTTTGCCAGATGAATTTTTAGACGCTGGAGCATTACCCACTTTGCATGATAGATACGGTATCTCAGTTCAAAAAATTTGCGAAACAATCAAAAGGTGGGCTAATTGAAAAAAGAGAAGATCGGTCTTATCGGTTTAGGCGCAATGGGGCGTGGCGTTGCTGTCAATTTGTTAGCTAAAAACTTCGAAGTGATTGGTTTTGATATCCGCCCAGAAATGGAAGATTGGATGAATCATCAGGGTGGTTCATTCACTAGAGAACTGACGAGTTTGGCCAATCAATGCCAAAAAATTGTCTGTTTTGTCGTTAATGACTCTCAAACTGAGGAAGTACTGTTTGGTGTTAACGGATTGGCCCAAAATTTAAGACCTGGCAGTGTTTTCATCGCATGCAGCACTTTACCGCCCGCCTATGTATATGCCTTAGGGCGACGTTTAGCATCGCTAGGGGTTGAGCTGATTGATTCGCCCGTCACCGGAGGAGCGGCGGGTGCTGCTAAGGGATCATTAACAGTCATTTCAGCCGGGAAAACGGATATTTATAAAAAAATCAAACCCGTGTTAGCGGCGTTTGGATCCAAGCTATTTTTTGTCGGCGAGCGGCATGGTGCTGGGTCGCAATTAAAAGTAATCAACCAATTACTTTGCGGAGTACACCTGGCCGCTGCAGGCGAGGCTATTGCGTTAGCTGATCGGCAAGGGTTACCCCTCGATATTACTCTCCAGGTGCTTTGCAGTGGTGCAGCATTTTCTTGGATGCTTAACGACCGTGGCCCGAGAATGACTGATGAGGAATTCTCCGACGTTACTTCTACCGTTGACATATTTGTTAAAGACTTGGGATTAGTGCTGGATACAGCAAAGGATGCAAAGTTCTCCGCCTCCCTCGCTAGTGCGGCCTTTAACGCCTTCATAGACGTCAGTGGACGCGGAATGGGTGCTTGGGACGATTCAGCAGTGATTTCTTACTACAATCGGCGCCCATACACAGGGCCACTTTCTTTGGATGCAGAAAAAGGCTCCGGCAATGAATGTGACGTGTCCGATACTCAGCCTCATTAAAAGTGGCTCTGAATATCCAGCACGTCAGTTGCGAAGCATTTAACTCTTCGCCTCATTTGAGGCGATTGTCAATCCTGAACATGCTGCCGCAGTTCACTTCAATCTCTTAAATAGCGCAAATTTAGCGACCAAGCAAACGTTTCGCCTCGGCGACGATGGCTGCTGGCGTGATGCCAAAGAGTTTGTAGAGTTCTTCCGCCGGGCCGCTGGCACCAAAGCCTATCATGCCGATAAAACCACCGTTCAGCCCTAAATATGCCTCCCAACCTTGGCGAACTCCAGCCTCAATACCGATACGAACGCACTGTCCCAGCACGCTCTCACGATAGACTGCATCCTGTTGATTGAAAAGTTCCCAACAAGGCATGGATACGACGGCCGTCGCAATGCCGGCTCTTTCAAGTAGCTGACTGGCCTGAACTCCCAATAACACTTCTGATCCTGTGGCCAGCAGCGTAACTTGCCGCGGTCCGCTGGTAGCTTCGTGTAGCACGTAAGCTCCCCTGCGCGTGAGATTATCTCGTGTGGCTTCGCCGCGAACCAGCGGCAGTGATTGGCGCGCGAACACCATGCTTACCGGGCCGTCCTGGTGTTGTAGAGCTAACTCCCAACATTCGGCAGCCTCAATGGCATCGGCCGGTCGCATCACCAACATATTGGGCATGGCGCGCAGGGAAGCCAAAATTTCGACAGGCTGATGCGTTGGTCCGTTGCGGCCAACGCCAATACTGTCATGGCTAAATACGAATTTAACAGGCAAGCGCATGAGGGCTGCCATACGCATGGCAGGTCGCTGGTAGTCGGAAAACGCCAAATAGGTGACCGATAAAGGGATCACTCCACCGTGCGCGGCCATGCCGTTTGCCATGGCGCCCATCACATGTTCGCGTACGCCGCAATGGACATAAGCCCCTAAACGGTCCTGCGCACTGAAGGCCCGCAAACCGCGTTTGTGGCTGGTAGGTCCCTCCAGATCGGCACATCCCACAATGCGCTCGGGTAACAAAGGCGTCAGCAAATCGTTGATCTCGCCAGAAATGAAGATGCCGCTTGGGGCTGGTGGCGCTCTCAAAGCCCGCTGCTTGTAGTCCAGTAATACTTCTCGCCAATTTTCAGGAAGCTCACCTTTCGTCACGCGTTCGAATTCGGCACGCTCTGCACACGACAATGCTGCCACGCGCATTCTCCATGCAGTGTAAGTTTCTAGGCTGCGCTGGCCCGCATTAAGCCATGCTTGCCGCACTTCCTCCGGCAGTATAAAAGGGGCATGCGACCAGCCCAGAAGCTCGCGTGCGGCTTCTGCGTCTTCTTCATACAAACGACCGCTGTGACCAACACGCAAGCCCTGCACGCGCGTGATACCTTTGGCAATCACCGTTCGGCAAGCGAGCATCGCTGGACGCGGGTCGGTTTTGGCCGCAGCAAGCGCATGGGATACCGCCTGAAGGTCGTGTCCATCAACTTCCGCCACATGCCAACCAGCTACACGAAAGCGTTCAGCGACATTTTCGCTGATAGCCAAGTCGGTGTCGCCATCGTCGGTAATATGGTTGTCATCCCACAGGAGTACCAGTTTTCCCAACTGCAAATGGCCAGCCAAAGAAATCATTTCTTGGCCAACGCCTTCTTGTAAGCAACCATCGCCTACAAATGCATACGTGTAGTGATTAACAAGATCGCTGCCAAAGCGAGCGCTCAAGTAGGCCTCTGCCACTGCCATGCCTAATGCATTGGCAATGCCCTGCCCCAACGGGCCGGTGGTCACCTCAATGCCGTTGGCCGTCTCGTGTGTGGCGCCGTATGGGCGCTCGGGGTGCCCCTCGCAAACTGAACCCAGCACGCGAAAGCGCTGGATTTCCTCAATCGTGAACTGGGGATAACCCGACAGGTGCAACAGCGAATAAAGCAACATGGACCCGTGCCCGTTGGATAACACCACGCGGTCTCGGTCAAACCACCCAGCATCCTGCGGGTTGTGCTTGAGATGGTGGGTGTAAAGGGCGGTAGCGATTTCCGCCATGCCCAAAGGCACACCTTGGTGTCCCTCTTGAGCTTTGACAATGGCGTCAATGGAAAGAAAGCGAATGGCATTAGCCATGTCTTTAGATAAAGTCGTGCTCATCTTGTTCGCGTCCTTGCTTATGCACGTGCCGAAGGTTTCCCGTATCTGGTGAATGTGCCCCATTCTTGCGGCCCGACCGCGTGAATTCAAGCGATGAATATTCACACTTTGATGAACTTATTTCACTTTCAGGCCGAAGATATCGTCTAATCCTGCAGCCCTACGCCGCATCTGTTATCTGCAATGAGGCTGTTGCGAATAAGACAAGCAAGCTTGAACGCAGGTGGTGATTAAGCATCTTCTTTCGAAAATTTCTCGATAAAACACTTAGAAAACGATAACACTTAAAATGACTCCCTCGCACCATTGAGTGAATCAGAGAGGGGCACCCTTGTAAAGCTCATAAAAAAAGTGGTAGTTGATATTGACCAAAATTAGCAGACGAATATTAATATCGAGATTGACGCGTTGGTAGAAAGTAACTCTTACTGAGTTTTTCGGTCAACAATCGTGGCCTAATCAAATTGAGTAAACGGCCATTGGCAGCAATGATCCAGCCGATTGGATAATGATTTCTTGATTGGCGTGGCGAGGCAATTCTATGTTCCTTGGTTTAAGAACCGCAATTTACCCTGTCTCTGATCTTGCTTTGGCCAAGGAATGGTACGAAGAGGTTTTAGGGCGGCAACCTTACTTTGACCAGCCGTTTTACGTTGGTTTCTCGGTAGGCGGCTTCGAGTTAGGACTTATTCCTGCGGACTCAGCTTCAACGCAGGGTCCCCAACCGCTTTGGGGTGTTGCTGATATCGAAGCGGCGTTTCAACGATTAGTTGCCCTAGGTGCAA
>Ga0222714_10005057_pt1 | contig 12644 bp, 9 predicted proteins | sample C33_3DmetaG_FD_165048 | JGI IMG/M metagenome (GOLD analysis project Ga0222714, IMG submission 165048) | Estuarine water microbial communities from San Francisco Bay, California, United States - C33_3D | ecosystem: Environmental > Aquatic > Marine > Unclassified | place: USA: California... | reverse complement strand
GGAGTTGGACGGCATCAAGCCCAAGGCAGCGGTGGTGATGATCGGCACGAACAATTCAGGCAGCGATCCGGCCGATGGCATCGCGCGCGGGGTCACCAAAATCGTGGAGACCATCCGGGCAAAGTCGCCTGACACCAAGATTCTGTTACTGGCCGTGTTTCCGCGGGGCGAAAAACCCAATCCCCAGCGGGATAAGCTCAAGCAGGTCAATGCCACCTTGGCCAAACTGGATGACGGAAAGCACATCCACTATCTCGACATCGGGGACAAGTTCCTGCAACCTGACGGCACGATTAGCAAGGAAATCATGAAAGATTACCTGCACCTGACGGCCCCAGGATATCAGATCTGGGCGGATGCCATCGCCCCCAAGCTGGCCGAACTGATGAAATAAGCGCCCATTGACGTGCACGCACCTGAACCATCAACCGACGAATCGCTCCCGCTCAAAGCGGTGGACCCAGTCATCGGTGTACGGGTGGTAGTGCAAAGTTACCTCCGCGGCAATTTCATCGCCATGAAAGACGGGGAAGCCAGCCTCGCGGAGATCATGGAAGACGCTTTCGTCTTCGACTACGTGGCGGATGACATCCCCGGTCAGATCCATACCCTAAATCAGGAAACTGGGGATTACTGGATCGCCATGCCGTTGGACCCAGCAGATGCTTTAGAGCGTTGCGATGATTGCCAGGAGCTATACGCTGTTCCCAGCATTTATTGGGATGGCTTGGAACACTTCGCCTGTCGTATCTGTCGCCGCAAGGAAGAGACCCAGATATACCAGAAGGCTTCCGGAGCTCGCAGCATCAAGCTCTGACACCCGCGAGCCCATCACAGCTTAAGCGGATCAGTGCGGAAAGCCTCACACATCTCCACAAACGGCACTTGAGCCTGACGCCATTCGGGCTTTTGCGTGATTTCAGCCATCGTGAGTGTGGTATTGTTGCAGATGAGGTAGAGCCAGTCTCCCAATACCACGAAGGCGTCGAAATGAGTTCCTGCGGCTTCCCGGGCGAACTCGAACTCCCCGACTGAATGCTTGGAACTGAAAAGCTCCTCCTTCAGCAAGTGCAGGTCATCCGCAAAATCATTCTGTACACGCTCCGGCCTTGGCCCGATGTATCCGACCACTTCCTCGCGCTCACCTGCAAAGGAAACGATGACTAGCCCATTAAAGACGGCTGAACCGTAGGCGCGGGTCATCTTGATGGCGCAGTCACTGATGAGCTGGGAGGCTGTTTCAAAATTCATAACGCACAACAAATTGTCCACGGGAGAAAAGCAGCGGGCAGGAACTGTGGCAAGGGACAATTCCATGACATGCAATATTCCGAGAAACAGCCTGCCAGCAAACCTTCTCCCGGCTTGTCATTTCATCGGTTTCCTGCTGAAAATCCCAAACCTTAATGAAAACGAAGAAGTCCAATGCCCCGAAATCAGGCGACAGCCTGCGTCCTTACTCCAGCCTCATGCTTGATGGCCCCGATCGCGCTGCCAGCCGCGCGATGCTCTACCCGGTAGGCTTCAAGCAGGAAGACTTCTCCAAGCCCATCATCGGCATCGCCTCCACCTGGAGCATGGTTACCCCGTGTAACATGCACATCGACAAGCTCGCGCTCGAAGCCGAAAAAGGCGCGAACGCGGCCGGTGGCAAAGCGATCATCTTCAACACCATCACCATTTCCGACGGTATCTCCATGGGCTCCGAGGGCATGAAATATTCCCTCGTCTCCCGCGAAGTCATTGCCGACTCCGTGGAAACCGTCGTCGGTTGCCAGGGCATGGACGGCTACGTGGCCATCGGCGGTTGCGATAAGAACATGCCCGCCTGCCTCATGACCATGGCCCGCATGAACCGCGCGGCCGTGTTCGTCTATGGCGGCACCATTCTCCCCGGCTGCATCACCGGTGACGTCCAGAAGCGCAAGCTCGACGTCGTCTCCGTGTTCGAGGCCATCGGTGCCCATGCGAACAAGCGCATAGATGACAAGGAACTCCAGCAGATCGAATCCTGCGCCATCCCGGGACCCGGCTCCTGCGGCGGCATGTATACCGCGAACACCATGGCTAGCGCCATTGAAGCGCTCGGCATGAGCTTGCCGAACAGCTCCGCGCAAAACGCCATCTCTCCGGCCAAGATGGATGACTGCCGCCGCGCCGGTGAAGCCGTCGTGAACATGTTGAAGAAAGGCATCCGCCCGCTCGACATCATGACGAAGAAGGCGTTTGAGAACTCCATCACCGTCGTCATCGCGCTCGGCGGCTCCACGAACGCCGTGCTGCACCTTCTCGCCATCGCCCACTCTGCCGGTGTGAAGCTCACCATCGATGACTTCACCCGCATCGGCAAACGCGTCCCTGTGCTCGCGGACTTGAAGCCCAGCGGCAAGCACCTCATGTCCGAGGTCGTCGCCATCGGCGGCATCCGCCCGCTCATGAAGACCTTGCTCGAAGCCGGCCTGCTCCACGGCGATTGCCTCACCGTCACCGGTGAGACGATGGCCGAGACGCTCGCTAACGTGAAACCGTATCCGGCTGGCCAGACCATCTTCCGCCCGCTCGATAACCCGATCAAGAAAGACAGCCACCTCGTCATCCTGCGCGGCAACCTCGCGCCGGAAGGGGCCGTGGCCAAGATCAGCGGCAAAGAAGGTCTGCACTTCGAAGGCAAAGCCCGCGTCTTCAATTCCGAATACGACGCCATGGACGCCATTCTCGCGCTCAAGATCAAGAAAGGCGACGTCGTCGTCATCCGCTACGAAGGACCGAAAGGCGGCCCCGGTATGCGCGAGATGCTTGGACCCACTTCCGCGATCATGGGCCAAGGCCTCGGCAAAGACGTGGCGCTCATCACGGATGGACGCTTCTCCGGCGGCACGCACGGCTTCGTCGTGGGCCACATCACGCCTGAGGCTTACTGCGGCGGCCCGCTCGCCCTCGTGAAGAACGGCGACAAGATCATCATCGACGCCGAGACCCGCGAACTCCGCCTCGACGTCAGCGCCAAGGAACTGGCCAAGCGCAAGAAAGCCTGGAAAGGCATCAAGCCGCGCTACAACTACGGCGTCCTCGCCAAGTACGCCAGCGCCGTCACCACCGCCTCCGAAGGCGCCGTGACCGATAAGAATCTGAAGCTGTGAACTGACCAGCCTCAACGAATCTAAAACGAAAAGCGGGCAGGATATCCTGCCCGCTTTTTTATTCCTCAAGTAATGGAGGCTGATGCCGTGCTCCATGCAAAAGCCGTAAAAGCAAAATGCCATCTTCCTTTTCTTCGTAATAAATCAGATAGTTATGAAAAGGCTGAATCACCCAGCGCCTTACTTTTGGCAATCGCGGGAAACGAGCCAGAGGAGCGATTTGTGGGTGTCTCGAAATCAATACGAGCGCGTTCTCAATCGCGTCACACATTCTATCCGCTGCATCCGGGTTCACCTCAGCAATTCCTAAGATGACTTGCCGGTAATCCTCCAAAAACAGCGAAGTTTTAAGCAGAGCGACGGCCACGAGCTTCCTTCACTAAATCCCTGACTCCCTTCAGATCCGCCGCCGTCAACGGCGTCGGCTTCTCTTTCATCGCCTCCAAAACCGCTTCTTCGTGTTGGCTCTCTTCCTCCATCAATCGGCGGATCGCCTCACACACCACAGCATCAGCGCTACCGTAGCCAGCAGAACGCGAGCGGCGTCCCACATACTCCTCCAAATCAGGTGGCAGTGTGATATCCATGAATAATATCTACTCCTCGCGGTTCAAATCTTCAAGTTTCCTTCCTTGCCCTCCAACCCGCCTGCAAACCCCATCAGCTTCCCATTCGACCCGATCACCCGATGACACGGCACGGTGATTTTAATCCAAACTAAAGTGGCGCCAGTCTCTTTTCAGTGAGATCAACGAACGGGATTCCAACTTGCATCCCCAAGCGTAGCGTGAAATTCTCCACCTAATCACCCGGTAATGCGTTTTACAGCGCACTGCATTCACCCACTGAGGGTGCTTGCTCATTCTGCCGGGCAAACACCCGGATCACGCATCAAAATGACACGCGCTCTGAATCTTCTCCTCGTCCTCCTGCTCTCCACCTTGCCCTCGCTGCATGCGGCCGATCTCGTCCTCATCGAACCCGGCAAAGCTCCTCCTCCCATCGTCGTCTATCAAGGTGCCCCACCCCGCACCCATGACGCCGCGGTCACTTTGGCAGACTATCTGGAGAAGATCACCGGCACCCGCCCGCAGGTGATCAAAGGCGAGCCCAAGCCCCTGCCTGCCCATGCCATCTGGATTGGGTATCAACCGGCTCTGAAGCAGCTTTTCCCAAAAACCGATTTCACCTTCACCCAACCCGAGGAAACCCTCATCACCGCCAACGAGAACCATCTAGTCATCGCCGGTCGCGACCGCTGGGACCTGGCGCACATGGAAGCCAAAGGGCGACTCTCCATGAAGACAAACATGCAGCAGGAGTATGGCACCGCCAACGCCGTTTACACCTTCATCCAGGACAAGTTGAACGTCCGTTGGCTCTGGCCCGGCGAGGAGGACATCATCAAACAATCCCAGCTCGCGTTCGCCCCGTTCGAGCTGCGCTATCACCCGGAGATACGTTCTCGCTCCGGCATGCTGGTGAAGATCTCGCTGGGCGACAACAAGGAAGGCCCCGATGAACTCTGGGGCCGCTTCCAACGCGTGCAACTGGACTCCATGGAGATCAGCGGCGGTCACGGCTTTGGGGATTGGTGGGAGAAATATCATGAGACTCATCCGGACTACTTCGCCGCCGCCCCGGATGGCAGCCGTCCGCCGGTGGCTTTCAATCCGCGGAACACCAAGCTTTGCGCATCCAATCCCGCAGTGTGGGATCAATGGCTCAAGAATGTGGAACAGGAAATCGCCGAGAACCCCACGAAGAATGTGTTCAATGTCTCTCCGAATGACGGCTACACGAGCGGCCACTGCACCTGCGCCAAGTGCCTTGCTTGGGACAATCCCAAAGGCGAAAAGATGACGTGGACCTTCCCCAAAGGGGTGAAGTTCGAAGGGGTCGCCCAGTCCGACCGCGATGTGCGTTTCGCCAACACCCTGGCCCGCCTGCTCAAACAGCGCTTCCCGGACCGTAAACTCTTCGTCCTGCTCAATGCGTACGGATTGTCGCGCAACCCGCCCATTGGGGTGGTGCCAGACGAAAACGTCATCATCTCCAGTGTGGCCAACTTTCACATGCGCTCACCCGAGTCCCGCAAGGAGCCCATGGAACAACACGCCGCCTGGGCCAAGAAAGCGAAGCAGCTCATCTGGCGACCGAACCTGGGCAGCCAGGCCGGACTGAGCTGGGGCATGCCGGACGTCGCCATGACTCAGGCGGGCGAGGATTTCCGCTTTGTGGCGGACCATCATTGCGTGGGCCTCTTCTTCGACCTGTTCTGGTTTCACTGGGCCAATCAAGGTCCACACTACTACGCCCTCGCCCATCTGGCCTGGAATCCTTACACCGATGTTTCCGCCCTCATGGACGATTATTACCAGCGGGCGTTCGGTCCGGCCGCCAGTGATGTGAAGGCCTATTGGGAATTGCTCGAACGCACGCGCATGGAGTTCGTGGCCGAGAATCCCAGTCGCCAGCGCGCCTTTGACCTGCCGAAGAAATACACGCCCGAGCTCCTGGCCAAGGCGCAATCCCAACTGGATTCTGCCGCTAAAAAACTGGCCACGGCAGATGAAAAATATCGCCGCCGCCTGCATTTCATCCAATGCGGTCTCGATTTCACCAAACTTGTCGTTGATACCCGTGCATGGATGCAGAAATTCGAAGCCAGCAAGAGCAAGGATGCGGATGCGAAAGCTCATGTGCTCGCCAACTGGAAGCGCACGGAAACGATGAAGAAAGAGTTCCCCGAGTTTGCCATCAACTGGCAGGCCGTCTTCCGGGAAGGCGCCGACGGTAAAAGGATCATGGGACTGCACCCGGATACTCCGCTTAGCGGTCGCACCCTTCGTGAACTCCGGGCCGAAGGGCTTGAGTAGCAGTTCACGCTGGCCTTGCCAGCGCACTGCAAAGCGGTTTCTATCTGGCCTTCAATTGTGACGGCACGGAAACCAGCGCTTGGCTTCATCTTCGTGACGCTCGTTCTCGATATCCTCGGGATCGGGTTGATCATCCCCATTTTGCCCAAGCTGGTGGAAGAGCTGGGCGGCGGCGGCATCGAGAAAGCCTCCCACATCTATGGCTGGTTGGCGGCGCTCTATTCTCTCATGCAGTTCCTGTGCGCACCTCTGCTCGGCAGCCTCTCGGATCGCTATGGCCGCCGCCCAGTCATCCTAGGTTCGCTATTCGGCTCCGGCCTCGATTACTTCCTGCTCGCCTTCGCCCCGAACCTAAGCTGGTTCTTCGTGGGCCGTATCATCGCAGGCATCACGGGCGCAAACTTCGCCGCTGCCACCGCCTATATCGCAGACATCAGCCCGCCTGAGAAACGTGCGGGCAACTTCGGGCTCATCGGTGCCGCTTTTGGTCTCGGCTTCATCGTCGGCCCCTTGCTGGGTGGTGTATTGGGTGATTACGGTTTGCGCGTTCCCTTCTTTGTTGCTGGCGGGCTCACCTTGATCAATTGGTGCTATGGACTCTTTGTTTTACCGGAATCCCTCGCCCCGGAAAACCGCCGCAAGTTCAGCTGGAATGTATCCAACCCTATCGGCTCACTGTATGCGCTCAAGAAGCATCCGGTGGTTCTTGGTTTGGCTGGCTCGTTCTTTCTCTTCAACCTTTCGCATCAGGTCTATCCCAGCATATGGGTGCTCTACACTAGCTATCGCTATGATTGGTCGGCCAAAGAGACCGGGTTCTCTCTCGCTATCGTCGGCGTCACCGCGGCCATCGTGCAAGGTGGGCTTACCCGCGTGATCGTGAAACAATTGGGCGAGGTCAAAACCGTGCTCATGGGCATGACCATCATGACCTTGGCCTATTTCTGCTACGGCCTCGCCGAGAGTGGATTGGCTACCTACGTCATCATCGTCTTCGCCTCGCTCGCTGGCGTAACCGCCCCTACGATCCAAGGCATCATCTCGCGTAATGTCGGGGCCGACGAACAAGGCGGCGTGCAAGGCGCGCTAACTAGTTTGGCAAGTATCACTGGCGTCATCGGGCCACCCATCATGACAAGCCTGTTCGGCTATTTCATCCGGGAAGATGCACCAGTCAAACTGCCCGGCGTGTCCTTCTTCTTCAGTGCGGCGCTTATCATCGTGGCGCTCTATCTGGCCGTGCTGTCATTCAGCAAATACGGCCACATGATGACGTCCAGCTCCTCGGCCAAAACACCGGCGACTGAGACGGAAGCACAACCCCCTTCCTAAACTGCACGGAGGACAATCACTTGTGCGCCAATAGCACAAAATTGTTACACGGCTACGCTTGCCATTTCGGATCACACTTCCGCACTCTGTTCAGGTCGCTTTTTCCGGGGACGTTATCTCATGTCACTTGCCTTTCAACGCTGGCTGTACGTCGCCACAGTGGGAATGCTCTCCTGCTGCCTATTCCTGTGGACCTCCTGCAGCACGGTCACGCGTTCAGTGCATGAGCCGCTGCATATCGAGGGCGCAGAATTCACCGGCAACCAGTCCTGCGTGGATTGCCACGCGAACATCAGCCAAAAGTTCACGGCCAACCCTCATGCCCGTGTGAATCTCCGTGTGGCGAGCTCCTCGCTCAACACCAGTTGTGAAGCCTGTCATGGCCCCGCCAGCCGCCACATCGCCACTGGCGGCCAAGGCACTGAAAAGTTCATCATCAATCCCAAGAAAGCTTCGGATGCCTGCTTCCGTTGCCATGAAAATGTTCACGCCGAATTCCGTCTGCCGAATCACCACCCGGTGCTCGAAGGCCATTTGAATTGCGTCCAATGCCACGACCCTCATGGCCACGACATGATGAAGCCTGCTGGCGGTCTCGGCCTCGCCCGGGTGAACGAATCCTGCGCTCAATGCCATCGGGATCAGGCGCGCAAGTTTGTCTTCGAGCATGAAGCCATGCGCGAGGGCTGCACGGTCTGTCACAATCCGCACGGCAGTGTGAATTCCAAGCTGCTGGTGCAGCGCGATTCTAATCTCTGTCTCAAATGCCATGCACAGATGCAGACCGCACCTGGCAATCTATTCATCGGTAAGGTGAACCATAGCACCTTTGTCCAGCAGGGTGGTTGCTGGACTGCGGGTTGTCACGCCGCCGTTCACGGCTCAAACATCAATCCCAAGCTCCAATACTGAGGATGCACTGCCGGCACCCACATCAAGTGCACGGTCTGAGGCATACTCTTTGTATACTGGTGTGCTTGCTTGGTTTGTCGGCGGGCGCTCAAGAGGCGAAGCCGGTCGATTTTCAACGCGATGTCTGGCCTGTCTTTGATACTTCCTGTCTGCGTTGTCATGGCCCGGAAAAGCCCAAGGGCAACTTCCGCATAGATTATCGGGAAGCTTTACTTAAAGGAGGCGAGAGCGGTCCTGCCATCCTTCCCGGTAATGGAGCTCAAAGCCTGCTGATCAAATTCGTCAGCCACTCTGTGTCGGACAAAGAGATGCCTCCGGTTGGCAAGGGTGACCCGCTTACTCCGCAACAGATCACCCTGCTCCGAAATTGGATCGACCAAGGTGCCGTCTGGCCCGCGAGCACGAATAAACCACCAGTGCTCTTCACCCTGACCCCGAGCTTAGGCTGGACCAGCGTGAGCGGAAATGAAGCAATCTTTCGCGTTCACAACTGGCGGCCCGATGGCTGGAGCGGCGGTGTGCAACACTTCGAGCTGAGCCAGCCAGTCGATCACGACACACAGCTCACGATTTCAGGACGTGCACTGGCCGGCATCGATTACCGGGTCTCGTTGGATTTGAAACGTAACGAAGTCGGTTTCATCCGTGGAGGCGTGGAGCAATTCCGCAGTTATTATGATGACACGGGCGGATATTACGCGCCATTTGCCCCCTCGTCCTTCAACTTGGGGCGCGACCTATACCAGGACCACGGTAAGGCTTGGGTAGATCTCGGTCTCCGTAAACCGGATTGGCCGGAGATAACGGTTGGTTACGAATACCACTATACCGAGGGCATCAAATCGACTATGCAATGGGGTGCCGTCACTGTCGGCCCCACCACCCGCAACATCTTTCCCGCCTACAAGCAGATCGATGAAGAGACTCACATCTTGAAACTGGATGTAAGCCACACCTTAGCGGGATTCCTGCTGGAAGACTCTTTCCGAGGTGAGTTCTGCCGGCTCGATACTGACCGACCCAATGCCGATTTCGCGAGTTTCAATTTCGGCAACCGTCATACCGAGACCTACAAGCACTTCGTTGGGGCGAATACCTTTCGCGTAGAGAAGAAGGTCCGTGATTGGCTACAGTTGTCCGGAGGTTATCTGTATTCTAACCTCGATGGTGAAGGCTCGTTCCGTCAGGTAAGTTTCGCCCCCAGCACCGGAGCAGTATTCTTCCAAGGGGACACCAGCCCGCTGGTCATCGTGCAATCCGAATCCCATGTCTTCAATGCCAACGCCGTTCTCGGTTCTTGGGAGGGACTCACTTTCGTCTCCGCTGTGCAAGCTGACTGGACTCAGACCGAAGGCCTAGGCAGCGGCACCGTATTCGGCTTCCCCACGCCTTTCGCTAACAACTACGGCTCCAATCAGGACAAGCGCATCGTGGAAGAACGCTTCGAACTGCGCTATGAAACGATCCCTTACACCACGCTCTACGCCGAAGCGCGCTTCCGTCAGGAAGACACCGGCCAATTCGAGCAGCGCTTCATCAATGACGGTCTCGGTTCGGATAAAGATTACCTGCGCCAGACCGATGCCACCGGAGACCTAAAGCAATTCAAAGGCGGCTTCCGCACTTCTCCATGGAGCCAAGTCACCTTAAGCGCCAGCTATGAACACCGGATGAAGGATGACGACTACACGCATAATCAGGACACCGATCTCAGCCTAACGCCAGCCAATGGTTACCCGGCCTACATACTCAATCGCGAAGAGACCACAGATTCTGCCGAGCTACGCATCTCTGCCAGATTGGCCCGGTGGCTGCGAGTCAGTGCCGCTTATGAATACACGATGACGGACTATCACAACCTCACGGCGGCAGCGATCACCATACCCGCAGGAGGAGCGCCCGGAGGCAGCTATATGACCGGCGAATATGATGCTCATACCATCAGCCTCAACACGACCATCACTCCTTGGCATCGCCTCTATCTTAACACCACTTTCAGCGTCAGTGATAAACGCCAGCGTAGCAGCGTTTCGGGTGGCGGCTCTGTAGTTCCCTTCGGAGGCACGACTTGGAGCATCATCGAGAGCGGCACTTTTGTATTGGATAACAAGACCGACCTCTCGACCACCTACAGTTTCTCCCGGGCCGACTTCAGCCAAGCCAATCAGGCACTCGGGCTGCCCTTGGGTTCAGACTATAGCTTGCACGGAATCCAGACCTCGCTAACCCGCCGTTTGCGCGAGAGCACTACGCTGGGGTTGCAATATCTGTTTCAACATTACACCGATAAAGCTGGTGGCGGCGCCTACGACTATACCGCTCACGGCATCTTCACGAGCCTTAGCATCCGTTGGCGATAAGCTCGAAACGCTAGACTGAAACTCCAAATTTTTAGGCATAAAGGGTGAGGCGTATTCTGCCGAAGCATGTGCCATAAAGACCTCGGTTTGTTCACGAGCAGTCTTTGGGCTTCCTGAATATCCTATGAATGCTTATCCGACACCTACGCGTCGCCAATTCGTGAAGTTATTCGCCTTTGGAGTAGCCAGCAGTGTTCTCTCGGGGCGCGGCCTGCATGAGATGATCATCGGCGAAGCCCATGCGGCCGATTCGGCGAATGGATTGCTGACATTGAAGCTCAGCACATTCACCGCCCTGCAATCGGCCAACAGCTCGATAAGACTGGCATTGAACTCGTTTAATCCAACGGCAGGTTTTGCGACCCCCTACTATCCGATACTCGTCAGCCGAAGCACAGGAAATCAGTTTTACGCGCTTTCTGCCCAGTGCACTCACGCTGGCTGTGTAGTGCCTACCTTTGGATCGCCCTGCCCCTGCCATGGTTCCATGTATAACATTGATGGAACGGTAGCTTTCGGTCCAGCACCCTCCGCCCTGACAAGTTATCCCATCACTTATGACGGTGATAATCTGCTGACCATCCAAGTCCCTGGTTTGGGATATTCGATCACAGGAGCACCAATAGAGACCGCCCAAGGTTCACGTTTTCAGCTCACCTTCCCGACGCAATCGGGACTTAGCTACGAAATTCTGTTCCAAGAGAATATCGGATCAGCTGGCAGCGCCGTATCATTCGCGAATTCCAGCGATGGCACGGCCAACTTGACGGCCATCGCGGGGACAGGGGGAAATCTCACCGTATATGTCCCTCGTTCTACGGCGAAAGGGTTTTACACGGTGAATGTGAAGGTAACTCAGGCCTGAACACCCGCCAAGCTTAGTGCTTGGCCGCATTCTGTGCGCCAGTCTTGTGCTTAACCACCACGGCGGGGTCGAGCTTCAGATCGGAGACCGCGTTTTCACTAGCCGTCAGCGGTATCTTCGGGAAAAGCCCCAAGTAGAGGATACCGATGATGCAGAAGGTCAAAGCCCACTTGACGGGCTGGGAAACGGTGATGGTGCTCGTTTCCGAGTTATCCTTGCCCCAGTAGATGGCGCGCACGACTCCGAAATAGTAATACAAGGACATCACCACACCCGCGATGGCCACCGCGATGAGGATGAAAGCCATCGGATGCATGATCGGATCAGCCGGATTTGAAATGGCTTGTTCAGCCACCGCTTTGACCAGCAGGAACTTGCCGACGAAGCCTGCCAACGGCGGGATACCCGCGAGTGAAACCATCGCCAAAGTCATCGTCGCCGCGAGGAAAGGCGAACGCTGGCTCAAGCCGGAGAGCGAGGAGATGTCATCGCCATCCACCTGCTTCACGACCACGATGAGCACACCGAAAGCAGCGAGCACCGTGAAGAGATAACCCGTGAGGTAATACAACACTGCCGCCGAACCGCTCACTGAAGCTGCCGCCACACCCAAGAGGATATAACCGGCGTTCGAGATGCTGGAGTAGCCCAACAGGCGCTTGATGTTCCGCTGCGGGATGGCGCAAAGGTTGCCGTAAAGGATAGTGATGGCCGCAATGATCATCAGGACCAAGGTCCAATTGACTGTGACCTGCGGAGCGGCACTGAACAGCACTCGCAAAAGGAGCACGAAGCCCGCTGCCTTGGAACCCACTGCCAAGAAGGCCGTAGCTGGCGTGGGAGAACCTTGATAAACATCCGGAGCCCAAACCTGCATCGGGAAGGCCGCAATCTTGAAGGCCAGACCGAAGAACACCATCACCAGACCGATCAGCAAAAGCTTATGCTCACCCAGCGTTCCGGCTGCTGCCCATTTGCCGATGATCTCTTGCAAGGCTTCAAAATTCATTGTGTTCGCCGTGCCGAAAACCAGAGCGATGCCATAAACCATGAAGGCGGAGGAAAGCGCACCAAGAATCAGATACTTCACCCCGGCCTCCAGCGATTTGACATGCGACCGCAGAAAGCTGGTCAGCACATAGAAAGTCACCGTGAT
>Ga0222714_10005056_pt1 | contig 12646 bp, 12 predicted proteins | sample C33_3DmetaG_FD_165048 | JGI IMG/M metagenome (GOLD analysis project Ga0222714, IMG submission 165048) | Estuarine water microbial communities from San Francisco Bay, California, United States - C33_3D | ecosystem: Environmental > Aquatic > Marine > Unclassified | place: USA: California... | reverse complement strand
GGTTGGTTTAAGACCGGAGATGTCGCGTATCTCGATACCGACGGTCACCTGTTCATCGTCGATCGAATCAAAGATCTCATCATTCGTGGTGGAGAAAACATTGGATGCGGTGGGGTTGAGGCAGCCCTGTCATCTCACCCTTGCGTGATCGAAGCAACGGTGTACTCAGTGCCAGATGAGCGACTCGGAGAAGAGGTCGGCACGACGATGTATGTCACCAACGACTTCGATGAAGAGGAACTTCGCGCGTATCTGGTGAATCACCTCGCGAAGTACGAGATTCCTCGTTATATGACAACAATGACCGAGCCTCTTCCAAGAACTGGGTCGGGCAAGCTGTTGAAGCGTGAGCTCCGTCTGCAGGCGATCACCGAACTTGGTCTCGATTAGTACGTCCCAATCTTTATGTCGTTGATCTAGCGCAGCAGTTGAAGGGCATCAAATTCAAGTTCTGCCATTCGACGAGCACTTGCGGACATAACAATTGAAACAAACGACCCGTCAAGATGTGATCGGGACTGGCCTGCCATACCGAGACCCCATCTCACAGTGAGCAACACACGCCACCAGTGGAAACGATCATCATCCCATTCGCCGCCGCGTTCGAGGTACGCAGTGCGAAGATCGTTTATTGTTCCGAATCCCCCAATGGGTAGGTGGTCTTCTCGAAAGCGCCACATTCGCTGGGTTGTCCATGCAAGGTCTTCCATGCGATCACCGATCCGACTTCCTTCCCAATCGAGGATCGCTCGAAGACCATCTTGACCAACAATGATGTTGCCGTTTCTCACATCGCTATGGACGATGGTCGACCATGCTGGTTCGATGGGTGCGTTTCGCTCAAGCCAACGTGCGCAAAACGAAAATGCTGGTGATGGTGTCAGCAACTCAGATAAACCCTCATCGACTTGTGACAGTGCATGGGCGATCGGGCCGAGACCAGAATCTGGAAGCAATGTTCGTGGCGCATTTGATTCGGGGATCGAATGAAGATCTGCGAGCGCTGTACCAATCTGTCGGGTGATAAGCGAACCAAGGTTGTCGTGCTGTTCGATGAGCCGCAGCACACGTCGCGGAACCGTTTCACCCTCGACAGCGATCGAAATAAAAAACGGTCCGCCGAGCACCGACTCATCGGTGCAGACGTGATGGATATGCGGGACGGGAACACCAGCGGACTCTGCAAGTTGCCGCACCGATGCTTCATCGGCAACATCGAGTAGTTGTATCGAGGCTGTCGGAATCATGGTGAGCGCGTAGCGCGTTGTCCCTGATGCTGTTGTTGCACTCAACAACGCGTTAAATCTTCGAGCACCTGCAGAGACAGCATTGAGATCAGTGACCGTGATGTCGGTCTGTTCTTGTGCGCTGAGCCACGTTGATAGTCGAACTGACGGGTCGTCAGCGGAGATGTTCTCGCTCATTCACCGTCCCAATCGTCATAGCCAGGCTTGGCAATGGAGAGGTCTCCTCGAACAATCTCAACAAGAAGAGAGCGCACCCGATCATGCTCCTCGTTACTGTCGGCAGCACCATCTCGAAGCACAGTCGCAACTGCAGCAGAAAGATCACCTGAGCCGCGGACTGCGTCGCCCCCAATTTCCCGCAGGAGGTCCAACTCGCGAGAGCGGACCTCAGGTCCAAACTCAAGTTCTCGAGCAACAATTGATGCAATGTTTGCCGCAACGCGTGCTTGATGCTGAGCAGGTCCAGTTGTGGCTGGCACGACGTCGGTGTTCAAGGTGTCGGCAACTGTTCGAAGGAGTTCAGCAGCAGATGGTGGCTGATGCATATCAGCCCCGAACGCTGGCGACGCCCTTCGGGGCCTGCTGGTTCATATAACCGAACATGTAGCCAGCGACCCTTCGCATTTGGATCTCCTCGGCTCCTTCGGTAATTCGGTAGCGACGGTGATGGCGGTAGATGTGCTCAAAGGGTTTGTGCCGGCTATAGCCGATTCCGCCATGTACCTGCATTGCGCGGTCTGCTGATTCACAACACAAGCGATTCGCCCAGTAGTTACACATCGAAACCTTGTCGGACTGGCTAAATGCTCCGCGCTCGTCCATGAGCCAGGCGGTTTTATGGATGAGTGCCCGCAGCATTTCGCACTGGGTTTGAAGTTCAACAAGGGGGAACTGAATGGCCTGATTTGTTGAGAGTGCTTTGCCGAATGGCTTGCGCTCGCGGGCGTATTTCACCGACTCATCGATGCAAAATTGGGCGGCTCCGAGGCTTGATGCAGCCTGTCGAATTCGATTCTCGTTGAAGAAGTGCTGAACCACTTGAAGACCTTTGCCTTCGCCACCAAAAATCGCGGAGTTCGGAACCCGAACATCGGTGAGTCGAATGTGTGCATGGTCGGTTGGCATGTTGAAGGTCCACAGATACTCAAGGATCTCGAACCCAGGCGACGTTGTTGGCACTAAGAATGCAGTGATGCCATCACCGTCTCCTGCTGACCCGCTTGTCCGGGCGAAGATGAGGTCACAATCGGCTTTGTGAATGCCAGTGTTCCAGGTTTTTTCGCCGTTGATGACCCATTCGTCGCCGTCACGAACAGCATGGGTTTCCATGTGGGTGGCATCGGAGCCGTGTTCTGGTTCAGTGATGCCGAAGGCAAAACCGCGTCGGCCTTCGGCGAGATCGTCAACCCAATCGGCTTTTTGTTGATCGGTTCCGTAATTGATCATCAACAGCAGCCCGACGTTGTTACCAACGATCGAGTGTTCGTTTTGGAGATCGTTGTGGAGCCCGAGGCCTCGCCGCGCAAGGTGCTCTCGAATGACGGCCATCCCGTAGATCGTTCCTTCACTACCCCCGTATTCAGCAGGGAACGGGTACCGGTAGAAGCCGGCTGCGTCAGCCATTCGTTTTGTGTGGTGTAAGAGGTCTTCCCATTCGTCGTTGGGTAGACCGCCACGTTCCCAATCAGTGCGCGCATCTTCTCGTCGGTGGTCGAAGAATCGGATGTTGTCATTCGACTCTTCAAGCGGCTTGATTTCAGCCTCGATGAACTCATCGAGTTGAGCAAGGAGTTGTTGTAACTCCTCAGGGATTTCGTGTGGAATTGGTGGATTCACTGCAATCGCCTCCTTGTGCCGAACGTACCCGAGTGGCAGTCAAAAGAACGGCTCGGGGCGAAGGTGTGGTCAGGGTGTTGCAGACAGGTCGATGATCGCTTCGTGTTCGATCGATGTCACAATCTCATCGCCGTGCATGAAGTGCATATCGACAACGGCTCGTTCACCATGAGCGAAGAACCGGTCAATGACACGCGGAACAATCGTGACTGCGCTGCCGACAGCGACCGCTCGATGATGACGAATAATTGATCTCGTATGGACCCAACTTCCTCGGGCCAGTTGTTCGTGCATGATGTGATTAGCGAGATCGGGCCACACCGCCGGATGCACGATTCCTGCTGACAAACAGACGTCGAGGTCATCTCCAGCAGGGAGGGCGTAGTCGGCCCCATAAGGAGTGTCGAGGGTGATTGTCACCGGTGAGAGATCCTCGCCAGCACGAAGCGATGGTGCGCCCCCCGCATCGAGTGTCGGCTGAAGGACAGCACGGGGTTGTGGTGAGCCAGTGTGCGCCTCGATAAGGGTGGTGCCATCTGAAATTCGCGCACTCACCTCGACGAGATCATGATCGAACACCGGTTGCTTAAATCGGACTTCGCCACCGCCATGGTCAACCCACGACATCCCGTGAGAGGCAAGTGGAAGATGACAGAGGTAGGCGTAGACGGTGACGCCTGCAACCAACGCTCCCGGGAACCCGGCGGCCCGGCCCCCATCATCGGTGTGAATTGGGTTTCGGGCATGGATCGGAAGGTTCGTTGCCGTGATTGACCATGGCGAGAATTCAGACGCGTCCATATGACAGTTTGACACGGGATTGGTCGTGGCATGATGTCGCCGTGAAGATCATTGATCTCGACGCAGCAGAGCTCTCGTCAGCCATTCATCACCGGTCGGTTTCTTGCCGTGAGGTGATGACGGCCTATCTCGACCGAATCGACGAACGAAATGGTGCCCTGAATGCAATTGTGTCTCTCCGTGACCGCGATGAATTACTGACCGAAGCTCGTAAATGTGATGACGAGTTGTCGCGGGGCACTTCTCGCGGCTGGATGCATGGGTTTCCACATGCGGTGAAAGACCTCGCCGAAACGAAGGGATTGTTGACAACGAAGGGGTCACCAATCTTGGCGAACAACGTGCCTGATCACGATGCGCTGCAGGTCGCCCGAATAAGAGAAGCGGGCGCGATCATTATTGGCAAGACGAACGTCCCTGAGTTTGGTCTTGGTTCGAACACGTTTAACCCGGTGTTTGGTTCGACTGCGAATCCATACGACGTCACCAAAGTCGCTGGTGGTAGCAGTGGTGGTGCTGCAGTTGCGTTAGCGACTCGCATGGTTCCGGTCGCTGATGGCAGCGACTTTATGGGGTCGTTGCGTAACCCGGCGGGCTGGTGCAATGTTGTTGGCTACCGCCCGAGTTTTGGCCGTGTGCCTGCTTACCCAAGCACCGATTCTTATTCGACGTTGTGTGCAACGGAAGGTCCGATGGGTCGCAAAGTGATTGACGTCGCGATGTTGTTGGGCACTCAAGCGGGTTGGGACTCTCGGGTTCCGACGTCGCTCCCAGGATCGCTGACGGAGTTCAGTTCGTTTGCGTCATGTGCCTCTCATCTCGCAGGAACGATGAACGGAGCTCGTATCGGCTGGTTGGGTGACCTTGGTGGACACCTTCCGACTGAAGCTGGCATGTTGGAGATTTGCGAGAGTGCCCTTCGGCGCATGACTGCGGATGGCGCAGAGATTGAAACTGTTGACCTCAATGTTGACCTTGACGCACTGTGGCTTTCGTGGCTTCACAATCGACACGCCTATAACGCCGCGACTTACGGACCATTGCTGAGCCGCGATTCGTTGGCCGAGCAACTCAAGCCAGAAGTTCGATGGGAAGCAGAGTCAGGAATGGTGTTGTCGGCCCTCGACCTGAAGCGTGCTGCAACAGTTCGAACCTCGTTTTACGAACGGATCAGCTCGATGTTCCGGTCGGGGGGAGGAACGTTCGATCTATTGGCACTACCAACTGCGCAGGTTTGGCCATTCGATATTGAAATGCGTTGGCCTCACGAGGTGGCCGGTCGCGCAATGGACACCTACCACCGGTGGATGGAATGCACCATCTACGCCACCTATGCAGGGCTACCAGCAATTTCAATGCCCGCAGGTTTTTCTCCTTGTGGCCGTCCCGCTGGTATCCAGCTCATTGGATCGCCCCTCAATGATGTCAGTGTGTTGCGGTATGCAGCCGCCTACGAGCGACTCATCGACGACTTCAACGTCGGCCAGGCATAACGCTGTTCATTTGCTGATTCGCGAAAACGATGGCGGTCGCTTTTCGATGAAGGACTGCACACCCTCGGCAAAGTCAGGCCGGCCGAAACTTTCAACCATGAGCTGAGCTGCCTCCGCTTCGGCGACTCCCATTCCTACGTGAAGATGCGAGTACACCTGCTGTTTCATAATGGCGATTGACGTCGGCGAGCACTTTTCGGCGAGTTCAGTGACGTAGTTGCGGCACCAAGGGAGCAACTCATCTGGATCATCGACCAGGTGGTTAAGAAGCCCAAGATCTTTCGCCTCGGCTCCATTAACCCGTCGCGACGACATGAGGAGGTCTAAGGCGACAGAAGGTCCAACAAGTTTCGGAAGCAGCCATCCCAGTCCCCATTCGGCGATGAGTCCTCGTTGGGCAAATGCAGTGAGGAAGAGTGATTTCTCGGTTCCGACGCGCAGGTCGCAGCACAGGCTAAAGGGGAATGCCATGCCGGCGACTGCGCCGTTGATCGCAGCAATGATCGGCTTAGGGGTGGTCATCAGAAATGGGAAGCGACCATCGAAATCATCGTTTGAGCCTGCAGCTGCTTCTCCTTCAGCGACCGCTGCACCGGCATCATTGCTCGATTCATTTCCCGACGAAATATTTGACAGAAGCTTCATGTCCGCACCAGCACAGAATGCTCGTCCAGCGCCAGTGATGATGATGCCGACAACTGCGGGATCCGCGCTTGCTTTCGCTACAGCATCGCGAATCTCATGATCCATCCGGTTTGTCCAAGCATTCATTGCCTCGGGACGGTTTAACGTGATCGTTGCTACCGGATCATCAACTTCGTAAAGAATTGTTTCGTACATGTTCTGCTCCTCACGACGGGAACGAAAGAGCGCCCCCGCTCAACGCAAGTCTCGTCGAACGGGGGCGCTGTGAACGCATTGGGTGAGATCAGATGATCGTCACGCGACGGCGTGCGGCGAGGAGTGCCCCGCCAAGGCCGGCAAGTCCCAAGCCGAGGAATGTAAGGGAGAGTTCCATTCCTGTGGCTGGCAATGCGCTGTGGTTGGTGTCGTCAGCGGCAACGTTGATGTCGGATGCTGCTTCGGCAAGCGGGGCTTCTTCAACGATGGCGGTGACTTCGACGTTGTTGGTCGTGGCAACAGTGTTGTCCTTCGCCTCGGTGACCTGAGGCGTCTCATTCGATACTTTGATTGCCGGCTCGCTCCCTCCCTCGGGAGCGTCATCAACAGCTGTCTCCTCAACCTCAACCACTTCGGTGGCATCTTCGGTGTCAGGAGTTGGGACAATGATCTCGGTGACTGACTCCTCGACGATTGGCTCATCGATGGGTTCCTCTTCGACGATCTCGTCCTTGCGAGCTTCCTCTGTGATGTTCTCCTCGGCCGGCGCATCATCTCCAATGACTTCGTCTTCTTCGGCAACAGCATCACCCTCACAGACGTGAGAGAGAACGAACTTCACCTTGGCGCTGAAAGGAGCGACCATTGCGCTCGAACCGGCTGCAGTGAGATCGCTGAGTGAAGATCCGGCTGGAACAGCGACGAAGACATTGTCGGTTTGCCCGCCATTGGTGACGATGTCGTCACGGGTAATGAGTGTTGCTGATCCTCCAATGTTGAGGTTCATCGACCTGATGTCGTACTGACCATTGTTTGGTGTGACGACGAAGTGCCACCAGGCGGCGTCGCTGGGGCAGTCGTTGTTGACTTCGGCCTGGTCATTGTGGAGGCTGACGGGAGCAGGTCCGAGTTCGATGGTTGTGTCGTTGCCTCGGCCGTTGCCACCAGGGGCGGCTTGAGCGGCCTGGGATCCGAAGAGAGAGAAGAGTGCAACCGATGCGATTGCTGTGGTGGTGAGTGACTTGCGTGCGTTCATGTCATTCAAGAGCGCACTGCAACAACTTTCTGACAGTTTTTTGAGATTTTTCTCAAAAGAAAGTAAACCCTTGTGTTGCAAGGCTTTTGCAGGGTTAGATGGACTACAGTCGTGCCAGTGACCCTTCCAGTTGTTGACCTCGCTCCATTTGCAACCGGTGAAGATCATCTGAGCGAGGCGGCGCGAACGCAGGCGGGCATCATCGACGCAACCTGTCAAGAACTCGGGTTTTTACTCGCTGTTGGGCACGGAATTTCAGACGAAACCAAACACGCACTGCTTGATGCGATGCGTGAGTTTTTTGCGCAACCGCAGGACGTTAAAGACGCCATCTCGATCGCCAACAGCTCATGTCATCGTGGCTACGTCGGAATTGGCACCGAAGCGCTTGAAGGTGCCCTGGCCGATGAAGACCACTTCGATGTTCCGAGGCTCGGTGATTTGAAGGAGACCATTGATTCTGGCATCGAACATGGCGCAGATCATCCTGAGGTCATCGCAGGAACCCCTCTGCATGGTCCGAACCAACTCCCTGAATCCCCACAATTTCGTGCTGCGTGGCAGCGTTATTTTAACGAGGCAATCGAGGCAAGTCTTCGGGCCCATCGAGGGCTCGCCGTTGCGCTAGGCCTTTCATCAACATGGTTTGAGGACCTCCCAGACGGTGATCATGACGCGTTTATGTACCACCTACGAATGCTTCACTACCCGCCGACGAGTCGCGTGGCACCAGCCCCGGGTCAGCCAGGATGTGGTTCGCATACCGACTACGGCTCGGTGACAATTCTCACCGATGACGGTCATGGTGGACTGCAAGTGAAAACTCGGGTCGGCGAGTGGATCGACATCTCGGTTCCAGATGGTCATGCGGTTGTCAACCTTGGTGACCTCATGGCAATTTGGTCGAACGATCGGTACGTCTCTAACCCGCACCGTGTCGTGAGTCCGCCCAATGTTGATCGCTATTCGATTCCATTCTTCGTTGAGCCAGGGTTTCACACCCGGGTTGAGTGTTTGCCGACTTGTCAGGATGACTCACATCCTGCACTGCATGAGCCACTCACGGCGGGTCCCTATCTGCTGTCGCGGTTCGATGGAACGCACGCGTACCGCAACGCCTTGCTTGACTAACTCATTGCCGCTGCTGGGAATCCCAGGCCATTGCCATCGCGACGGCGAGCACGAGAATACTTCCGATTGCAGCACCAACTGAGAGGTTGGTTGTGCTTCCTGCGACCCCACCCGGATTGCGGTATCCGGGCGCAATCGAAAGAGTTCCGAGGCCAAGCCATGTGGACATGGTCAACAACGCGGCTGGGAGCACTGCCCCGCACGCGAGAGCGAGTCCGGTGGGTCGGACGGAAAGAAACCCAAGCAGACCACCTACGGCGAGCGCCCCAAGTTGAATGAGGCGACCGATCATTACTTCATTTGGCCAACCCTCATTGCTATTCAGCAGCCAATTTGCTGACCATGATGAGTTAGCAATTGGCACCAGCGGGGCAATCGCCGCGATCATCACGGCGAGCGCCCCAATTGCGTGAATGTACGGGTTGAGGCTCGCATGACGATCGATGAGAAGATCATTCATTGACGCAAAGAATGCGATTAGGCCGACACCAGCTGCAGCGAATAGCGCCCAGTACCCAAGATCTCGTGTGATGTCGATGGTGAATCCGCCTGATGCGCTTGAGGCAAAATTCTGTGCAGCGCGAACTGGAAATTCGACGAGTCCAATGGTGATTGCGCATAGGCCAAGCACGGAGAGACCGCTGCCTCCCACCAGGCCCGGACCCCACGATCGACCGAGGATTGTCCCAACTGAACCAACCGTTAGGCCGATTGTGGAGAGGAGTCCGATGGCAATGAGATTTGAACCGAGGTTGTCCACGTGCCAGGTGCCAGTCCGGAACCCGACAGCAGCTGCAACATCAGCGAATTCGGCTCCGGCGGTTGAAGTGATCTTCAGAATGTCCGCGGTCAGTGCGATCAGGCTGAGAATTGCACCGATGAGTCCGATGAACGAGGTCACGGTGAGTTGTGGACGAACCGATGCAAGAGGTTCGTCGATGATGGCTGCTGCGGCAATCGTTGGTGAGCCTGATGACGGCGTGGGTGGTTCAAGGTCGGTCGGAATCACCTGCGTTGCGGCAGCAGAGTCGATGGTGATCCCTCCCGCCGGCATGTCATCGATGGTGTCGTCAAAAGGCCGTTCCTCATCTGCCCAGATGATCTGTGATTCGAATGCGGGTTCTTCCGTCAACGCGATCTGAATGGTGTGTTTGAGTTCTTCGGTCTGTATCGAGTCGTGGAGCCTGGTGAGCGCTAGTTCGTCGAGGTGATCAGATTCAGAGTTGATTACCTCGGGTAGTTCGCCAGTTTGATCACTATTGACGTCGGTCATCTCGACGAGAGGTGACTCTGATGTGATGGCATCGACGAGCTCGGTGGAGGCATTTGAGGGGTCGGCAAGCAGTGTGCCGCAGCTGTTACAGAACTTTGCATCAGCAGGTGGTGATACCCCGCAACTAGGACACGTCATTGCGCGAGCTGCCCCCTACGGCCAAATTTCACTGGTGTTTCGCGCCTGCGCATAGGTTGAGACTACGACATCACTCACTGCGCGAGAGCGAGTTTTCTGCCCTCGTTAACGACGGCGAAGACGACGAAGTTGAGTCGCAACATACGGTCGGGCGCGACGTTGTCCGCCGCGAACTGCAATCGTCTCCTGCAGAGATTCAAGTGCCCGGATCATTCGTTCGACGTCGGGCTCACGCCCCAGGCCCTCACATTCATCGGTGAACTCGCCGAGGGTCCGATGTCCGCGCTCGTTATTGCAGCGCTTGCATGCGGCAACTTCATTTTCAATCCAACTAGGGCCGCCTTTTATTCGCGGAACTAGATGCTCAGTTGTTGGTACAACATGGCGGTCGTCAAATGGTCGACGACACCAGACACAGGTGCCACCATCTCGTTTCAGAATCAGCTCCATGCGCTCTCGTCGGTTTGGTTGCCGGCCGCGATGTTGATCTGTCGCTGGATGCGTTCGGCCCATATGACAAGAATGGTGCAATGGCGGGTCGCTTCGCACCTTCACCGACAGGGGATCTCCACATCGGAAACCTCCGAACGGCACTTGTTGCGGCACTGCTCGCTCAAACGACTGGTCGTGAATTCATTATCCGGATGGAGGACCTTGATCTCGTCACATCATCACCTGAGTTTGAACAACGACAGATTGACGATCTTGCTGCGATCGGCGTGACAACATCAGCAGAAATTGTTCGCCAGTCTGAACGGTTTGAGTTGTATCACCAGGCAATTGCTCGACTTACCGAAAGCGGTGACGCGTACCCGTGCTTTTGTAGTCGTCGCGAGATACGCGCGGAAATTGAGGCTGCTGCCCAGGCACCGAATGGCAATCTGCCAGACGGGGCCTACCCAGGTACGTGTCGCGATCTCACAGCTCGTGAGCGAGCTGAACGTGAAGCCGAAGGCAGACGACCTGCGTTACGTCTTCGCACCTCGGGAGAAACATACGTGGTGAATGATCTCGTTGCCGGTGAGTTTGAAGGCGGCGTTGATGATGTCGTGCTTGCTCGCTCCGATGGAGTGCCGGCATACAACCTTGCGGTTGTCGTTGACGACGCCGCACAAGGGATTGATCAGGTGGTACGAGGGGACGACTTGTTGTCATCAACTCCTCGACAGATGCACTTGCAGCGACTACTAGGGCTTCCAACGCCTGAATATGCCCACGTTCCGTTGGTGCTCGGTGAAATGGGAAGCCGCCTTGCGAAACGTGATGGTGCAATCACGTTGCGCGAACTTGTTGTTCGTGGCGAGTCCATTACCTCGGTACGAAATGCGATTGCCAACAGCATCGGCTGCCGTGTTGATGGTCTTGGAGTGAACTTCGTTGACGAATGGGCTCGACATTGGTCACTTGATCATCTCTCTCGATCACCGGTTCAACTTTCTGAATTGGATCTCGCTATCGGTGATGAGGAAGGTTCCAGTTAGTGATTTGACGCCACCAGTAGTGTCGGGGTTAATGGAACGGATTCAACGGATACCCACGACCTTGGCGTTGCTGGCTGTATCCCTGCCGTTTCTCGCTGGATGCGGGTCAACATCCTCGGCGTCAGAGAATCTGATTTCTGACGAACGGTTGTTGATTGCGACGACAACAACACTGTCACTTCCGCGGGATCTGCCGTCAACAACTATTGCTCGTGAGACGACGACAACCTCTTCAACCACCACCGTGCTGCCATCGTTTGAACAAGAGCCGGTCTCAGTCTCACCGATGGACGAGCCGCTCAGAGCTGTCGGCCAGGATGATGGTGAGGAGACAGTCCGCCTTCAGGAACGTTTGTTGGAACTCGGATTTTGGGTGCAATCAACCGACGGTAACTTTGGGTTGACGACTCGCCAGGCGGTGATGGCAGCGCAGAAGTACCTTGGGCTTCCGGCAACCTCGTCGGTTGATGATGAGACTGCCCAGGCGCTTTCTTCCGCATCGCTCCGTCCGCAAGCTCGATCAGATCGCGGAACATTGGTCGAGATCGACAAGTCGCTGCAACTCGCATTCTTTGTTATTGATGGTTCAACCGAATGGGTGCTGAATGTGTCAACTGGCTCTGAAATTCCATATTCCGAGCCAAATCAGAACGACCCGTCAAAAATTGAAGAGGGCGACTCGATTACCGATCCAGGTTTGTTCAAAGTTGATCGAGAACGCGCCGAAGGCTGGTGGGATGGCGACCTTGGTTCGATTTATCGACCGAAGTATTTCAATGGCGGAATTGCCGTTCATGGTTCCGGTTCGATCCCGAACTACCCAGCCTCGCATGGCTGTGTTCGAGTGAGCACTCCGGCAATGGATTGGATCTGGGAAACGGACCTGATGCCGACGGGCACCCCGGTGTGGGTGCACGGATCGATTCCTCGATAGTCGGGTGTGACCGCGTCGTGAACGATCACCGCGCGTCTGCGAAAGTAATGAGGTGAAGTGTTCGACGCGCGCTACCGCCGCAATGGCAGTGTTTGGGGTAGCCGTCGTCTTCTCGTCTTGTGGTGGAGTCGGGCGAGAACCGTCAGCCGAATCACTTTCAGACGACACAACCACAACGGTCGTATCTGAGCAATCACTGAACACCACGACAACGTTGGCTGTGGAAGTGGGTGAAACAAGCGACGACGTCGACGAAGCATCTGATCGAGTTGGTAATCGTGTCTCGGTAGTGACCACGACGACCATTCCTGTTCCGTCCGAGGTGGCTGCGAGTGATGATGCGCTAGCTCTTAGCCGGTATGGGGTAGGCGATCATCGGTTTGGTGACGACGCTAACGAGGTGATCACTTCGCTTGCTGAACTGTTTGGTCTCCCA
>Ga0222714_10005055_pt1 | contig 12649 bp, 14 predicted proteins | sample C33_3DmetaG_FD_165048 | JGI IMG/M metagenome (GOLD analysis project Ga0222714, IMG submission 165048) | Estuarine water microbial communities from San Francisco Bay, California, United States - C33_3D | ecosystem: Environmental > Aquatic > Marine > Unclassified | place: USA: California... | reverse complement strand
ACTGCCCAATATAAATAATAAACCGGTGAATTTACATAAATATCGAATAAATGACACATATAGTCATGGAGTAAATCTTGAAAAGACTAAAGCCGATTATTTGAAAACACAGATGAGTAAACTCACATATGATTCAAGTCAAATTGAATTAACAACGATAACCAACAAACTATATGAAAAGGGGATATCTAGCTTGGATGTGATAAAATATATAGAAACGCTGAAAACGTTTGAAGACCTGCAAAAATACACGTTGCTGACATATCTCGAAAAAATTAAAAAAGAATTTAGAAATGAAAAATTATTCATGTTTACCATCTTTAATTTTATGTTTATACGTAATAATATGGATTTAGAAAATATTTCATTTATGTAAATGGACGACTTCAACGCTGCCAGTTTACAAGAATCCAGAAATGAATGGGTTTCTCGTTTAATTAATATTATCACCCCGCTTATTGTAGAAGGATTTAAATCTATTTACACCGAATCTTATAAAATGTGTCTAGAAGCAGACGAGGAAGATAAGTACTTGATGACTTTTCAAAACTTTATTAGTCGTATTCCAAAGTGGAACGAAGAGTTGATACAAAATGAAGTGAAACGTATTAGTGAAAAAAGTTCATGTGGATATATTGAAGATTTAATTACATGTGTTCATGTGATTCAATTAAAAGCATTAACATGCGTACGTGTTGGTCAGAAACAGAAAAAAATTGAGATTAATATTCCGAAATTGAAGGATTTCATACATAAAGTGTATATTCATGTTGCACGAAAATTATATACAAATGTCTATTTATTCGAGGCAAATATTCCACCTCTTCAAGTACAGAAAAATAATCGCGAATTCGAAATTATTATTAAAGAATGTATTGTTAATGCTATTCGTGAAACTATCCCGGTAGAGCATATTCTGCGTTCTTATTTGGAGGAAAGTGTAGAGGACGAAGTAGAAGCGAAAGAAACATTAATAGAAACAAAAAATAATGCAACAAGGGAGGAGATAGAAGAAAAACAGAAGATAAATAGTATTATTCAGGAAGTTAAAAAGGAGAATAATCTAATTCTTAAAACGAATGATAATATTAAAATAGACGAAACGGTTGTTCCTGTATCGTTGGATATTGACGAGATTAACGAAACCGAAGTCAACACAGCACCGACAGTAGGCGGACAAACTTTAAAATTTTCGGATATTGATAAAATGATTGACGAGAATAAAAAAGAAGAGCAAGTTACTGCACCAAAAACAATCGAGCGTCTTGAATCTATTAGCAATCAACGTAACGAATCGAGAAAACTAGAGGAGATGTCTAATATGGATGATGATGATGAGAAGATTAAGATATTCGACGAATCTGTTCAGGTAGCTTTTGAAGATTTAGGAGCTCCAAATAAAAATGCGGATGATGATGATTTGATTGTTTTAGATGGCATCGAAATATTATAAGAATGCGTAAAACAGTTGTAATGTTTATATTAACAATATTTAAATATGACCGAAATATTAACTTTATCATTTGCAAGTGCAGTTGTCTATATGTTGATACGTATGATTGAAACAAAATTTGTTAATAAAGACGACAAGCCCGTGAAAATATTATTAAAAGATAGTCTTTTTGTTTTCATAGGTGTTTATTTAGCTGGATTTGCTGTAGATCAACTGTCATCTGATATAGGTCTTTCTGGTGGAAAGATATCTAGTCAAAAAACCCCAGCATTTGTAGGAGACCCCAATTTTTAATTTTTTGAAAATGAAGACCAAACATATTTTCAAAAAATAACTATATTCTAACGACCACGCCGAGCTGTTTTGCGATTTACTTTTTTAACACGACGAGCTGTTTTGCGATTTACTTTTTTAACACGACGAGCTGTTTTGCGATTTACTTTTTTAACACGACGACGTTTTGTTCCAACATGTTTGCGCTTCTTTGTGTATATTTTATAGTTACCCCCCTTCGGGTTTTTGCAACCGAAGATGCTTGAAAAACACGTTTTTCTAGGAGCTTCTTCGGTAGAAGATGTCCTAGAAGTATCTTGACTATCGGTAGAAGTATTACCACGATTTTGTAGTGGAGAAACAACTTGGGATAGAAGAGGACGTGTATTCTTACGCGTGCCTATATCTAAAGCGGTATATATATTTCTATTAATATCGTCGTTAAAATTTTTTAGTTTTGTTATTTTTTCTCTAGTTATTTTTTCGTCATCGTCCTCATCCATCATGAATGGTGGATCCTCCAATATTTCATCTATTTTAAGCTTCCATTTTTTTGATATGTCAACGGCAACGGCTTCGGTCCATTCTTTGGTATACATTTTTGTATTAATTATATCGGTTATATTTGACTTCATCGTATTAGCTACTTGCCTAGCATTAGTTATACTCGAAATATCAGCAGTCTCCCCCTCGATTATTTGTGTATATTCAGGAACTAGTTTGGCAGGAGATGGAGAGAATGTTTTTTTAATAGATGTACTACCTAATCTTTGTGCAAATGTAATATATGGATTATCTAGGTCAGTCTTTTGTAATAAAGGTTCAGCTAGATTGGTCGGTACTTGTAATGTCGCTCCTCTAGAGAATTTATTAGCACGCGGAGGCGGAGGCGGAATTTCTGAAAAGGCGGATATGTTTTGAGATATCATTATTTATATATTATATATAAAGGTTATATTCGCTAAATATCTCATTTCAAACGTAATGAGATATTTTTGTATAAAATGAGTTATATCAAAAAAATGATAAAATACATTCGGCTATTTTAGTCTAGATATTTTTATGAATAATATGATTTGTTGTATATAGATAGGTTGATAATGTCTAATATTTTTTAAATTTTTCGTTTTTGTCTTCCATGTGATTTATTATGTTTTTTACTTCGTCTCACACGTGTCTTACGATTGTATCTTCTTTTGGTATATTTGCGTTTGATATTTATTCTGTTTCTTGCATGATGGGTTCGTCTCGAACCACCACCAGGTCCACGTTTTGGTATGGTACCGCGAGAAGGCTCTGTACTTTGACGCAATCCCATTTCAAAGTTGTTATTCTCTGCATTTATGGGTCTATCTTCGATAATAGTAACAGCCCGACGTCCGTAAAAGGGTAACTTGTTACCAAACAGTAGTTTGTCAGTTCTGTCTGTATTCATTTTCTCCAAAACAGTACTCTTCATAATAACAGTCTCCAAACCACTCCCCGTAAAAATGTTTTCCGCTAAATTCAAATATTTATTTAAATTTGGAGAAAATCTTATTGATTTCAACATAGTACATCCGTTGAACGCGTTTGCCCCAATTTTATTGGCATGAATAACTAAAGACTCTAACAGGATACAGTTCTCAAACGCGTAGCCACCAATTATATAGAGGTCAGAATCATTAACAAATCTAACTTCTTTTAATGACGTACAATTCCTAAACGCATACGGCTGAATCGTCCCAACCGATTTAGGAATATGTATTGTCACTAATTTTGAGTCAAACGCACCACTAGCGATAATAGTCCATCCTTCTTCTAAGATTACGTGTGGTGGACTATTATTTGCTACCCATATATCATGTGTAAATGTATCAGTACCTCTTTCGTATTTAAAAGATATAGGCGCTACTGTTGCCATTATTTATATATTATATATAAAGGTTATATTCGCTAAATATCTCATTTCAAACGTAATGAGATATTTTGTATAAAATGAGTTATATCAAAAAAATGATAAAATACATTCGGCTATTTTAGTTTAGAGAAATTTATTATTAGCATGAAGCCCTGAAAACAACATAATCATAACAATTGCAAACACGCCGCCTCCAGCTAAACCCAAAATTGAGTTTCGGTCAGCTATATCATGAGGATTTCCTCCGGTTTGATATACATTTTTTCTAGTATTTCTAGTTTTTTTTCTGTTTTTCTGGGTATACATTTATATATATAAAGGTTATAATTGCTAAATATTTCATTTACACGTAATGATATATTTTGCATCGTAATATGTAATAAAAAACTCAGAATATCAGTTATATGACTGTATAATTTGGTAATGCATGAATATTCATAACATTTTTCAAGGAAGTAGACGTCATTTTTTTCTTAGCAATCTGGAATGATTTAAACAAATCATGATTAAGTTGATTTTCAGGCGTATGTTTATGAACATTACGAGCAATCATTTTATATAACTTGAATTCAGGATAACGCTCTTCCCCATTCTTTTTATACAATATATTCTTATTATCGTCATCGTAACACCAGTCAATTACTATCTTTTCTACAGTCGACAATTTACTTCTTTTCATAGTTGTAGAGTCTTCCACGAAATAGTCGAAGAGTGAACACCCTAGTCTACATAAATCAAAACTCATATTAGGGTCGATGCGAGGTTTGGTATCATTAAAAAACGGTTCACAATTGTATTGTCCATCGGCATCCCCGTTCTTATCGAAACAATCGCTGCATATAATATTCCCCTTGTACTTGTATATGGCTCGTCCAAAGTCAATAATCTTCCATATTTTATTGAACGTAGGAATTTTATAATACTTATCATTAAAATAATAATACAAATATGGTTTATCTGTCTCGACAAACATAATATTATTTGTATGTAAGTCATTATGTGTCATCGAAAACGTTTTCTGATATATCAATAATGTAAATATCACTTGTAATAAAATAGCAGCCCATTCATCATCAGATACGTCTTCTGTCATCATGTAGTCGTCCAACGTACCCTTACATAATTCAAGACAAATAACATTCACAGGAAAATTCTGAATATATGCATATATATTTTCGTTTGTTGTGGATGATTCATCGGACATAGATTGACACTCGGATGATTCTGTGTGAGAGGCGTCATCTGCTTGTTCTTCGTTGTCTGTAATAGATGTTCTAGAGGAACATGAAGAAGACCTGGAATTACTATTAGAATGTCTATCGTTGGTTAATAGGATGGATGCTTCACCTGAAGGCGCGATTGTATCGGCAATATTTACTTCTGATATATCTATGCTTAGCTCTGTAATGTCGATGTTTGGTATAAATATATTATCATATATATCGTCGGTGAATTCACCAATCGATTTTAATGAAATATTTGTATTGATTTTTAATTTCTTTTTGTTGTTTCTACTATCGTTTGGATCACATATTTCATCATAAAAGGAGTCATCTAATGTGAATAACTTATTTTTGTTTTTATGAAAGAAATCTGAATCAGATAGATAATCGATATCATCATACACATTACACTTAAAGTCTATCTGATTTGCTAAGAAAGACCCGTAATAATCATTTGCATTAAATATTTTATGATTATGTAATAATTTACTGGAGAGAAAAGAGAAGAAGGAATCTGTATATGCGGAATTATATTTGCCATATTTGTTCGTTTGCTTTTCGTTAGCATCTTCTATCTTACATGGTAATTGTAACAATTCAGGATCAGAAACGTCATATTTACCAATCAAATATTTGGTTGGATCAATAATAGGGGCAAACTTAATGAACATGTTTCTCTCTAAGATTTCTTTTGAAGAATAATTCTGGAGAGAACATAAGAACTCATTATGAGACGTTCTTCGTTTAATTGTATCTAACTTTAGAGATTCATTTAATTGAATATTATTGTAGTTAGATTCATTTAGTTTAAAAAATAGATTATGTAATGGATTGTAGTTTTGAATATTTGAAACATTCAACATTTCAGTAAACTTAGTGCATGAATTGCCCTTAATATAGTCTAATTTGAATTCAGTCATTCTTTAACCTTAAAATATATTAATTCTAGCATTTTTTAACTTATTTCGTTTTATATGTCCATATTTTATATCTAATAAAGTAAATGACGCTAGAGTTACGAAAATTTGATATGAAATCTATTCAATTTAAATCAGATGATAAAAATGGTAGTACTGGTCCTGTGATCGTTTTGATTGGTCGCCGTGATACCGGTAAATCATTTTTAGTTCGTGATCTACTGTTTTATCATCAAGATATACCTATAGGAACCGTCATCTCTGGTACAGAAGCAGGTAATGGATTTTATAGCAAACATGTCCCAAAATTATTTATTCACGATGAGTATAATACAGCAATCATCGAAAATATATTGAAACGGCAAAGAACCGTTATGAAACAAATGAAAAAAGAAGTTGAAACATATAAAAAAACTAATATCGATCCTCGCACATTCGTCATTCTAGATGACTGTTTATTCGACTCTTCTTGGACAAAAGATAAATTAATGCGTCTTCTATTTATGAATGGACGTCATTGGAAAATATTATTGATTATTACTATGCAGTATCCGTTAGGTATTCCTCCGAATTTAAGAACAAATATCGATTATGTATTTATCTTACGCGAACCATACATTACAAACCGTAAGCGCATTTGGGAAAATTATGCTGGTATGTTCCCTACATTCGAATCATTCTGTCAAGTGATGGATCAGTGCACGGAGAATTTTGAGTGTCTTGTAATTAACAATAATGCAAAAACGAATAAATTACATGACCAGATTTTTTGGTATAAAGCCCAAGATCACAAAGATTTCCGTTTGGGTTCAAAAGAGTTTTGGGATATTTCAAAAGATTTGAAATCTGATGACGAAGATGAATCATACGACCCCAATTCAGCTCGACGCAAAAGTGCTGGACCAAAAATCAACGTAAAAAAATCAAAATGGTAACATACTCACATAAATATCATATTCTATCTATCATGATATTTATTTATTTTTTGATATTATTAATCAATCTACATCGCCAATATTTGCCTCCATATCAATATCATCTTCCGTCGATTTATTTTCCGATAAATTATCCACATCTAATTTAGTATAATCAGGAGCAGCTAATTTGAATTGAATCGGTTGCATAACTTGTTCACATTCCTTACGCGCTTCATTATATACAGATAGCTCTTCATGTTGATTCATTTCCAACCATTCTTGTTTCGTCTTTACAAAATCATTCACCAAATCAATATCCGACTTGTCCAATTTATCTTTTGCCTCGTTTACTGCATGCTTCATAGTAAACAAATCTTGTTCTAGAGCAGATTTGGTCTCATAACATTCTTTCTGTCTCATGTCATCTTCTTTGAATCGTTCCGCCTCATCTACCATACGTTGAATTTCATCTGCCGTTAAACGACCCTTATCATTTGTCACTTCAATCTTCTCTTTTGTTCCAGACGATTTCTCCTCAGCACTCACATGCAAAATTCCGTTTGCATCCACATCATACGTAATCTCAATCTGAGGAACTCCTCTTGGCATAGGAGGGATTCCATTCAATTGAAACTCGCCTAATTTATTGTTATCCTTAGTAAATTGTCTTTCGCCTTCAAATACTTGAACGGTACATCCGGGTTGATTATCGGCATATGTACTAAAGATTTGCGAACGCTTGATAGGAATCGTACTATTTCTACTAATAACAGGAGTCATTACACCACCTGCTGTCTCCACCCCAAGTGATAATGGAACCACATCCAACAACAACAATTCTGATAATTTGTCGTCTTTATTGCCAGATAAAATGGCTCCTTGTACAGCGGCACCATAGGCGACGGCTTCATCAGGATTAATACTCTTACACAATTCTTTATTATTGAAAAACACAGACAACTGTTCTTGAATTTTAGGAATACGTGTAGAACCGCCCACCAAGACAATCTCATCGATCATATTCTTACTCATCTTACTATCTGCTAATACTTTTTCAACAGGTTCCAACGTCTTTCTGAATAAATCTGAACATAAATCCTCAAATTTCGCTCGAGAAATACTGACATTATAATCCACTCCTTCACTTAAAGCGTCGATTTCCATAGCGGCGATAGATGCATTTGAAAGCGTCTTCTTAGCAATCTCACATGCCGTTTGTAATCGGCGAATCGCGCGCTTGTTTTGTGAGATATCAATCTTCGATTTACGTTTGAAATCAGCAATACAATATTCAACCAAACGTCTGTCAAAATCTTCTCCGCCCAAATGAGTATCACCTGCTGTCGATTTTACCTCGAATACACCATCTTCAATTGTCAATAAAGATACGTCAAAAGTACCTCCACCCAAATCATAAATCAAAATCGTCCTCTCCTTACTCGACTTTTTATCTAGCCCATATGCAATTGCTGCCGCCGTAGGCTCGTTAATAATACGTAATACATTCAGTCCAGCAATCACGCCCGCATCTTTTGTTGCTTGACGTTGAGCATCGTTAAAATACGCTGGAACCGTAATGACGGCATTCGTAATAGATTGTCCAACAAAGCTTTCGGCAATCTCCTTCATTTTTGAAAGAATCATCGCCGAAATTTCTTCAGGACGAAACTGTTTCTTTTCATTTTTATATAATACTTCGATGATAGGTTTATTGTCATCACTTGATAGAACGGTATAGGGGAAATGTTCAATATCAGACGTTACTGTGGCATCATCAAAATTGCGTCCAATCAATCGCTTTGCATCAAATACGGTATTTGTTGGATTAATAGAACTATTCGTTTTTGCAGCACTACCAACAAGACGTTCGGTATCGGTAAATGAAACAAATGATGGAGTCGTTCGACTACCCTGATCATTTGCAATAATCTCGGCATTATTGTTTTGCCAGACACTTACACAACTATACGTAGTTCCTAGATCAATACCAATACAAATATCACTCATTATGAAATAAAATGCTACGTAATCTTTAATTTGTTTATAACAACATGTTATTTTACATAAAATTATATGATCATATATTTATGTAAAATTATTAAACAGCCGAAGATACGACTTCATCCGAAGAGGATGGCTCTGTAAGAGTAATAGAACCACTTGAACCAACTACCATATCTGTGATAACATTCTCGTTCAAAAGAGACACGTTATTCTTCAATATGTCTTTTAATCCATGATCAGAATCACCAATAACCACATTCTCGTTCTCGAACAATTCGCGGCGAATATCAGCAACACTAATTTCATCAGTAGAACCATCCGTATTGACACCATATAAATTACCATTTTCGTCGATATTTTGAGTTAGCTTATTTCCAGTCTTAGATGCCAATTTCTTATTCTCATCTATCGCTCGCTGTTTTGTTTCCTTCAATCGTTTGTCGAACTCTTGTTTTGCACTATGTTCATTCGTCTTCTTTTCATGCATCAATTGATTCAACTCATTCTCCAAATACTCCACCCTACCTGTCTTATATGCCTCTGGCTCCCAAGGCATCCATAAACCTACAGGACCTACATATACATCATGATTTGGGTCCACCTCTCGAAGCATTTTACATCTGAATTCTGCTTCGGCTTGTGTAGGATAAACGCCACGAACCTTGATTCCTCTAGTAGACGTCTGGAACTCATATTGAGTATTAAATTTATTCTCTAATGGTTCTTCATTTTTGTCAAGAAATGTCTTATACTCGTCTTCAAGCGTTGTATCAAACAACTTTTGTTTTTCTTGTTTTATAAAATCTTCTAAATCGGTCATAACGGTTGGACCATTTAGGTTATATTTGTATGCCAAAAACCCGGTAAACTTTTGAAACTTTTCAATAGACTTTGACAGATCCCAACCCTTTAGGAACTCTTCAAATAAAAACATTTGTTTTTGCTTTAAAATATTTTCGGGAGAGACAAAAGATATACAAGCATACTTCTGACCGGCGATTGGTTTATCTTCTTCCAATAAATCAACATATTTAGGGTTTTTCGCGCCATTACTTTTTAACATAGGTTCATATGTATTTGTTTTGGACATCTCCATTTAATATGATTGGTTAATAACTTTTAAGTTTTTTAACGAATAATATATTTTTTTCTTGATAATTAATATATGGATAACAAATTCGTTGATTTAGCTGAACTTGTGAAGAGAGCTATTAAATATTTAGTAGAAGGTGTTATGGTTGCGCTTGCAGCATACGCTATTCCTAAGAAGTCTCTTAATTTAGATGAAGTTGCGTTGATTGCTCTTACCGCCGCGGCAACCTTCTCTATTTTAGATACTTATGTCCCCAGTATGGCTGTATCTGCTAGATCTGGTGCAGGGTTCGGTATCGGTGCAAACTTGGTCGGATTTCCCCGTTAAATGATTTACCTCGGTTAAACATTTTTTCGTGTTATATTTATTCAAAAAATTAAATTGTTTTAATGATATATTAAATCTGTAATTAGTATATCATTAAATGATTAGTTATAATTTAAGTCATGTTCATGAAATCGATCCAAGTTTCTTGGATTATTTACAAGATTCATCGCATATGATTAATACGTACGATTCTTTATTACATGCGTTAAAAGATTTGAATAGAAACCAAGATAAAAAACCACTCGTATTTATAAAAACAAATTGTTCCAATAAAGGGTATGCATGTTTATATTGCGATGATGAGAAATATGATAATTCTATTGAAGACCTCGAACAAATTATTCAACTTCACGTATTTAAACGAGAAAACATCGCCAAATGGAAAAAAGATGCGCAAATGTCTTTTTTTTGATAATTTACACTTTTATTATACCTTTTTTTACACATTTTCATAATTCAAATGCCATCCCAATTTACAGATAAATAAAATATTATTCTATTTCATGAAACATAATACAAAAAAAATAAATAAAAAGCCTAAAAATAAAACAAAAAAACAATTTTTATTCAATCCATCAAATCCTAAAAAATCGTTTGATGTATATATTGATAAAAATCCGAAAGATACAATACATATAAAATATACAACAACAGAAGATGTTGAAAATACTATTGATAAATTAGAAAAATTATACAAAAAGAAACAATATACTCATAAACGTATATGGCAAGTAGGAATGATTATGAAAGTTCGTTTGAAAGTTTTACAAAGTAAAAAGCCACAACAATATGCTTTAGCAAACAAATATTTTAAATTTTTAGGGAAAAGAACAAAATTAAGTGAAAAAGAGAGATATAAAGTCTCATTTGAATCGAATACAAATAACTAAATGGTAGGTACAAATTCCCATTCTAATTCATAACATATTTTCTTCCAGATTTCATCCTGTTCTATACGTTTCTCTCTATCTTTTAACATCGGAAAAAAGGGTAAAAACTGTTTTTGATTCAATAATTCACACAATTTATATACTGTATAATAATAATTCAAAAAGTTCACTCTATCATCTGGACAATACTTGGCATAAGGTGCTTGAATATCCATAAAAAGATTACAAAGAGTTTCTTCTAATTCTTGGCTCATGATAGGTGGTTTGATACCCAGTTTATCTTTAATAAATGGAATATGTTCATAGTATTTATTGTACCCTAATTTTTTCAATATCTCTTTCGCTTTTTTATTCGTAAGTTGAATAACTTGAATTCGTTCCTTTTTAATCTGCTGTTTAATATTTTCCAACACGTCTTCCGGAATTTGTGTACTTTCTTTTGCCTGGAATTGCGCCAAAATTTCGCGAAAATGATTAATCCTCTTATATGCATAAAAACACACTTCTTTCGGCGGCTCCTTATAAGATGGTTTATCGTTTTCGATAATATATTTCGACGAAATACAACAATTATTACAAATAATGACCCCCTCATGTTCAGAAGGTATTAATTCACCTTTTCGACATTCTTTACAAATGTCACTATTCGTAATAAAATGATTCATATCAAAAAAAGAGGTATCAATATTTGATAAATATTGATTTACAATAGAATTATTCGAATGAATAACTTCGTCATTCAGAATATCTTCCTCTTTCTTAATTTTGAAAAAAGAATCCAATACACGCTTATTATTTCCTCCAGTAGATATTTTTTGTTTATTCTCGAAATATTCAAATATATATTTTGAATTATCCAATAAATATTGCGTTTTTTCATTTTTAATATGTCTAATATTGGCTTTCAAATCTTTTATATTATCTTTTATGTCTAATTCCGTATCAAGACCCATTTCACAGTCATTTAGTTCACCTCGCAATAAATTAATTTGATTTTGTATAGACGGTAAATTTGCCTCGGCATTATGTATTGTCTGCAATATCTCCTCATGTTTACTATCCAGAGTCGTTATATTCTTTTTGTCAATCAATATTTTTTTATTCGTCTTTGGCTTAAACGAGGGCATAGTATTTTGGTTTATAATATCATAAAATAATACCTTTTAAAATACTTATTAAGGCAAAATTTATATCTTTTAATATATCTTTACTTTAAAATCATGGAAACTATTAAAATCCAAACTCCAGAAAATCTGAAAATAGATTATTTAACCCTACAGAAGATGGCATTTTTATTCAATGCATTAGAAAACGGATGGACAATCAAAAAAAACAACGATAAATATATTTTTATTAAAAAACATGAAGGCGAAAAAGAAATAATGTTGGACAGTTATTTACAACGATTTATCAAAGATAACTTTGACATAAATAAATTGGAGTTTAATAGTAATATGAATTAATTATTAAAATGAAAATTTTTTTTCTTTAGCAATATTATAATTAAAGAATGGGAGGTGGTCTCATGCAATTAGTCGCTTATGGTGCCCAGGATGTCTATCTTACTGGAAACCCACAAATTACTTTCTGGAAAGTTACTTATCGCCGTCATACCAATTTTGCCATGGAATCTATTGAGCAAACATTCAACG
>Ga0222714_10005054_pt1 | contig 12654 bp, 23 predicted proteins | sample C33_3DmetaG_FD_165048 | JGI IMG/M metagenome (GOLD analysis project Ga0222714, IMG submission 165048) | Estuarine water microbial communities from San Francisco Bay, California, United States - C33_3D | ecosystem: Environmental > Aquatic > Marine > Unclassified | place: USA: California... | reverse complement strand
AAGTGTGCCACCGTAAATTTTTGTCGTGGCACAGCTAAAACCCTTGGTATTCCTCACTAATAAGCCAAAAACAGGGGTGTGCCAAGTGTGCCAGAGGTTTTTTCTTATTACAAAAAAAAATAATAGGGGCAAATATTCTACTATACGTGGCACAGCTACCTATCTTTTAGCCCCATTTTCGTCACAAATGAAATACTAGACGCATTTGTGCCATAATTGATGATTTTCCTTACTCCTGGTCCCTGTAATTCAAGATCCGCGTACGGTTTCCATTGCTTACGTATCAGATTTAGCTCTAAAATCAGATTCGACCATTGTTTGGGACTTATGTTTGTCCCGACTATAGTTACCTTTTTCATAATCTATGCACAGTTTACCATCTAAATGGTCCATCTCGTGCTGGATGCACCTTGCTTCTAGATCGTAAAATGTTTTCTTCTGCTCCTCTCCTTTTTCGTTTTGATACTTTAGAACTATTCTAATGTGTCTACGCACATCACCTTGTTTTCCTGGAGCTGATAAACAACCCTCATTATCACGTAATGTTTCATCAGATTTCTCTAAAATTTCTGGGTTAATAAATACTTTTTCATTAGTTTGACTGCGTGAACAGTCCATAACAAACATACGCAGCTGATATCCTACCTGTATCGCAGCTAAACCTATGCCGTGGTGCTGATACATAGCCTTATACATCCATTTAATAAGTCTTTCAGTCTTCTCATCTAATGGAAAAGGCACAATATTACTCTTTGATCTTAAAAATACGTCAGGATACTTAACCAATTCTATATACATAAGTGCCCCGCAGTCTCCCGTGAGGCACTCAACAGGCCCTTATCCATTATGGATTCTATCATAGTCTAAAAGTTGTAGATTGAAGTTGTGTTGTGGCTCTATCTTTTTTTAACACCACACGCCAGGCAGCAGAGCTATTCTGCTTACCAATTAATGTACTTTCTTGCAATTCTATTTTACCAATTTCATTAAGACCACCTTGATCGTTTTCCATATAAATAAAACAATCTGATACTGCAGTACCTTTGTTTCCGTTAGTGAACTTGTCTAGTATCTGCTGAAGATCTCTCATTCGAAGACTCATCTAGTTTCCTTCCTATTTCTTTTATTAGTTGATACCACTTACGACCCCACATCTCTCTTATTTCTCCAGATGTATTCCAATATGCTTTAGCTATATTATCCAGTCGTTTTTGATCTATTTTTATAATACTCATCTACCCTCCTTAAAAAGTTGTGCATACTTTGTTTAAACTCTTCGCCCTCAATAACAAACTGTTGATAGTAATTATCTTTTGTACACATCATCACAACACCTTTTTTAATTTGTGTATTGAATAAAATATTATGAGCCATAGCATATGCTGCTAGCTGAAGCTTATAATCTCCTATCCATTCAGGTCTTTTAGGTTTGTTACTTTGTTTGAAGTCTATGATTGCATCCTCACCTTTGTGTATGCCTACTAAATCTGTTTGGCCTGCGTAGAGTCCTGGGTAGTACAATGTGCATTCTGTACCGTAATATTCTGTAACATCAGATAATCCATTTTGTATAATTTGTATTGCCATATTGTGAGCTTGCTTACCTACATTGGTTTGATCTACATAGCCCTCTTCCAATACATACTTTTCAAGGATCTTGTGCATCGCCGTTCCACGCACCGCGGCCTCCGATTTAATCTTCTCTGCAGCTTCTTCCCCGATCCGCGCTGCCCAGTCCGCTAGTGATTTCTTTTTCTCCTCGGGTTGTGTAGCGTCTAAAATGGTAGTCACCGATGGTAACTTCTCCGTGTCAAACACATAATGTCGTTTACCTTCTATCTTCTCTCGTTGAGTCTTTGGGTATCTATAACTATTATTTTTTTTCATATTAATTTTTTTCCATCTTTCAAAGTTAAATCACCAATCATCTTCGGTATCATAGTATTATTACCAAAGTGAGTATTATCCGGCAACATCTTCTCATACCAAATAGGCTCCGGTAATTTTTTTAAATTCCAGGCCCAATAAGAATTATCATTAAACCTACACACATACCCAGGTATCTTATTTAAAATTTTACCTTGGTTCACTAAAAAATCGTATTTCTTTTTTTCAATTAAAGATCCATTAAAGTCGTGTGGTCCATATCGTTCTCTATTCTTTAACTCTTGTATGTAATTAGTATTTTCTATATCCATCGAACTATACTCTTCGTGTATCTTACGACAAGGGTCATCAAAAAAAATTTTCGTATTTAACTCTTCAATCATTCTTTGTTGTGTATTTCTCCAACTCATAATTGTAATTAAGGGCCCGAAGGCCCTTTAATTAATGTACTCTATGCTCCTCTTTATTTTCATATTCTTTATCTTCAAAGAATCTAGATAATCTAATTTTTTTATCAGATGATAGACCTGTATTAAAGATAGCTTGAAATTGTGAGATATAATCTTCAGTTGAGATTGCTCCTAACAATTTAGCGCCTTTAGATTTCATAGCAGCTTTAAACCTAGCAAAGTCCCATTTTGGACACTTGTCAGCTACAAGATAAGCTCTAATAAAACCTCTCTTCAAAGTTTTAGAGTTATCTAATACATTGTTAATGTATTGCATCTCGTGTGCTATTCTATCAAAAGCAATCAAACCATTAGCAGGTATTTTAAATCTACCTTCTTTAAAATCATCCATCGTGTGTGATTTTAAACTGACTTGATTATTAAATATGGCTACCGCTTCTTGTATGGGCATATCATATTGTTTTACTTTTGACTTTAAGATCATATAATCTTTTCTCTGATACGTGCAGAAAAAATTTAAATAATCATTATAGTTCCAACCAGATCGATTAGAGTTTAACAATGCCATATCGAATGCATCATTAGAATCTAATACAATGTAGTAGATTTCCAAACCTAGATCTTTTCTAGCTTGGAATGTGTGATGACCGTCTCTTATATCCATATTTTTGGTTACAAGAATTGGTAACTTTAAATCTTTATGTGCAATAGCTTTTTTTATTTTAGCTACGTGCGAAAGACTTATAGGTCTATTACCTTTTGTTTTTTTAAATTGACTATAGTTTTTAGTTACAAAACAATTAGTCATTTTTTTCTTATCCATATATTTTACCTCTTCTATATATGTTGCATCGAACTAATAACACGCGTCGATGTTTTACGTGATCCATTATATTTAACGAATTCATTCTAAACTCATCATCCTTTTATAATCTTCAAGGTTTACTACCTTGTCTTCCATTATCTTATCATTACAATAATGTTCTATAACTTGTTGTATCTTGGGTAGCTTTGTATGTGACCAGGGCCATATCAAACAACAAACTTGAAATGCATCTCTGAATGTACAACGCCATCTATATTGTTTTAAATATGGTGTACCATCAACCCGTTTACCCTTACGCGGCTTGTCAGTAAGTGTGCCTACCCCTAAAGTTTCGTGCAGCCATACTAATACACTGCGGTCAGTCATTGCAATCTCCATACTTAATCTTAAACTATTGGACCACCTGTACCCAGGTTTACCTTTGTGTTTCTTTTTCTTTTCCGGTCCGCGCTTAAAGTGTATTGAACCTTCACCATCAAACAACCCTGCAATATAAGCTCTGTCTGTTTCCGGAATCATTTTTTGTCCTTATATAAAACTTCTGTTTTGTCATTGTAACCATCATAATAATAACCAACGACTTCTTTTTTTCTGTTATATTTTTTTTTAGATTCTACTTTCTTACTTTTAAATTTTGGTGTTCGAAGTTCTTTGGCTACAGGATTGCGTTTCACTGCAGCCTCGCACTGTGAGTCATTGCCTCTAACTCTTCTAATGTAGGCTCTTCCATCGGCAGCTCACCCTCCGATTTACATTTGTCACATTGTATGATCATATCATACACTTTGTTATAACCGTTACCCTTACACTTTGGGCAAATATATTTATGATTAGCTACTTTTACTTTTGCCATTTGATTTCCCACCTTTATTATCTAAAAAAAATCTAATAAGTCTACCTATCATTTTAGAGCGTGTCCTATTAGTTTTTGTTGCAAGTACACCTAATTGTTCCCAGTCTTCTTTGGGTACAGATAGTGATTTGTATTTAGCTGGATCAGCCATTTGTTTCCTTTCTTGTTTTGATTATTCTCACATATGGGAATTTATCCTAAAATAAATAATTTGCAAGTATTATTTTTTTAAGATAAAAGAAAAGTCTCTTCTCACACCTTTTGTTTGTTCGTCCCTTTCTTGGGACGGGCAGACATTAATTTTATTTTAAGGGTTGACAATCATAGCAGAAAATCCTATAAGTATTTCATACTCAATTAATCAAAATTGCAATTTGATTAACCTTTGTGGCAGAACAACGCTTAAGCGGGTGTAATGCACAGGACCGGAGGGTTAGGGCCTACTGGCTCAAGACACCGGAAGTGGTTGTGAGTACCGACCAATCTCTAATTATTAGAACTTGGACGCTTCGGGAAAGCTTGTGGGTGACCTACCAAGGTAGTCCCACCAAAGAGAGTTTAAGTAACTACCTTGCCTTCATCTTTTTTAGGAATACAAGTAAATTTAGGATACAACTGATTATTATTTATTTCTTCTTTAGTAAAATTACCTTCAGCATATATAATTTCATAAGATTCAGATAGACCTGCTCTTATACAATCGTGATGATCTGGAAATACTTTTGGATAGTCTTTGTTGGTGTAGCACTCTCCGCTCATTGCAGAGCAAATATAAACCGTTAATAAAAATTTCATTATTTCCCCTGGCCGCGATACTTCTTCCACGAACGACGCTTTGATTTATTCATTTTACATTTACTTGGAGTACGTCCAATTGATGTTTTATGAAAGATAGGTTCGTGTGATACGTGATCTTTAAATTTTTTAGCCATCGTCGTCTAACCATTCTTTTACAAATGGTTTTGCTCCTTTAGGTGTTGTTATAACTGGTAGATAAGTTATCTTACCATTTACGTGTTGTTCTAAATCTGATCCACAACTCATACACCTAAAAAAATCTCTATCAATGCCTACCAATGTAGTGAATTGATCACACGTTGGACATTTTCCATTCACAATTTCTGCTTGGAATTTTATATTTTTAGGCATTACTGACAGCTTAAACACTCATCGCTGTCATTGTCAAGATCAGCTAGTGCTTCTTGTTTACAGTCATCGCTGCAAAACATATCTAATTCGTCTTTTGGTTCGAATTCTTTTTTACATTTATTACACTTTTTCATTATTCTAATATTAACTTTTTAATTGAAAAAGATCCATCTATATTTGTCTCAAGTTCTGCCATCGACTTGATACAAGTGTAATTTATGTTATTATTTTTATTTGTTCTTATTGCGACACGTTTACCTTTTAAACATTGTGACATAGACTCTTGTATTCTGTGTTCCTTGATCTCTCCGTTGACAATCATAAGTAAGGCAATAATTAACTCTGTCATAAAATCTTACCTTTGTTTTCACCTTGCTTTACAACGTATTTTTGTGTACCATTCTTGCCAGTTTCAACTTCTTTTCTTAAATCCTTTTGTAAACGTTTATTGATGAAAGTTCTTTTCATCTCATAAATATAATCTAAAACTTTTCTACTAATGCGCCCCGTTACCATTTGCTCTTACCTTATCTTTTAAATCTTCTATATCTTTTAATGCTTTATCTAATTGTTCTCTTAAAAATTCTATATTAACTTTGTTAGTCATATTCATTTCTTGAGTTTCTTCCATTTTCTCTACAGTCTTATAAAGATCCTCAATTAAAAAATGTTGCTCCTGGTCCGTGGGGACCTGTTCACTTTTTTTTAATAAATCATTTTCAAACAACTCACGTGATGTCTCTAGTGAAACTAACCTCGCCGTCAACTCCGTGTATGCAAAGACTCCGGCTGCAACGAGTAGAATTAAACTAGCTACCGTTTTCATTGGCATTTGTACTCTTGCTTCTTCTCCGATGTTTAAAGGTTGCTTGCTCATCTAGGTACGTACCCTGGTTGCATAAAGAGAGCCATAAGAACAAATAATATAATTAAAGTTCCTGTAAAATAATAATTCATTCCTGGCTACCTCTATATTCATAGCCAAGTATTTTACACTATTTGTCCTCTATTTTGTAGAACATTTTGTCCGTATCTTCTGTAACCCAGCCTTGATTCTCAACATTCCATTCCGTAGTTTGAACCTTATAGTCTGGTATGTCGTTTCTAGTGGTAAAATTACTAATATTCCAAAGGATACGATTGTTAGGCTGAATAGCATAATTCCCATTATCAAGAGCAAGAACGTGTCCACACTTATGCTCGTGAGGAATCTCACTGTGTTCAGTATCCAGAATATTACTTTCCGGATGACACCAATCAATAGTGAAAAGGTATTCACCAAAATATTCTTTTTTATCTTTTCCGAAATATTTACCGCGTTGGGATGTTAGATAACCAAAATGATGCACACTAGGATAATAACTAAAGCTATTCCACAGCTGAAGGGTGTCCACTTGCATATCAGGCACTGCGTTTCTGTCAAATTCTTTTTGAAAAAACGCTGATATAGGCAATCTAAAAAAGACCGCACCATTTGGTAACATAATGTGAAATAGTGTTGCAGCTCCTGCCATAGATGCCAGCCCGAAGACAACACACTCTTCACTTTCTCCGTGATGTTTTTTAAAGTCATAAAGATACTCCTTTCGTACTTTACAATAAATTGGTGGGATATCAGCATTCAATAAAGCCATTACTTAATATCGCCCCAATTTTCTCCTTGTTCATAATCCACTTTGTTTGGAACTTTTAAATCTACTGCGGATTCCATTATGCTAATTATTTCTTCAGCTTTTTCTGGAGATTCAACAGAGATATCCACTTCATCGTGAATTTGTATGTGTGGTATTATACCATTTTCATACAATGCTACCATACTTTTTTTAGTCATATCTGCTGCACTTCCTTGTATTAATTTATTCAATGCTTTGTATGTAAATGCACGTTTAAGTGGTTCATCATATTCTTTTCGCGCTTGCTCTAACGGCAATGGTTTAAATATACCAAACTGTGTAGGCTGCCATAGATCAAAATGACACGCACGACCAAGTAAAGTTCTGATCTTACCACGATCATTTGCTTTACGAGATACATTATCCATCAATTGTTTTACGAATGGTGCTTTTGTGTGATATTGTTTTATTAATTTTTCTGCAGATTCTTTCATCAAACCTAACTCTGCCATTAATTTATTTTTACCCATACCATACATCAAACCCAAGTTAATTGTTTTGGCCTGCTTACGTTCAATGCCTGCCATATCTGCAACAACCTGGTGGAAGTCTGCATCACCTGCATTGTATGCATCTACAATTTCATCAACACCAGACAAGTTTTGTAACTTTGCATAGTGTACTAAAATTCTTGGTTCTTGTTGTGAGTAGTCAAAAGATCCCCACGTAGTATTTTCTTCTGGAATAAAAATAGATCTAATCATTGGTCCAAGTTCAGGATGTCTTGCAGGTATCTGTTGTAGGTTTGGATTACTCATAGAGAATCTACCTGTTACAGTTCCGCCTGCATCTGATCTAATTTGATTTATGTCTGCGTGTATTCTACCATCAACTGCGTGTTTAGTTATTGAATCTATAAAAGTTGTATGCGCTTTGTTAATCTCTCTTGCATCAGCAATTAGTTTTGGTAATTCGTGTGGATGGTTTTGTAAAAAGTTTTTTGTAAAACTTGGTTCTTTACTTTTTTCTGTCCTGTCATACGGAAGTTTTAATTTATCAAAAGCTTTTGCGATACTTCGAGCTGCGTGTATTTCTACATCAACTCCTGTTAAACTTTTGATTTTACTAACAATTTTAAACTCACGATCCATAAGATTTTTTTTAATGTTAGCTGCTTTGTCAAGATCAACTCTTACACCTTTGAATCTCATATCAACTAAACAAGGAAATAATTTTGTCTCCAGGTTAAATACATCCCATAACTCTTGTTGATATAATTCTGTCTCTAATCTTTTCCAAAGTTTAAGTGTAGACTCTGCATCACGTTCCGCGTACTGTCCAACAAAAAGCGCTGGCAATCTCCACATATCTTTTTTAGGATCTAGTCCATATTCTTTTGCTGCTGCATTAAGAATACTTTCATCCTTACCCATACCTATATAAAATCTTGCTAGTGTATTTAATTGATAAGACAATCTATTCTCATCAATCAAAGACGCTGCTATCATAGTGTCAACTACTTTACCTTTGACTATTACCCCTGCTGATCTTAACCAACAGATATCATACATTGCATTGTGAAATATAAAGGTAGTATCTACCTGGCTACAAATATCTTTGAGCCAAGTTAAAACTAGATTTTTGTCCATATTACCACCAGACTCGTGGTGGATAGGGAAATACCCTGACCAGCCCTCTACGGCCACCGCAATGCCTGCAATGTGCCCTTTTCCAGTGACATTACCAGAGCCTAGCTCTTTTAAATTAGGATCATTAGTCTCTAAATCGATTGCTATTTCTTTATGTCCTCGAAGATCTTTTAGTTCTTCTGGCATTACCCATTCCGTTTCTGGAGTAAACAATGGGATCTGGGTACTTCTCACGAATAGTCCCTTTCCAATATCATTTCTAAATAGTGTATTGCCTTCTTCACGTCCTCTTCTTTTCCTTTAGATTGATGTCTACAGATATACTTTATAGCGTTGCCTTCTGCAAAAAGCAACTTGTTTTCATTTATAAAATGTGCTGGCTGAATTTTCATCGAGCGGTAATGTTTCCCGCCTACCTGCTTTTCTAAACTATCGTATGTTGTCCCTTTAAATAATTCTTTATTTGTCATTTTTTCCTCCTTCAATAACTTGAAATTTTACAGGAGGTTTCCAACCATCCAATACATCTTGAACAAAAGCTTTATAAGCTAAAAATCCTTTCTCTGTCATATGACCTTTTGAATTATAAATAATATCCATTGTTAATAAACAAGGAACTTGAGTTTCATCTGTTGCATACAAAGGAAAATTATCTTCTATTATTTTCTGATGTTTATCATAGTCATCTAAAAAACTATGACGACTTTTCATAAACGCATCTTGTATTATTTGTCTCTCTTTTCTAGTATTTTGTTTATGTTGTTTTGGTATTTTCATAATATATAAGCTCTGTCAAAGTCTCTTGGGTCCAAGACGTGTAATTCACGCTTCGCTCTCGTCGCTCCAGTATAAAATAATCTATGTAATTCATCTGGATCATAACTAAATGTTTCGAGTGCCGCGTTTGTTATGTCTTGCATCAATAAAACTTTGTCAGCTTCTCCTCCTTTCGCTCCGTGTATGGTTGACATTGTTATACGAGGATTTTTATTTAGTGTTTCACCATTCGCCCTCATATTACGAATGTAATTCTCTGTCATAGGATCTAATCCTTCAAATGCTTCGTACCAAACTGTGTTGACTATTAAACCGTGATCCTTTTGACAATCTTCTAAACTGTATTTATTATCTGCGTGCAGTGTTTTACCTTTTCTAAATCCTTCTAATACATTTGATCCTAGATATTCATATATATTTTTTATCTCAAGATGATTAAGCAATGCGTTTTTACGCCAAGCTTCCCAATTATTTAATGCTAACAATAGTTTAAGTGGTATAGAATTACGTCCTTTGTATTGATAGTACCAACCCCGCAGCTCACATACTTCTTTGACAGAATCTAAAAAATGATTTGCAGAAGATAACACTAACCAATTGCCCTCACTCATATCTACTTGTGTAATATCAGAATATCTTTTCAAGACTCCGTGTTCTTCTCTAGGTTTATAATCTTTATCAAATCTGTTCTGTACTTGATTAATTATTTTTTGTGATAGTTCGTGTATAGGTCCACCAGGGATTCTATAAGATTGATCTAATGTTTGTATATCATCTACTTCTTCTTTTAATGCTATAAAGTGATCTACATCTGCACCGGCCCATTTAAAAATAGCTTGGTCATCATCACCTGCTATGTAAGTTTTCTCTGCACGACTCCAAATCTTTCTTACCATTTCCCACTGCAGCAAAGATAAGTCTTGTGCTTCATCTATAAATAATACTTCAAACTTATTGTGTTTTTCTTTTGCAATAAAATCTTCTAACAGATCATTAAAGTCTTTGAGTCCTTTTTCTTTTTTAAATCTTTTGAGTTCTTCTGATAACAAAAACAAAATGTTTCGTTCTATGTCTAATATATTTTTTCTTGAATCATAATACTCCAACAGATCCATTCTCTTTACTGCTGCAGTATTTATTATTGTAAGATATTCATTGTCAGAATTAAATGTACCATCACCTTCAGAGAATCTTGCAACCTTAATAGGTATCCCACATTTTTCACCAAACTCTTTGTAGTCTTCACTTCCCATCATCTTCTCTCGAGTCATACCCAATTGATTAAATGCGTATGAGTGTAGAGTTCTAAAGTAAGTTAAATCATTATCTATGTCCAGGCCAAACTTTTCCGCGGCCCTCGATGCTGCTTCCGTTGCAGCTTTTTTAGTAAATGAGAAATACCCTATTTGTTTTGGTCTTATACCGTCCTGAATAAACTCATCGACCAGATTCAGTAGTGTTGTTGTCTTGCCTGTCCCTGGTGGTCCTAATATTATTGTTTTCATTCTTTTATTATTATACTCCTATTTTTTCCTGGCAGTTTTTCTATCCACCCTCTTTCTTGTAATTGATTAACTTTTACAAAAATTAAACACTTACTAGATACTCCTGTACCTATTTTCATCTCTTCATAAGAAGGTGCCATATTGTTTTCATCAATATATTTTTTGATAAAATTAAAAAGTTCTAATTGTTTTTTAGTTAAGTTAAATTTTTTCATTATATTAATTCAAACATAAATATTGTTATGATTAATAAACCAAAAATTTCAGTATATGTATTCATTAAAAATGTTCCTCCTGGTATGTTGTTTTAGAGACAGACGCTTCCGTTTGTTTCATTGTTTTAATCTTAATTAGCCTTGGTTGTTGTTTCTTAATTCTTACGCGCTCTTCACATATAAAAGTATCCTTCATTCTTTTTAATAAATTACCTGTTTTAGTCTTATCCATTTCCCAGTGATTTCGTTTACAAAAGTTATAGAAGTCTTCCATTCTAAAATAAGTAAATTCTTTTTTCTCGTCTGTGTATGGTAGTTTGTTAAACACATCATCTAAAGTTCTTGCTGATTGTCTGTTAGTTGTCCAGTCTTGTAACAATCCTGTAAGTTCATTCTCTGGATCTAAAGATTCTAGTGGTTCTACTTCTTGCAAACCTAGCATCATTGGTTTTAAAAAATGCTGCTTCCAATCTTTTGGTTTTGGTATTGGTACAATTAAATTAGCTTGATCTAAACACGCTAGTGCAAATAAATTTGGACTGTAAAGTTGTTCTGATTTTAATTCTATTCTTTTTTTGTCTACACTTAAAAACCATTGTGGTGGATTAGATGAATACTTTGTAAGACTACCAAGTACAGGCATCTCTTCTTCTCCAAATCCTACACCAAATCTTTTTGTTCTACATAAACCTGATTGACATACCGCATTAATAGGTGCATCTTTACATCTATACTTATCATAACCTTTTCTATTTACAGATTTAATTAGTTGTTGAACCTCACTGTTACTTAATGGTGGTTCCATAAATTTCATATTTGCTTTTACAATTTCATCTTCCCAACTATCTGGATGAGATTGTTTATAATAAACTGCTACATTAAATAATGCATTGTTCCTAGAGCCTTCACCAAAACCAGTAGATGCCAACTTATTTAAGCAAGGTGGTCCTCCAGGAAATGCTTCTTCTATTTTTTTCTCTTCTGTTTTGATTGCTTCAATTTCTTCTTTAGTCCGAGCGTAAACATCATAGAGCTTATAAAATTCCTCAAGTGTACAACCGGTGCCATTATCGTTGATAGCATAACGTAGTCCTTTCATTTCATTGTAGTAGGGTAAATTTAAAAAGTTACCTGTGTCCCCACGCTCAACAAGTATCTCTGTTTGTTTTGGAAAAATTTCTGACCCTTCATACCCAAGTATGATTGCCATCTCTCTTAATTTTGATTGCATCAGTGATGCAGGAATGTTTTCTTTAGTAAATAAAAATACGTGTGCGCCGCCTGATTTAGAACGGCAAACTACTAAAGGGAGTTTATTATTCCGAATGTTTTTAATGAGGCCAATATGATCAAGGTTATATTCGTCAATATCAATACACCCCCACCTACAATCATTGTTCTCCGTAATAGGGATGATGCCCAAGGCTGGTCCTTCTCCTCGTAAGTGTTTATCCCAGAGTTCATCTGTGACGGTACCACGTACAATAAAAGCTTTGCCTTTTTGTTTTCCGTTCTCTCCTCGCTCACCGGGTTGATATTGTCCATAAGCGATTTCTAATCCTAAAAATATTGATTTGAATTTAGTCATTATCATTTCTTCCTTCTTTGTAAAGGGGCTTCTGGTAGGTCTCACCCAGAATTATTCCTAACGCGTGCCGCGCATAGCGTCCAAGACCAATGGGCCCCTCTATTATTTAGTATGGAGTTGAGTCCGATACTTTCTCTTCTACATCAGCTTTTGTTTGAACGGTCCCTTTAGATACATTCCCA
>Ga0222714_10005052_pt1 | contig 12662 bp, 14 predicted proteins | sample C33_3DmetaG_FD_165048 | JGI IMG/M metagenome (GOLD analysis project Ga0222714, IMG submission 165048) | Estuarine water microbial communities from San Francisco Bay, California, United States - C33_3D | ecosystem: Environmental > Aquatic > Marine > Unclassified | place: USA: California... | reverse complement strand
GGCAAAGTTTTTGGCGATTTGATACAAAATGTCATGGAGACCGCGAGGGAACCTTTGAAAAAGGCGTCTACTACTGCACTTGATATTGGACGTGATGTGGGTGGTGAAACATTAAGTGGTGCAACGAAATTTGGCGTGGATATGGTGAGTGTGATAGTTGCCGAGATTCCGGTTGTTGGAGGTATAGTCGACTTATTTATTGCAATTGGACGGGCATTTAATTCGATGATGAAGGCATCTAAATTAGGAACTCAGAATTCATTTATGGTGGTAGATATCGTAAATAAGTTGATTGCGGAAATTTTGCCGAAGATTAATACATCGGTGGATAGTGGAATCGATATCAAACATAGATTGAGTGGAATTACGGATCGTATTGTAAGTACATTAAATGGTGCAACAAAATCGATACAATCTGGAGGTAAAAAAAGAAGTCATAAAAATATGGATATTATAGAAGAATTATTCAAACGAACACTCAAAAAGAAAAAAACGAGACGATATGTTGCAGCACGTACTAGAAGACGTTAAATTCATTTTATTTCGATGCAATTGCCATTTCTTTCTTTTTGAATTCAATAAATCCGTTACTTTTTTCGATATCAAAGGAAGTTTCTAAATGGTGTTGTGCGATTGCTAGCGCTCTTTGTTCTTTTTCGTTGAGTGATTTGATATATTTTAATATGAGGATATTGGGGTCCATGATGAGATGATATATTTGTAGTTATATCTATGTTTATTTGATTTAAATCAATTTTTGTAACTAATAAAACATAATAATGGATCTTGAAATGATGTGGCGGAATCGTGCATTAATTTGCTTAGATTTTCGTGGATTGTGTAATTATTTGTAGAAAGAAAATGAAATAGGTCAGGTATATCGTCAATTGCTAGAAAATTATTGCGAGGATTTGATGGAGAGAAATTCTGTAATACATAGATACATGATTTTATGGGACAACAAGGCGTATTCTCTTGGAAGGGAGATAATTTTTTGTTTGTAATTCGCGCGACGTATTGTTGTAATGGTCCATCGGGGTAATTATTGATGGTAATAATTTTTTTATAGCATTTGTTATATGTATCATGATAATTTGCAATATTTAATGAATACATTTTTATAATGTATATATAAAAAATTGAAATGAGAAAAATTAATGATTATTTGTTAACTTAAAACCTATTATGGACACTATCATAGATGATGAACGTAGAATTATTAAACAAATTTATCGGTTTAAATTTTCCGATGAATTTGTTGCCGATCTGTATCGATTTTCAAAGCTACATCAATTAGACAAGCGCGTCGATTATAAAGAAGCATGGACCCTTTGGATGCAAGAAAATGATATTCATATTCAAAGCGAATGTAAGCGATTGAATGATCAGGGTTATTATGGCAATATTTTAGATAAAATGTACAAGAGTTCGAGATATTACTTTAGAAAGAAGCCTGTTACAAAGGCTGAGCCGAAGGAGAGGCGAAAGTATATTTCGTGCGACCAAGAGTTATTGGTAGCGATGGATGATCATATTTCGAAAAATTGTGAGGTGGCAACATTTACGCCAGCATTAGGATATGACCAGTTTTGTAATACACACAAGCAACTTTTATCGGATGAAATACGAAATATGATGGATAACCAGATAACGGACAAAGAACTGATTTTGAATAAAATTAAGAAAACATATAAAAATCGGTATTTCTTGTTTATAAAAAAATAAATGCTAATATTATATTCATATAGATATAGATATGGTTTCGGATATGAAGATGATGAATAAGGAAAAAAGCAATCTATTAAGTCAAGGTGGATTCGGATGTATTTATTATCCAGGAATCGATTGTAAAGGTTCTTTTTACAAGAATAAGAAATTTGTATCAAAGTTACAAGTAAAAAATAGCAGTTCAGATAATGAAATATATATCGGCAACCTGGTCAAGCGAATCGATAAGTACTACGAGTTTTTTTTACCTGTCATCGATAGTTGTCCTATTAGTGCTACTAAAATAAAAAATAATACATTAGATGATTGTGAACCGATACAAGGCAAAGATAAGTTAGTCTTGATGAAAATGGAGTATATCAACAGCATATCTTTTTATAAACTCTTGTCGAATGAATTGGAGAGTTCTCAATCTATATTGAAATCTATGATTTCGTCGTATTTATATTTATTGCGGTCTCTACAAATGTTGAGTGAGCAAAAAATTATTCATTATGATTTGAAAGCAGATAATATATTATTCGACAAGAATAGTGAGCTTCCAATTATTATAGATTTTGGCATTTCATTTAATATAAATAATGTGGATTTTAATAAACTGGATCAGTATTTTTACGTGTATGCTACTGATTACTATATATGGAGCTTCGATATTCATATCATCAATTTCTTGGTGAATGAAACTACTAGCGATAAGTATGTTATTACCAAAGAAGCATTTAAAGAAATTGTGGATAGTATTGTGGATAATAATAAAGCGTTGTCGCTTTTTTCTAGTGGATTTATTGATAAATATAAGAAAAAATGTATGATTTACGGCAATAAATTAATTAATAAAGATAAAGCCACGTTATTGAAAATGATGATACGTAAAGAATCCTATCAAACATGGGATAATTTTTCGTTGAGTTGTATTTATCTCACCTTTATACAGCAAGCATTCAAAAATAAATTCCCGAATTCTGATTTCTTAATCAAACTCAGTCAATTATTATGTGTAAACATTTCCCCTGATCCAGATGACCGTTTCACAATTGAACAAACCATCGAACGTGTCAACGCGCTAGTATCCAACTCGCATATTGACGATCTAACTACCCTCGCCAGTTCTCTAAAAATTAATACGAAATATATGATGAGTGAGAAAAATAAATCTAAACTGAATACCGTCCCTACCACAAGCAAGTAAATATATTTTATATAATTTTCACGTAAATTATTATATAAAACGGTTATTAATTTGAGCGTCAGTTTATTTCTTGCTCTTCTTGGACTTCTTGTTCTTGCGTGTTTTCTTTGATGCAGGTGTAGAGCCAGACTTCTTATAAGTCTGCTTTGCCTTCTTTAATACCTCTTTGAATTTCATTCCAGGATTCTTTTTCATTGTTGCTTTTACATGAACTAACCAAGCGTTTGCCATTATATAAAGTATAAAGATAAAAATAAAAATTGATTAAATACTTGTTTCTTATAATTATTCATCCGTAACCGAATATGTCTAAATTAAATAGAACGCAATTCACACTTACCCGATTCTTATATATAAAAGATGAGGTGGTATTTAGTATGCTGCTGTCGCTGACTGAAAAAAATGATATACATGCTACCTTATTTTGGGCATATGAATTATATTATTCTGGTTTTCAAGAGGAACTATTTGACTATATTCGACGTATTTACTTCGATTTTTATGCATTACTTCATCCGTCATTTTATCGCTTTATCGATAAACAATATGAATTGTGGCTTACCACCCACGATGACTCCATCGTCGGCTACATTATCAAGAACTTATTTCTTATGCAGCCGTCCTATACTATATTTGCCTTACGACAGAACCTTTTGAATGGACATGAAAGTAAAACTACATTCCGAGGTAGGAGACCTATTTGGCTTGATAAATATACACCGATTTATCATAAATTATTGCGTTCTATCCATACTCGTTCTTATCAAGATATCTGTTATTATCTCTACAGACTTAAAGATACTGAACTAGATATTGGTTTATTGGAGATTGGTAAATATTTTGAACAAGAGGAAAAAATATTTATCGCTCCAGAATTTTACATTTCATCCGACGATCATATGACGTACAAAGATAAGCATCACGTCTGGTTAAATGTCATCTTTCATTTGATGAACTATGTTGTCTCGAACGATCATGACGTGAATGCTCAGAAAAAAATACTCGTTGTTAAACTCTCTGACCCCGAACTCCAATCTATTCGAACTATCGAAACGGAATCGATTGAACCAAAATATAAGACCTTAGAGAAAAAACGGCTCTACAAGATTCATCCAGATATTGGATATTTTCAGATGTCTAGAAAGAATATGATAACGTCATATGGTTTGAAATTCGTGGATGAAATTCAGCAACACTGGCTGTATTATGCATATCAGACACCGAGATATCATCGTATTCTATCTGAACAGTATGAGAATATAGTAGTGAATGATGAACTGCGAAAAATCGAGTTTGCAAATGAAGATGATTATGAGAATTTTTACGAGACATATGGATACTTTGATCCTGACGAACAGTCTAAAGAGACACAAGATAAAGTATTTCAATATAATACAGAAGAACGTAATATCGGGTTATTTATTCAGGAACCGCGTTTAAATATTAGTTATTTATCGACTCATCGCATTATTTATTAAAAAAATTGATTTCATTATATTTTTTTAATAATTATATATCAAACCTAGATAAGATGGTGAAAAACTCTGGTGGAAACAAGACTAAGGGACTCGGCAGAAAGTTTTTAAATGCTGCTCCTGCTAAAACGCGATTCTCACAAGATCCAGATGAAATTTATGCATGTTGTTCTAAGATGCATGGACCTTCGTGTGATGTTTTATGTATTGATGGCAAGACTCGATTGTGTAGTATTGCTAATAAATTTAAGGGTCGAAATAAGCATCAGTGTCTGATTGCTATCGGTACCTGGCTACTTATTGGTAGACGTAGTTATGAAACGGTGAAAGAAAATAAAAAAGAAAACTGTGATTTATTGGAGGTGTATTCAGATAATGATAAGAGAAATTTACAGCAACATGAGAGCGATAAGAACTGGTCGATTCTTGCTAGCGTCAAGGCGATTCAGACATCTTCTGAAGCGGACGATCTGAATGTCGTATTCGGAGAAACAGATACATTTGAGTACGAAGCGATGGTGAAAAAGAATGTGGTGAAGCGTGTAGATAAATTTATAGAAACAGAAGAGGATATTGACATAGATGATCTTTAATTATGAATGTAATAATATTAATAGGATAACAAATAAATTGTATTTTGTTTTTTATTCAAGCTCGATTAATGCTCTCCATTTTTCCGCCCGATTTGCCCAAGAGCATCCTTTTGTGTATTGATATCCATTTGTAATTAGACTTAATTTTTCGGCATCTGTTAAATCTAGAATCTTCTGAATCTCGTTTCCATGTTCTACTTTAACACCATACTCTCCAATAGTATTTACTAGACCTGCCTTGGGATAATATATACAAATAACGTTATTATGTAGCATTTCTAAAGCAGTGATGCACGACGTTTCATCATAACAATTTGGATATAGCCAATATTCTGTTCTGGACATGTGACTATATAAATCCGTTTGATTTAAGCCTCCAAGATATGTAATATTAGAAGAATACTTTTTTATAATTTCCATTTGTGCCTTTTCAGCATCATTAGATGGAAAACCGCCGTACATAGCAATAGATAATGAAGCTCCTGGTAGGCGTTCGGATATTTCTTTCCATAATTCTAATACCCGACTTAATCCGCGTTCAGGTCTAGATGAATATATAAAACTATTCTTTATTTTATATGTGTTGGTAGGGAACAAAGATGTATCGATACCATTATTGATAATTTCTATTTTATTAACTAATGTGGGATATTGTGGTATAAATATTGATTTATGCCATTCAGTTAAACAAATACAATTGGTGATTTTTGAGTCCCATTTTTTAAGTATTTCTGCTTGGTTTAAATTACATCCATAAGGTAATAAACATGTATCTTGTGCAAGTATGAATGTATTTTTGCTTTTAAAATTCGAAAACATTTCAAAAAAAGCAATATATCTTGATACAATAATCGTATGAAAGTAATTGTCGTTTATTAGTTTTTTCAAGTTATTGATGTTTACAAAAGTCACGTTACCTACATTTTCTTCACCTACTTCTCCCCCGATATAAATGTCATATTCTTTTGGAAAATATTTAGCCAAATATAAAACGGCACGTTCCGAACCACCTAATGCATTTTTTTTACAATATGTAATGTTCCATTCTATATCACTAAATCCTACATAAAATAGAATTTTTCTACTGTTTTTACATTTATCTACATCTTCTTGGGTTAGAGGCGTGTGGTCATTTAATTCTCTCCTATTGTTTATAGTTAACCCATTTTTGGTAAATTTATAAATTAGATCTGTATTGATGTGAATATTACGTTTGGTTAATATATTTACGTATGTTTCACACTGTTGTAAAAATTTGGGATGTTTTATATTATCTACTTTATCGATAAAAAACTGTAAATTGAATACTACATTATTTATCCACCATTCTCCAACATCTACGTGTTTTTCAAATATAATTTCGTACATTTTAATTCCAAGGTCATATTTTTTCAATCGTTCGCATATTATAATCATATAGTATGGTAAATAAAAGTAGTAATCATGTTTTCGTATAAATAATTTATTATTGAAAGTTGTGGTTAATACACTACTTTCGAATGAATCGGATACCAATAAATAATAATTATATGCTATTTCATTCATATTTTTGCAACAATAATATTTCACTAATTCTAAGACTGTCTCTACTCTCGTGTTATCATACGTAAATGCATTCACTAAATAATAACATCCTATTTTCTCTTGTGATTTTTTTGAATATAATTCAAACAAATTTAAACAAGAAATATATCGTTCTTGAATCCATCCTTGACTTTCTAGTGTTTTTTCATACCATATTATTGCCTCGTCTATTTTATCTGCATCTCTATAACTATTTGCACAATAAAATACATATCTATTAGATATGTCGTCCTTTTCTAATATCGCTTTATGATATCCTTTTTCTAATACTAACGCGTCATGTAAATATTTATTTGGATTAAGACTTCGATTACCTAACCTATTTGATTGAATGTAATAATTTCCTACGATATTTCCTACGCTATTCTCTATATCTATACAACTTATATACTCATGTAGCACACCGATATATTTCCATTTTTTACGATTATTTACCAAACATTTTCTCTCATATTTTGTAGTTCCTGACATGACAGTTAAATAATATCCATCTTGTGTAAGTTTGTCTGGTATATTAATATCGCCACATAATTCATCATCCGCGTCAAATATAAATACATAATCTGTTTTATTAAATGCATTAGCTAATGCTGCAGAACGATTATGCCCAAAATCAACCCATTCGTCTTGATATAATTCTCCTGGTATGTTTTGTTCTTTGAAAAAATTACGGATAATATCTTGCGTTCCATCTGTCGAACCATTATCGCCAATCATCCAGTAATCTATTTTTATTTTATTAATTAAGTTTTTGAGAGTTTTTAGGATAATATGCGATTCGTTTTTTACAATCATGTTTAAACATATGGTTGTCTTCGACATAATATATAATATGAGAAATATAATAAATATATGATTCAAATTTATTTTTTACTTTAAATCATCTCTAATTGTCATCTGGCGACATACTATTTAAAATCGCTTGTTGTAAATCATTCTCAAAATAAACATCATTTTCTTCTTCCATCGCACCCCTTCTATGTATTGGGATTTGATTCATAAATCTTTCCATAAAATATCTGCCCATCGGGTTGTCAATATAATGTCGTCTATGTGTATTTGGTTGTGTTTGTGTTTGTGATGGTGGTGGTGCTGTCGTGATATTTTTTATTTCTTTTGATTTCAATTGAAAACGACACACAGGACATTCATTACTTTCTTCTTTCAACCATCTTTCAATCGCTTCTGGATTATACAGATGATGGCACGGCAATTCTATTACAGATTCATCCTCCGTAAACTCTGTCTGCAATATAGGACAAGCCGTATTCGTTTTTGTCGTCTCTTTATATGTAGTGAGTAGCATCTGTTTTATACCTTCGTCGGATACTACATTCTTGTAAGAGTGTTGTTCATATAAACTTGATTCTAATACGCGATTGATGGGGGTTGATACAGAAGGTGGTGGCGTATGGTCATTTTGAAACATCTCTCGGATCCTATTTCCTCTTGAACGAATAAACATCGGTTCCTGCGACGATTCGTTGATTAATTCGTTGAAAATATTCTGCACAAGATTCATTATTTCATTATTGGATATATCTATATCTTGATAATTTGGCTGATCTTCTTTTTCTTCATCTGACATATGTATATATTTATATTATCATATATACATATTTATTTTTAATCGTCTTTTACCTATATATATATTGTCCGTTTTTTTACATTTTGTATCTATCTGCAGACAATAAACGAATCACATAATCAAATGGACTCATCTTACGCAATTCTGATAATCCACTACTACAGAATGAATTAATCATGGCGATATTTGAACCCGACATCATTATCGAACCAGGATTATTTACTAATGTCGGAAAACCGGTGGTGGTAGACAAATTCCAGAATACAATATTTGGAACATCATATGGAATACCATGTACACGAATTCCAGCTTCAGCATATTCCGTTTTAATCAAGTCCCACATGCTTGATGTCATAGGTTTATTATATGGCGAATCTATTTGCATATCAGATAAAATCACCAACGCCATCTCACTCACTACGGTATTCGTTAATTTGGCACTTTCTATACCCTTCAAGATGAGTTGAAGTGCCGCCATGAAATTTGTTCCCATACAACTTGATTTATCATCAGTCATCTTTTTAACCATATCTGTCAAGGTGACGTCGTCCTCTAAATTTATCCAGGATGGGGTTGTACTGAAGGTGAGTACTCGTCGACCCAATTTCGACTTTTCAGCAATTCTACATCCTAACCCAATAGAATTAAACAACGGAGTATTATTATCGATAGTCATCGAACCAGACGTGTCGACCATGGCAATATAATTATCCAATGCATGGAGACATTTTCCAGCATCCTCCCACTGACTATTTAAAATTTGTTTTTGAACAGATAGTTCCTCCGAATCATTATGTATATATTTTGTAGCGTCCTTTATGAAATCATACACAGATACACGCGCGCCTTGGATCGTTTTTCCTATGCTCGTTTGATGTGACACAAATGCTTTCAAGTTATTTGCTCCTTCAATCCTGTCTTCGGCAATCGACCGCTGTTTACCTGTCGGTAGTATATTCAGAAAGGCATTCTTCTGTTTTGCCATCGTGATTGACGTGACATTTTTATAATTGATATCCGCGTATGTACGAGCACACTGTTTAATCTGAACTGTGTCTAACTGTTTATTCAACAACGAAATTATTTTTCTGTAATGTGTATATGCCTTTGAGCAAGCCAGTCTTTTTTGTTCTAACGTCGTAACTGAACTCAAATAATGACCGAAATAATCTTCGGCTAGCTTCATAAACATCACGGCATACTTGCTCTTTTCACGAGGAATCCATTTTGCTACCAACGATGGTGTAGAAGAACTTACATCTTGACGGAGTTGGTCGTTTATTAACTTGACCATAAAATCGGAATCGAATTCTATTGATTTCCAATCATAATATGACCATAACAACTTCAAATCACGCCATGATCCATATGGATGCTGCTTCTCGTTTGAATTATTCGGATTAGCTCTCACAAAATACTCGATTATCTGCTTTGCTTTCTCTGGATGTATGCGTGCAAACTGATATACAAAATCGAAACTAATTTGACGTTCTCCCTTTCCATCTATAATATCACGTGTATACATGATTAGACGAGCTAATATATCTGTGAAATATTCATCGTTTCGCATATCTGAGGCGATTGTATAAAACTTATCGGATAACGCTTTGGCGGATGTGTCATTACATCTATTAATTTGATAAAATAGTTGAACAATTTGTTCGGTGGTGTTTCCCGACCATTTATATTCCGAATGATTATTTGTTCCTAATTGGGTGCTGCTATTTTCTGAGGTATATGTATCCATAGCGTTGGTGAATTGAGACATTATTTAATAAAATAGAAGCAGCTTTAAATCCTTTCTATATTATGTATCATGTTTAATTAATTTGCCGTTTTTTGTGGTATTTTTATGGGTTACTTTATTGCGAATTTTTATGCGCTTTGTTGTGTTATTTGATTGAGAATTCGATTCGTAAAAAATTAAAAATAATGAATTGAGATCCTCAAAGATATTCGCCGATTTATTCAACGAAATCATATCAATCGTTGATAGCGGACTCGTATAGTCATACACAAATCCATCCGTTACGCTTTTCTCTATATTTTCTGGCGGCATGTCTATATTATGTTTTATAATCGAAATTAATTTGTATACTACATCGTTCGATGATTTATATGAAGTTATTAATTCTTTCAGCTCTTCCTTACTTATTATGTTGTTTGTCTGTAAGTGGAATATTCTCTCTTTAATTTTATCTAAACACATATTATTACTGACATATAAAGCAAAGACTTGAATATATTTGATATCGTCGGCATAGAAATGGTTATCTTCTTTCTCATTCATTAAAAAGTCATTCATCCAACTATCGTCCATAGATAAAAAAAAATCATACTTTATTTTTACTTATTAAACTTAATTCATCCTATTTATTTGTTTTATTCGTTTTTTATTCGTTCTAATCATATAAATATTCTTCCTCTGAATCGCTCGACTGATTGTAGTCTTCTGGTTCCATATATGGATAATCATTCTCGTATTGTATGCGTCGCACATATTCTTGATATGCTATCGAACTTTCACCATACAGATTATATTCCTCCTGTAAAGCCTTTTCGTAATCTTCAATCAACCTCTCGCATAGTTCCTCTTGTTCTTTTTCTTCGCGTATTTCCGCTTCCATCACTTCTATTGCGTTTCTATCTATTTCATATTGTTCTTTTGAAATAAATTCGTGCCCATTATAAGAGACTTCGGTTCTATTGCCATGTGGATTATATCGCATTTGAATCCAACCTGGCTTGAGAAGACTGCGTCTGACTTCCTCCTCTGCTTTGATTTTGTTGCAGTGGTCTAAATAGCTCATTTTTGAGAATTGAGACGTTGCTGTGGGGGTTGTCATCGATTCGTCTGAAGTAAGAGAAGGAAAGAGGGTTTCATTCCCCATATCTAGCAGAGGTGTTTTTTGAACAGGTTTTATTGAACTGGGTTGTTCATTTCTTTGACGGAATGGTTTATTATTTCTCTGCGGTTTGAACGAAGAGGAAGAAGAACTATTGTTGTCATCTCTGAGAGAACTGAATCGGTTGCTTGTGAAAATGTTTGGGGCGGACATATTCAAGTTGCTATAAAGCGAACGTTGTTGTTTCATCTTTATATATTTAATTAAGTACTTCAATTTTATTTTAATTTAATAAACATTTACACCTTTCTCATTCAAACCGCCCATTGTATACACCACATGTAATAAAATTGAAATAAAACAATGATTATTACAATATCTATATTTGAATTACATATTACATCAAATGGAACGATTATTACTATTACTTAATTCTTTACCGAAGGTATTACAAGATTTGATTGGTGAGTATAATGTGGAACACCGACAAAAAATGAAAACTGTTTTGAGTGAATTAACAAAATGTGAAATAAATAGAGGTATATGTGAAGGTTGTGATATAGGCAAAGTCGGCATCCCATTGTATACTTTATGTCCGTTTGAATTTATATGTTCTAAAAAATGTATAAAACTTTATGCTAGTTTTATACCAGATGAATGTCCCGATAAAAGTTATTATGAGGAACTTTCAAGAAAATGTGCGGGTTGAATGAGAAAAGGTGTAATAGAATCTTTCTTTTACACATTTTTAAACGCCCATATTTTGGCATGTACGAAATAAAGAGAAGGAAAATGATTTAATAATATTTTATGATATAATGATTAATGAATGACTATCGATGCGAAATACACAAAGAAACATATAAAGATAATTATATATTATCTCCGTGTAGAGCTAAATGTAAACTATGCTGTAAAAAGAGTATAAATGGATATAGTAATCCGAATCATGTATGTAATCCTTTTGGATATTTATATTTATTTCCTGTAATATGTGATGCTTGTTCAAAAGAAACAACAAAATGTATGTGGTGTGAAATAAATAAAAAAATTGATAATTAATAATATAAACATAATGACATCTATAAGTAAAATGGCATACATATCTCAATCCGATAATTCCTACGAGTCATCAAAGATCCGCTTTCACACCGACATGAATACCCATATTTATAAAGGGGGAAACGTTAGTCACATGTTGAATGTTGTTGTTAATGAACCGACGAATGAGATTGCAAACCAAATTCGTCATCAAGTGTTTGAAAAAATTAACAACATTCCTATTACTTTTAACATTAATCAAATAGATGTTGTTGTTACTTGGCGGAGTAATGATAATTTACATTATTATCATGCAGATGTTATGGGAATGTATGGAGACATGGCAATTAAATTACATACTGAACTATTATTGAAACTCTTTGACTGTGATAAGACAAAACTCGCGTTTAGGGTGAATAAGCCGTTGGTTTGCACGATTCCTCTTTAAATTAAAAACTTACAAACTATATAATTCATTTATTTTCCTTTTATTTTCAATTTCTTTTCATTTAATTACTTAATTATTTTCATATAAAGAGAACTTGCTGTTATAATATGTCTCCTCACAGCACGGCTTTCTTTCGTTAGATTGCTTATTCTCGTCCTACTTTAAAAATT
>Ga0222714_10005051_pt1 | contig 12663 bp, 6 predicted proteins | sample C33_3DmetaG_FD_165048 | JGI IMG/M metagenome (GOLD analysis project Ga0222714, IMG submission 165048) | Estuarine water microbial communities from San Francisco Bay, California, United States - C33_3D | ecosystem: Environmental > Aquatic > Marine > Unclassified | place: USA: California... | reverse complement strand
CAATAACTAAATATTCATTAAGACCAATTACTTTTGCCAAATGTCCTAATGTAATGCGATTCACTAAATTCATTTTCATAGAAGATAAAAATCCCTCACGTTGGTCAGGGTAGCGTCTATAGAGATAACTTACAATAATATTTTCAATAACAGCATCACCTAAAAATTCTAATCTTTCATAGGAACGCTCTCGTAAGAGAACACATCCATCAGGATTTTTAACAATTTTTACATTATCACGAGAACAAATCGTTTTAATTTTACTAATAGTATAACTTTCATGAACCATAGCATCTTGATATAAATCTAAATTATTAATATTTTGAAATATACCAAATTTTTTTAATATATTTTGTATTGTATTTTTAGTAAGTAATTTATTAACTTTATTAAAAGGATTAATGTAGCCAGATACTATTTCATCTGGTGTTGCTACTAATTCAAAAGATACTTTATTATAGGTATTATTAGTATTAGTATTACTATTACTATTACTATTACTATTACTATTACTATTACTATTACTATTACTATTACTATTACTATTACTATTACTATTACTATTACTATTACTATTACTATTACTATTACTATTAGTATTATTTTTTTGATATGACATTTTATATGTAGTTTATATTATAAATTTATAATACTAATTTATAAATGTAATATGTAAAAGTTTAAAATATAACAAAAATTATGTACTATTATTATTATAAATAAAATATTATAGTTTATTTTTAAATCAATTTTTATATATTGTATAAATTAAACTCAGTAAAATATAATTTTATAATAAAAATTGAATTTGATTAAATAGTTACATAAATAGTATATTCTTGACATATTGACGTAACGTCTTTATTTTGAAGATGCCGCCAAATGTTAAACCCGGGATAGGTAATAAGGTGATGACTAAAAAACAGAGAAAAGATCATGATAAAAATATGAAAGAGCAAGCTGAGGCAAATGATATTGCTGAAGAAAATAAACGCCAGGCTAAACAGTTCAAAACCTATATAGAAATCAGGCGAGAAATTGGTTCTTCATGTTTCCCATAAAATAAAACCGCCCATCACACATATTTTATTATATCGTGTGCTATGGGCACTTTTTTTTATTTCTCTTTATTTTTTGTAAAATAACTCTTTCGTTTCTTCTTTCATATTTTTAATAATAGTATTAAAATTATTTTTCATTTCTAATTTTTTTCCATCATTCCATTTCATTTTATTACTATTTAAAACAATGACTAATAAATCAAATGTTCCAGTTATTAATTTGCCTTTATCTTTTTCTTGTAAAATGTAATTACCTTTATTAACTATCTTATATTCTACCATATATTTAGAATGTATTAAAGATTTAATATAATCAGCATCTTCCCAATTAGGTAAGAATGAAAATATTGTAAAATCAAACTTATTTTTATTCATTTCATCTAAAATAGTTAAACATTGTAAGGCACATTTTTTCATAAGAATAGGTAAATAAGGGGGATTAAAAAATACACCTTTAATATTCTGCATAATTAACTTTTCACTTATTAAGTTATAAAAACTACCAACACCACCAAATACTCTGTCTGTATCATAAAAAATAGAACAAAATCTATTCATATTGAAATTTAAAGGACTAGCAAAGGTTTCAAAGCTAATATCAAATAAATAACTAATATTTTCATATAAATCTATACCTATACTCCACTGTTGGCTAGATGTATCAAATATACTATACCTTAATAACATATGTATTATATTGTATGGAAAGGGTTTATCATAATTTTTCATTAATTTATAATAACGATTTGTATCTATGATTTTTACATAATCTCTATATTTAATTGTAAAAGTAGAATTATTACTATCTAATGTCATACTACATTCTACTTGTTTATTCATATTAATTATAGTATTTTTTATTATTTGGTCAAATTCATTATTTATTTTTATAAACTGTTTTTCAGCATTTATAAATTCTTTTTCAATATTTAAAATAATATCTGGAGTTAATTTAATTTTTTTTTCATTATATTCTGATATCATCTTTTCAAAATAATAAAGATGCCTAATTTTACCATTATTTAATATAGAATTAAAAAAAACATGATTATATAAAATACATTGATTATTAGTATTATCACTATCACTATTACTCTCAATATGTGTTACATTTGTAATATTATTTATAGTTTCTTTATTAGTTAAGAGTTCTTCATTTATTACTTTTGTATGATTTATTTGATTAGTATGATTTGTATGATTAGTATGATTTATGTGAGGTGATATAGTATGATTAGTATGATTTATGTGAGGTGATATACCATGATTTATACATTCTAAAACAAATCTTTCTATTATATTTTTATTTTCATATTTTTTGCGCTTATTATATTCAAATAATTCATGTATATTTAGTATTTTTTCAATATTTTTAATTAATTTATTATAAATAATATATCTATTATATTCAATTTCTAGATTAATATATTGTTCTTGTGTAAAACTAAATTTTTTTTGTTCATTTACTGTAAAATATATTGTTTTTACTTTTTCTTTATCTTTTTTTTTATTCATTTTTTATATTAGTTATAGTATTATTTCTATGTCTAGCATTAATTAATAATTTGTATTTATATTCTTTTTTTACAAAAATAATAATTTATATAAAATAAAAATATAAAAATATAAAAATAGTAAAACAAATAATTATTTATAACTTTGAAAATTTATTAAGATTATTAATATAATCATTAGTAAATATAGGATTCATAGGTTCTTTAATTTTATCATATGTATCAATAATAATATAAGTTGTTTCATTCATTGATATAAATTTATCTGGTTTTGATAACGTTTTTAACATCATAGTTTTAAATTTTTCACTCATAAAATTTAATATAGGTGTTTCTATATCAATCTTATTAGATACTATATAATTTCTGACTTTACTTATATTAAATAATTTTATAAAGAATATATATAAATCTAAATCTTTATATAAAGTTAGACCCGATGCTCTAAGTATTGATAAAATTGGATCAACAATACGAGGTGTTATTTTACTTAAAAATATATTTTTTAATATACTTACTTTCAGATAACCATAATCCTCAATTTTAGTTGGTTCTATATCAGCATATTCTTTTATCATAGTAGTAACATAGTTACCAATAAGTGGTTTAAATTCAATAGGTGGTATTAATCTTATTTGTTTATTTTCTAAATTATTTGTATTATGGTTTATAGTAATTGATGCTAAATCAAAGTCAGCAATTAATACAGCAAATCCCATATTTTTTACCTTAATTTTTTTACCATAAATTGTAAAATAAAAATAGTTAGTTTTTTTTGTATCACATAATTTTACAAATACATTATCTGGTTTAAAATCACCATGAAAAAAATTTAAATAGGATGATTGTAAATGACCTATTATACATATTGTTTGTAAAAAAAATGACATTACTAATTTATATTTATACTCTTCGACAGTTATACTATCTTTTAAACTATTTGGAATTGAAAAAATAGCATTATATTTATCGTCTATTAATTTTATAAGAAATTTTTCTCCATCACCTAAATCTGCCTCAGACATTAAATTATAAGAATAATAATCACCACTAAACTTATCATTACTAGTATGATTTATACCATGTTTTATACCATCTGTTTCTAAGATTTTTTTATGCTCTCGTTTTCTACATATTCCAGAATTTATTAATTCTACTGTATTATAAGGTAATTCATTATATACATAAGTATTAATAACTGTTTGTAATGTAGTTCTATCAAATTCACAAAACATATATTTCTTTGTCATATCTCTCATTTTCATATAATAATACTTAATTTTATTTATTTTTAATATAGTATTATTATTATTGCATTTAATAGCGTGTATTTCTGCACCACTTTTACCTTGAGAAGTATAAGTTTTCATATTATTACATGAACAAGTATTATCTAGATGTTCTTTAAATATGTTTTCACAAATACATTGTGATGATGATGCTCTATTAAATATAATATTATCTAGTGTTTCATTTTTAAATATAATACCTTTTTTAAAACTTTCTATATGTTGATTAATAAATTCTATTAATAATGATAATGCTTTCTCATTATTCTTTAGTTTCTTTGTTTTATTTATAGTTCTTGATTTTTTAGTATGTCTTGATTTTTTAGTATATCTTGATTTTTTAGTTATCATTATTTTATAAATTTACTATAAGTTACTATAAGTTATTTTATATACTTATGTAATATTTTAATTTATGTTTTGAATAATTTATGTTTTGAATAATTTATGTTTTGAATAATTTATGTTTTGAATAATTTATAATTTGTATTTTTTAATAAATTAAAATAATCATCGGTAAAAATTTTATACATAGGTTCCTTTATTTTATTAAAAGTATCTACTATTATATATGATATATAGGGGTCACTTGTATGTATTCTTTTATTTTCATCTAATATCTTATAAATATAGTCTTTAAATTTTATAGACATAAAATTTAATATTGTTTTATCAAGTTTTTTTAATAAAATATATTTTTTTATTGTTTTATTATTTAATAATGTTATAATAAATGTATATATATCAAAATCTCTATATAATTTAACACCTGCTGATTGTAATATAGCTATTGTTGGATCATTACTTATGGGTATGAAGTTACTTATTACTACTTTATTTATTTTAATATCATAATCGTCACTTACATAATCTGGATCTATATCTCCGTACTCTTTTATTATATCATTTACATATCTAGATAAAAATAAAGGAAACATTATATGCGGAACAAGTCTATATTTAATACTAGACCTCTCAGTCCTCTCAGACCTATCTGGTCGGTGACTATTTATGTTACTATATATAGTAATTGAAGACTTATCAAAATCACCAATTAGAACAGCAAAACCCATGTTTTTAACTTTTATTTCATTACCAAATGCATTAAATTTATAATATTTTACTAGTTTAGGACTGCATTTTTTAATAAATACATTATCTGGTTTATAATCACCATGATTAAATTCAAATAATGATGATTGTAAATGTGCAATTATAAGCATACTTTGTAATAAAAAACTAAGAACCGCATTATATCTTATTTCTTCATTAGTTATATTAAAATCATTATCGTAGTTACCTTCAATTAATTTTAATAAAAAATCCATTCCAGAACCTAACTCAGCTTCAGGCATTAAATTATAACTATGATAATTACCCTTAATATTTATACCTTTTGCAGTTTTTGAAGTTGAAGATGAAGATGAAGATGACTCTTTTATATTGTTTTTATAGTCTAATTTAGTACATATACCAGAATAAATACTATTTATACAATTATTTGGTAATAATTTATATATATAATTATTTATAAGTGTTTGATGTGTAAATACATCACATTCTACAAACATATATTTTTTTGTCTCGTATCTCATTTTCATATAAAATGTGTTTAATGGCATTACTTTTAAACTATTGTGTTTATTATTTACAGCACATTTTAAAGAATAAATAGATGATAGACTACCTTGTGAAGGGTAACGCACTAGATTTTTACATTTACAATTTTTACTTAACTTATTATTATAAATATTTTCACATATACAATTATCTATTTTATGATTAAAGAATAAATTATTTATAGTATCTATAGTATCTATTTTAATACTATTACCTGATTTAAGTTGTTTATTATAATCATCTAAAAAAATAGATAATTTATCTTCGCCTAAAGGTATTATTCTTTTCATTCTTCGTAAAGTATGTACTTTAGATAAAAATGTTTTTTGTTTTTTCACTTTTTTTTTTGTTTTTGAAGGTGTAAAATTACTATTTATAGACATTATACTATAGTTACTATTATAATCTGCATCTACATTATTGTAATAATCATTAAATTTTTTTATTTTATAGTGTATTGTTTTTGAATTATGACTAACATTACTATTAGAATTATTATTATTATTATTATTATGATTTTTATTATTATGATTTTTATTATTATGATTATGTTTTACTTTATTCTTATGTGTTTTTAATAATGATGATTTTTTTTTAGTAATCATTTTCTTTAGTTTATTATTTATAGTTAAATGTAGTTGATTTAATATATTCTAATATATTAAATATAATATAAATATTTTGATATAATTATTAAACTATATTTTATTTTAATTAAAATAAAATATATTATAAACTATTAGTATATTAGAAAATATTAAATTTATAATCATGCCTAAAATTAAACTTACAAAAGGAAAAAGCAAAAATAATACTATATCATCAAAATTAGAATCACAATCACAGTCACAACCTGTTCTTAAAAAAATAATTAAAATTACAAGGAAAAAAATACAGAGTGAAACTAAAAGTGAAACTAAGAGCAAAAGTGATAGATACAATAAGAGTGTAAGTGATAGTTACAATAATAGTCATACAAATAAAGTATTAGATAAGTATAAAAAATTCATACCTATAGTTAATAAAAATCGTGTTCATCCAAAAGTATGGGAATTACCTAATAGAAAACATTTTTATAATTGGGTAAATGAAACATTTAGACAATATGAAGAAACAAATACTTCAACAGTAAAAAAATCGGAACTACCACGTATTCCAGAACAAGTTAAACTTAATAATATTCAACGGCTAACTCGCGATTATTTACAAGGCGAAAGTCCAGCTAGAGGTTTGTTATTATTTATTGGTTTAGGAGTAGGTAAAACCTGTGCTGCCATAGCAATTGCAGAAGCAATACTTACTAAAAAAGAAGTTATTATTCTCAGTAAAGCAAATTTAGAAAACAATTTTAGAAAAGAAATTAAAGTATGTGGTTCTGATTACTTACGAAATGCTAATCATTGGGTATTTAATGAATGTCATACTGAAAGCGACCGTGAATTTGCTATGTCATTAGGTATTCCAAGTGTATCTATACGTGAAAATGGTGGTGCTTTTTTCATTGACTTTACCAATCATACATCAAACTATAATGATTTTACGAATAATAAAAAAGAAAAATTAGACAATCAAATTACACATATGCTAGATACTAGATTTAAATTTCTGCATTTTGATAGCCCTAGAATATTATCTAAGCTTAAAGATGGTGAATTTGATAATAAGATAGTCATTATAGATGAAGTCCATAATATAGGTAATATTATGAATTCTAAAAGTCCTAGTGCAAGTATTTATTATAAATTATTTATGGAAGCTAAAAATCCTAAATATATATTTTTAAGTGGAACACCAATTGTTAATCAAATATTTGAAATTAGTAAAATTTATAATATTTTACGTGGTTATATGACTGTTTTAGAAATTAAATTTAAAACGTTATATGATGGTGGTTCAAGTATTGATTATAAAAATATTAAATATATGTTACAAAAGAATGAATATGTAGATCAGATAGTAATCGATAAAACACGCAAAATGGTAAAGGTTACAAAGAATCCAGAGAATTTTATAACCAATCCCAATGGAACTGGTATTATTTATAATCATAACCCAGATTCAACTATAGAATTCCCACAGTTTAAAGATGATATTATTAAAATGATAGAAAAAATGGGCTATAAAATATCAGTTGAAGAACGAAAAGAAACTTGTTTTCCAGAAGATAAAGATGAATTTGAAAGAAAATTTTATAATCCAGAAATTAATAAATTGAAAAATATAGATTTAATTAAAAGACGTATTGTTGGTCTAACATCATTTTTTGATTATCAAGATCCTAAAGATTTTCCTGAACTATTACCACTTAATATAGTTCAGGTTCCTATGAGTTTATATCAACTTTCTAATTATGAAAAATATAGGAGTGAAGAAATAGATACTGAAAAAACTAATAAACGTAAAGGTGACCAAGATGATGACAATAATTCTTCTAGTTACCGCATTAAAAGTCGATTGGCTTGTAGTTTTGTTTTTCCAGAAGAAATAGGTAGTCCTTATGATAAAAAAGATACTAATGATAAAATTTTACAATTAGAAACATTAGGAGAACACTTAGATACATTTACACTTACGATTGATGAAGCAGAAGAAATGAAGAAAAAAGACTATACAGACCATATCTATGATGCTTATTTGAAAATATTAGATAAAGATAAAGCTAAATATTTAGATATCAAAAATGGAAGTCTTGACAAATATGCTCCTAAGTATTTAGAAATGATTAAAAATATTCAAAAAGAAGATGGGAAAATTTTTGTTTATAGTAATTTTATATCCCTTGTAGGATTAAACTTTTTTTCATTTGCTCTAGAACAAACAGGTAGTTGGGCACCTTTTCGCATAAAGAAAGAAAAATCAGCAGGTGGCGTAATGTGGGTTTTAGATGAAAGAGAAGATGAAAAAGATAAACATAAATTTATGTTTTATGCTGGAACAGTAGATAAAACTACTAGAGAAATATATCGTAATATTTATAATTCAGATTGGGATAAATTAGATACTACATGTTCTAAATTAGTTCAGCAATTAAAAGAAAAACATAATAATAATTATTATGGAGAAGCTATTAAAATGATTCTAACTACTAAAACAGGAGCTGAAGGTTTAGACTTAAAAGAGGTGCGCTATATACATATTACAGAAAGTTATTGGCAGCCGGTCCTTATTACACAGATCATTGGACGTGGTGTTAGAAATAAATCTCATTTAAGATTGCCACCAAAAGATCGTAATGTAGAAGTCTTTTTTTATATGGCAACTATAACATCAGATATGGTTAAACTTATAACCCATCCTAATGTTAGAACTGATATTTATAAATATTCTAATCCGGCCTTACCAAATAAAGCCTTTAGAGTTGTTACTAGCGATGAACATTTATATATGTTAGCTGAAAGAAAAAAACAAATTGTAAATGCTTTTCAAAAATTAATGAAAGAAACGGCTTTTGATTGTAGCTTAAATTATAGTAAAAATATGTTAAACCCAAATAATAAAGGGCTTATCTGTATGGACTATAATACTAAGAATCGTGATGAGTATATTTATACACCAGGTATAGATGATACTATCGAAACAATTGACTTATCACAAGAAAAAATAGTGGTTGATTATTATGATAAAAGAAGTGTTGATGGTAAAACTTATTATTGTGAAAAAGTAGTAAATTCCTTTGGTAAAATGTATATTTATGATGATACGTTACCTAATAAAGTGAGATTACCAAAACCAGTTGGTGAAATTAAAATAATAGATGGCAAAAGAAAACTGGCTTTTTATAAGAAAAAGAAATAAGTTTTTAAGTTTTACCAAAACTTAACTAAACGCTAGGTGGGCTAAAGCCACCAGAATTAGTAAATTATACTTAGTATTATAAATTTTAGTTTTTTAGTTAAAAATATTTGCACTATATTTTAGTTAAGTTTTTTCTAAAAACTTAGTTTTAGTTAAGTTTTTTCTAAAAACTTAGTTTTAGTTAAATTTTGGTAAAACTTAAAAACTTACTTACATAAATCCTAATGTAAATACTGACATACCAAAAATAGCACCAATATAGTTTTCGAATGATGGAAAGAGTTGAACTACCTCATCTTCTATAACACTTACTTTACCTAGCGTCAAACCAATAAAACCTAGTATAGCTAATACAGGTAGTGCTAATAATATCATTTTACTATTTTTTGTTTTAACTAATTGACCATTGTATATTAAATAACTATTTAAAATGATTGTTATAACAACTGAAGTAAATATGAATGCTGCTAAAATGTAATGGTCTTCTTTACTATAAAATGTAGTTACCCATACAATAGTTATGACAAACGAACAAATTATTAAACTCAATAAGAGTCTAAAATATAAGTAGTTATGACCTCTATAATAGGTTAAATAGGAAAAAATCCCCATCGCTAATACTACCAATGTAACCATTGATGGTTTATTACCAAATGCGATTGCTTGAGAAATTGTAAAGTTATTTCCTTGTATCTCACCTTCTAAAGCACTTACTAAATAAGCAGTAATACCTAAAAATAACACAAATATGGTAATACATGATATAGCTAAACGTTTAGAAGTAGTATCTGGTTGTCTCATTTTATAGATTATTAATTGTTGATAATTATATTATTATTAGATAAAAATAAAAAATAATAAAAAATAATAATAAAAAATTATTGAAAAAATTACTAAAAATCTTATAGTTTATTAATTGTGTTTTGGCACGGCTTTTTCAAAAAGCTGTTTTAGTTAAGTTTTGGTAAAACTTAAAAACTTAAGAGGAACACATTAAACATTCTTGTTCTTCTTTAGGTTCTTTCTTATTACTTTCATTTTCTTTTTTACTATTTGTATCTTGAATACTAGTTGTATTACTAGAACTATTAGAAACTGCATTACCAGAGCTTGTTTTACCTAAATCAACACTAAATTTTTGCGCTGATGTTTTAGCTTGACTTCGTAAATAATAGATACCCGTCTTTAATCCTTTTTTCCAAGAGTAAAAGTGCATAGCATTTAATGTTTTATAAGTAGGATTCTTTACAAACAAATTCATGGATTGTGTTTGGCACACAAAAGGAGCTCTATCCGCTGCTAAATCAATCAATGATTTCTGTTTCATTTCCCATACTGTTTTATACAAATCTTTAATATGTTGTGGTATTTCAGGTATAGTTTGAACACTCCCATCATTCATGATAATTTTATCTTTAATACTTTGATTCCAGATACCTAAATCTAGAAGGTCTTGTATGAGATACTTATTAACCACTACGAATGTTCCAGCAAGAGTTTTACGTGTATAAATATTATTTGTAAATGGTTCGATACATTCATTCCATCCTAGAATTTGACTTGTCGATGCGGTAGGCATAAGGGCAATCAAGAGTGAATTGCGAATACCATGTTTTTGTATATCACTTCGTAGAATCTCCCATTCTTCTTTCATTTCAGGACTGGGTTCAACATTCCATAAGTCAAATTGAAATTTACCTTCTGACATAGGACTGCCTACATAAGAAGCATAAGCTCCCGCATATTGATTAGGTAATTTTAACTCATCATCAATAATAAAATGTGTCGTTTTTAACTCTTGTAATCGTGCTTTATCTTCTTCTGATAATTCAGTAGGATTCCCACTTGTTCCAGTTCCAGAACCCAATTTTATAATACGCTTGTATTCTTGAACAAACTTCTTTCTTTTGCGGGCTGTTTCCATGCTACATTCTAAAGCAGCATAATACATATTTTCAAAAATCTTACGATTTATGACTCTAGCTTCATCACTATCAAAAGGTAGCTTCAACATAGCAAATAAATCTGCTGCCCCTGAAATACCTAGACCTTGGGGGCGATTTTTCCGGTTACTATACTCTGCTTCCGTGACAGGATAGTAATTATAATCAATCACTTTGTTTAAATTTTTTACAACTTGTTTAACAACTTCACGTAATTTTTCATAATTAAATAGTAATGGAAGTTCCTTATTACCATCTTTATGCTCTAAAAATTTAGCTATGGGTATGCTAGCTAAATTACATACAGCAATTTCATCACGAGATGTATATTCACAAATTTCATGACAAAGATTACTACTTTGTATAGTTCCTAGATTTTTTTGATTATTTTTAATATTAACAGCATCTTTAAAACCAATATAAGGTGTTCCAGTTTCCATTTGAGATGTCAGTATTGCTTCCCATACAACACGAGCCTTTACGACTTTGAGAGCCCGACCTTCAGCTTCATATTGGGTATATAATTTTTCAAATTCTTCACCATAAGTTAAATAAAGATTTGGGGATTTATCTGGACACATCAGTGACCAATCACCATCTTCTTCAACGCGTTTCATAAATAAATCAGATACCCATACAGCATAAAACAAATCACGGGCTCGCTCTTCTTCTATACCAGTATTTGATTTCAATTTAAGAAAATCGAATATATCAGCATGCCATGGTTCAATATAACATGCGATAGAACCTGCTCTTTTGCCGCCGCCATTATGAGCAATACCTAAATGTGCTACTACATAATCATGAGGACCGTCAATTTCAAAATCATGAACTACACCTTCATAATGTGTTTTTGTAATACTTTCAATAGGTGTATAAATATATAAATTATTAGTATTTATATCAATATGTGTAAATGATAAGTTTATACTAATATTTTGTTCTTGAATTTGATTTTTTTCTTGATTATCATTATATAATAAACATAAACGTAAATACATATAACGAATATTATCAATTAATTTAGTATTTGTAACCATATACCCATTAGTTTCATTAATACCTTTTATAATTTGAATTATTTTATTATTAGGTAAGTGTATAAAAGAAGTATCAATTCGTCTTATTTTATTATCATCATATATTTGAGAATATGTAAATTTAAATCCTGGATGAGCAATAGACCATTTTATATATATAGAATTAGATATTATAGGTTCTTGATCATATTCAATATCAACTTTTATACCTCTTTTTTCTAAATAAGATAATACAAAATCTACTGTATCTACATGCTTTATTTTATTTAGCCATAATATAAATGTTGAAGTATTTGTACTTTTTACATCGCTTAATAAAATACCATACATACGACAATCTTCCTCAGTAATATGAGGAATATCATATTCATACTCTGGAACTGAATAAACTAAGAAATCAC
>Ga0222714_10005050_pt1 | contig 12664 bp, 16 predicted proteins | sample C33_3DmetaG_FD_165048 | JGI IMG/M metagenome (GOLD analysis project Ga0222714, IMG submission 165048) | Estuarine water microbial communities from San Francisco Bay, California, United States - C33_3D | ecosystem: Environmental > Aquatic > Marine > Unclassified | place: USA: California... | reverse complement strand
TGGAAGAACTACATACTCAACTTTTACATTAGGATGTAAAAGTTCCATTGCTTTTTTTAGTTTCAGTTCACTGCTAGACCAGCTATCATAGTCATCAATGTTGTTGTGATGGGTAACGATAACTCCTCTTTGAACCCCCATACCGCCCATCTTATTCATAATAGCACCAATACCAGAGTTATAAATTGTACCAGAAGTAACAGTAACCGCTGCTACACCACTATCATCATATTTTTTACAAATAGTTTCCAATTCAGGACGTGAGTATCTTATAAAGTTAAGTTTCGCTTCAGCAGCATCAGTTTTAATTCTTTTGCGAGCCTGACCCAAATTCCCTGTTATCTGGGGATTAGTCCACATTGGATAAAATGCAGCAAGGCACGTTTCTTTAAATCTATCACCCATTAACAAATTATATTCTTTATCGTCATGCTCTGCGAGTCCATTCATATATAGATTAATGATAGCACGTTGACAATCACTTTTACTGTTTGGTTTCTTAATCTTAGGATTGTGATTAGCGATGTAGCCAAAGCGATCAACGTTTGACTGATTGTTTAAGAACACACTCTTGTTAATGTATATCACAGGAGCAGAAGTCCACCCTGCCTTTACGATTGCTTTAGAAGTATGGTTGCCATCAATTATCCACATTAACCCATTTTCGTCAACACAAACAATAATAGGTGATATATTTTTCCTTGCTTCAGCAGGATCGTGCATCATGTGATCAGCAATTACCTCAGCATGGGCATGGTCGAGTAAAACTAAACGAACTTGATTGTGTTTGAAAGTTTTGATTACATCTGTTGGTACTTCAATAACTTCATATTTTCCCTCTTGAACATCTTTCCAAATTGAATCAACCAATTCAATATCAACCAAATCAAATATGTTTCTTTCTTCAACTGGGTCTATACCATTTATCCAATCAATGCCAACTTTTGCTTCTTCGTCAGAGATTGTAGTATATGTCTTTATATCCTTACCACCGCCATTAGATTTATTGTACCAATTATCGTTGCGACGAGCATCTATATACTTTAGAAGTTTGCGCTCCATAGTAATCATATGTGATTTAGTACCACGAGCAAGTATTGAACGACGCAGAAGTCCTAATGACCATGCTTCTCGTAGTTCTGGATCTTCTGAGGAAAAAACATATCCATCATGTATTTCAGATGAACCACGATAACCAATATATCTTTTACCGTTATTAATATTTACATAACCATAAACAAATGCTTGAAAACTCATAATAAAAATACCTCATCAAGAAATAGAAAAAATACTTATGATAGAATTATACCATTATAATGAATAAATGTCAACAGTTTTCTGTTCTTTTTCGTAAGAACTTGCAAGAGAACCTTTGCGTCCGCTGTAAAGTGCCTTTCTTATGGTGGGATCAGTGTCGTTATACAGTCCAGTCGCAAAGTTAGTATCCACTATCCTAAAAATAGAAATACTACAACCAGACTTTTGCAATCCCCAGAACTGTATACCACACCTCTTATAGAACTCTACAGCGTCTGGTTCAGCTGATACACGGAAGTATAGAGCTCCCTCTGCAACAGCGTAGGAGAGCGAGTAGTCTGTTAAAACCCTACCTACACCCTTTCCTCTATGCTTGTAGAAGGTGTGGAGAAGCTGGAGATTAGCTACCTTTGGATCTCTTTTGCTAATAGTAGTAATGATTGCTCCAAGTAATTCGTCTCCATCCCAAGCTCCCATGCAATAGTCCCATTGCTTTTGCATATTGGCTTTAGATACAAAGGTCTTTGCAAATCCATCCTCTTTACGATCAGATATTTGAGACTGGAATTGCTCTACAGTGCACTTATCTAACCTCATGGAACTCACGTTTCTTATTACCTCTTTCTTTAGAGTATTTTGTCTTTTCCCAACCAACATACTCATTTAAATTCCAAATAAATGGAGGAAAGGTATAACTGTCGTCTAGTATTTCCTTTACGCTTGGACCATCGTTCAATGCTGCTTCAATAAAACGCTCAGCAAATCTAAATTGATCTACCATTTCTTCTCGTTTAGTAGTAGATCTAAAACATCTAAACTCAATAGTTCCAGTATGCTTCATACAATAAGTATTAATTGCATATCTAAATGGTCTCCCCATAGAAACACCATCTTTACCTGCTGCATGAAGTTTAATGAAGTGATCAAAATCTGTTGCTAGATTAATAATGTTATCGCACATATAATCTGGCATTGCACGACCGCCATCAAACTTTAAGTACATCTTGGCACCCTTACAAGATTTCATTTGAGGTGCATCATAAAACTGATAGCAATGTTCTATAACATCGTTTTGATTTTGTTTAACATAAGCTACTAGTTTCTTCAAAGAATCTAGATCTTCCTTTAATCCTGGAACAAAGACATGAAGGTGTCCGTGGTTGACACAAGCAGCAGATGGATTATTACCTTTATCCAAGAACATCTGATGAAGTTCCATAATTCTATCAACCTGCTCTTGCCAAGTTCTTGTTGGCTTTGTGTTTATTTCTCCACCCATATATGGTTCCTCACCAAGAGGATCACAAGCAACAAACTTAAATGGTTCATGGATATTAACAATGTCAGTCTCAGCATATTCCCAAGCACCAAGTTCTTCAGGAATTTGTATCCTGCGATCAATATCACCCCATTCTATCTCATACCCCCATGTATAACTATGATTTGGATATTTCATGGCTGTAAATCATCTCCTTTATAATATACACGTTCTATTGTTTTCATACCTGCTCTACTAGCGATATCCTTAGTAGATGTAATAACAATTGCTAAATCATCATTCCAAGATATCCACAATGGTCGCTTTCCATTCCTAGCCCATTGAATTCCAGACTGGTCTAGAAATATTGCTGCAATTGAAGCATCTGGCCACTTCTTTACATCCCAACTATGAAATAGCAATTCACTGTCATTTTTAGTTTCACATTTATACCCATACATCTTTTCCCAGTTCTCAGGCATTTCTTGAGATATAACACCATTGTGAACTACAGCTTTCTCATCGTTCGCAATAGGCTGGTTATATTGTAAGTCTGATGTTGAGTATCTACAGTGTCCAATCATAGTAATTCTATCACCATCATACCAATCTTCTGGATTATGCTTATCTAAAAATTCTTCAGCTGGTTTTGGCTCTTTTATAGTAGTTATCTTTCCATGCTTTAAATAAGAAACTCCAGTAGCATGTCTGCCTCGTATTTGAGATTGTAAGAATATATTTCTAACTAGATCAGTAGAAACTACTCCGTCAATTCCAATAACAGCACACACTAGAAAAATCCTTCCAGAGATGTTTTCTGAGACTCTGGATGATATTCAAGTAAAGCATCAAGACCCATCTTTGATTCTAGGTAATCATACCATTCTTCTTCAAACCACATTCCCTCACTGACACCGTTCCAAAGTTTTCTTTGTAGAGGATGATTCGGATTCTTTCTTCTGGACTCAACATACTCATATCTAGTTGTCTCATATTCATAAGATCCAAGATCCAACATCTTCTCTCTCAAATAACAAACCAATGAAACTCTATGCGAACCCTCTTCACAAACAATTGGAGTATTGGCATGAATACACTCATGATTATTAATAAGCAAAAGGTCTCCTGGTCTTACGTTGATTGCAACTTTAATCTCTGGAAGTATTAAATATCCACCAGTAAATCTACCATCATTTGATAGAACTAGTAAGTTGGAAAGCCCATCACTATAATCTCCAGCATCTCTATGCGCTGCAGTTCTAAATGTTTTGTTTACAGTTATGGTTGTAAATGGAGTTTCTGGAACTACAAATTTAGGATCAATCTTATTAATTGCTTCCATTTGAGCAGAATATCTTTGAGGTAAAAGCTCAGCAAATCCTTTAGACAATCTTTGGAGGAATGGAAATGACATTTTAAATTTATCAAAATTATCTCGAGTATATGAGGTAGCTCTACCATAAGGTATTCTAGGATATCGATCAAACCATCCAGCAATACCAGAATCTACAGCATTTCCATATGTAGTTTCACTAATATTCTTCATAATCTCTCTGGTCTCACTTGCTCGTCTTTCTGTGTCAAGTGGTTTTATAGACTCTAGCCATGAATCAAAATTAAATCCTTCTTTCAATTTGTATATTACCCAAACATTATTTTTACCACCACCCAATGCTTTCTTTCTATCTTCCTCTGTAGGATATTTTGCTTGAACAACGTCAATAGGATCTTCATTAGTAAGAGTTGCAGCTGCATTCAATAGCTCTTCCATCATCTCTTGTTGATAGTTTGTTACCCATATTCTACCGCCATCGCCAACATTAGTTCCATCTTTTGTACCTGAAGCTAATCCTCTATTTTCTGTAGGTATAGCAGCTTCCATCAATCCAGCATATGCATCATCCTGTTCTTGTTTGGTGAAGAAATTCTTTCTGAATTTAAATGCAATATACTGCTCACTAGTTTTATTATCATCCAATCCAGAAGGAAGATAACAATCTGTATCTTCTTCAATCAATACATCATAATGCGACTCATCCAAAAACTTTCCAAGAAGATGCTCACAATTATATTTTTGATCAGCGATTATAACTTTTGTCATACTATTCCCTTAAAATTTAAACCCCTCAAAATTTTCACTTTTAATTCTTGATCCTGATAATGACTTATCAAACATTGGTCCATCATCTTTTTCTTGCCCAGAATCAGCAATATTCTTTTGGGCAGAAACCTCAACATCATACAACTTCATCTTAGCTCTGTCTATACCAACAACAAACCTCTTATAGTAGCTGGGGTCAGCATACCTGTTCTTTAACTGCTTAACCATTATCTGGTTTAATTGCTCTAGTTCTTCAGTCGATATCAACGCAAACATAAAGTCAACTGTTGCTGGCAAACCAAATGATTCTGAAGTATCGGTTAAATCAACATCAGTGTTAGAATATCCAGACCTAGTCGTTTGAGTAGCACTGAGAATTGGTACGTTATACTCAACAGCAAGACCTCGCAATTCTTCAGCGATGCTCTTAATATATGTATATGAGTTTACATTAGCACCCTGCTTCAATCTTTGACTAGAACAAATATTCAAATAATCTATAATTATCATTTCTGGAACAAAGTCTCTCTTCAGTTTAAGTTCTTCTATCAAAGCTCTAAAATGTCCAGCATGAGCTCCTGCAGTTGGATATTCTTTAACTATAAGTTTGCCTTGAGTTTTAGTTCTAAGTTTCTCGAGGCGATTAATGAAGATAGACTTATCAACAACCTTTAGTTCATCCATACTCAAATTCAATAGATTAGCATCGATACGTTCAGCGATTCTTTCCTCAGCCATCTCCATGGTTATATAAAGAACATTCTTGCCTTGTATTAAAGTAGTCGCTGCCACGTGACACATAAACAACGATTTACCTACACCAGTTCCTGCCAAAGCAACATTCAAAGTTTTCTTAGACAGACCACCTTTGGTTATCTTGTTAAACATATCCAAGTCAAATGAAACCTTTTCTTCAACTCTACGATAAAAAGCAAATCGTTCATCGCCGTCTTCCAAATAATCGTGACCAACGTGGTTATCAAAACAAACTCCAAGTGCATCGGACAACAAATGAGGAATGGCGTCTTCGCCGTGGACCTTATCTCTACCGTCCATAATTGCGATGGAATCTAGAATAGCATTATAAACTGCTTTCTTTTTACAGAAAGATTCACTGTTTTCTAGCAACCACTCCTCATTCGTTGATTCTTTTTCTAGCGAACCAATGGTTGTTTGTATTTCTTTATGTTCAACATCACTAAGGTCTTTTCGATTTGAAGCTTCAATTGAAAGTATTTCTTTGGTGATTGGTTTATTAAATTTGTTAAAAAACTCTGCTATAATTTCAAATAATATCTTCTCATTTCTGTCTTCAAAATATCCCTTTTTTATAAAAGGAATTACCTTTCTAATATAATCTTCATTGTAAATTAAATTGCTAAGAATAGTTTTTTCTATTCGCATTAACTACCACCTGTGTAAACAACTTCATTATTGATTAACTGTTCTTGTAAAAGTTCCATTAAAAAGTCGCCAAGTTCCTTCTCAAGTTCTTCTTGTTCAAACAGCACGCCACCGTCATCATGAATCTCATAGTCAAAGTGTATCTTGAGTTTTTCTTCATCCTCTTTTTCTTCGAACTTCACTTTACCGTATGAGAATATTATACCCTTATGTATACCTTCTGTCAACATTAATGCTTCAACATTCGAATCATCTTTCTTTTCCAGAACCTTATAAGGTCTAATCATCAGATTCTTCCTCTTTGTAAATGACTGGTGATTCTCCTTCTTCATGACCAAACTTATATTTGGAGATACAGTAGTCATCAATAATCTTTAATGTTTTCTCATCAAAGTATGTAGTAGGATTTTCGTTAATGTTTTTACCAAATACTTTCTTACCATCTGGCAACTCTATCCTACCACCCTGAGACTTCCACAATCCACACTCAATCGCTAGATCTGTTAGACCATAATAACGATCCAATCCCTTCGAGAAACTCAATTTGGTTTCTACCATTGATTGTTCACGAGTAAATCTAGACTTCTCCAGTTTACACTTTATAATATTTCCAATAACTTCTGTTCCGTCTTTATCTTTTGATTTGCTTAGAAAAACAATAGTTGATGCAGCATACTTTAATCCATCACCGCCACCCATTGTTTTAGTTGGAACATAAGCACCAACCACAGCATAGGTATGATTTGTTACAATAAGAGGAACATCCAACTTAGAAAGTTTCAAAGATAAAACTCTGAATGCACCACGAATTAACTGCGCTCTGGTCATATCCCTGGTATCTTTACCACTTGCCGTATCTTCCATCTCTTTAGAAGTGGATAACATACCAAGAGAATCCAAACAAAGCATCAACGGTGGACGATCTTTCTTAGACGTCTTTTCATAATTTTCCAATACCTTAGTAGCCTGAGTTCTAAACTCTTGAACTGTAGAAACAGGTATAATAACAAATCGATCAACATCTATACCTCTTTCCTCCAACATGTTTCTGGTTATAGCACCTTCAGTTTCAAAGTATAAAACTCCAGCTTGAGGATTTGTTTTCAAAAAGTTTTTACAAATACCTAACGCATAAAACGTTTTCCCCGTAGAAGTTTCCCCAGCGAGGGCAGTAACTTTATTAGATGGCAAGCCACCATGAATACTACCCGAAAGCAAAGCATTAAAAGTATAAGAACCAGTGTCGATAAAATTAGCAGTATCTCCAACAACACCGTCAGAAGCCAACCCAGCATATTCATTGTCAAGCTCCTTTACAATAGATTTTAAAAATTCCATATCATCCTCTTTTATTTTTTGAATGCGGAACATCAAATACGAAAGTTACTCGAACTACATCTCCAATATTTTCAGTACCATGTTCCAACTTATTATTAAACCACAATAAAGTTCCAGGATCTACATCGTAATACTCATTTCCAACATAATATCGATACTTTCCTTGAATAGAAAGATGATATCTGTCTTTGGTTTGATAATACGAACCTACATCAATATGTCTTCCAACATGACCACCAACAGGTAAAGATAGAAAACCGCATCGCTTAAAGTTTTTAAAATTCCTTTTTAAGAATCTTACGATTTCTGTGTGGCGATGATAAGCTGGAGTTGGAATGCATATTTCTGTATCTCCAACATATTCTTCTGGTTTTGTTATTCCACCAATTACTAATTGTAAAACATCTGCTTCTATTTCTGGGAACCCAAACTCATCAACTGCGCTTTTTGCTGCTTCAAGTTTCTTTTGGCTTCCCCAGTCTTCAGGATATTGCTTTAATTGTTGCAATATCTTTGAAACATTTATACCAGTCTTTATTACTTTTATATTATCCAAAGAAATCTTCCAAGCTTGGAACCTTTTCTACTTTCCAACCTACTGGTTCCAAAATAATTTTTAATGGATCTAAAAACACCTTCTCGAACATAGTATCATAATCTATATACGAATTAAGATCAAATTCTTTTGGCAAAGTTTGTAGGAAAGCAATAACATCTTCATTAAATGGATTTGGCTTTTTAACATAAACAAACTTTATCTTGTCTCCATCTTTTATCTCAGGATACTTCTTGTTTATCTTTAACCTTTTGCAATGATGGTTGAAAAGCAGAGCACCTCTGACGTGTATTGGAGTTCCCTTAGAATATATTGGGGAACCTGCATATTGTTTCACTCCATTAACTCCTCGAGGAAAAGCAATATCTGCAATATCCATTTTGTTAAATTCTTCTCTTGTTTGCTCTACATATCTATGTAGCGCATCCTCATTTCCACCTAATATAACATTGACTGCATCTTTAAGTTTCTGACGAACTAGAGCTGGAGTTGAAGACTTAACAATCTCCAAACCCATAACCTTTAGCTTTGGTGTAGCATATTGAACACCTTCTGAGTTATGTACATTAAGCACATATCTTTTCTTAGCAGTCCAGATACCTTTATCTGCCAAAACCTCTCGCTTCATAGACATCTTCTGGTCGTAGGCATTCATATATTCTGCCAACTCAGCATAACAGTTATCAATAAATGGTTGTACTTTATCCTCACAGAACTTATCCATAAACTTGATAACTTTTTCTGTTGGATGATCACCAATAAACTTCTCTACCATTTTCTCGAAGGTTACATAGATTGAATCCGTATCAACAGCAATAATATAATCTTCGTCTTCAGTTTCCATAAGATTGTTCATAAACTCGTTCATCTTATTGTGAATCCAACGAATGCTTAACTGTCCTGAAGTAGTTATACCTTCAGCCATACGAATATCAAAGTAACGGAAATACTGGTTACCCATCGCACCGTAAGCAGAGTTTAACGCAATCTTCATTGCCATCTGTAGATTATTCAATCGAGATATCTCTTTTAGTAGTTCTCGCTCCTTGGTCTTCTCATAATCTTGTTGAACTTCCAACATCATCTTTTTATATTTACTGCGGTCTCTATACATTTTATGCATAAGTTCTGGGAATATGCCTTGCTTGTCTTTGCGATAGCACCATCCATTCGCAGTCATAGAAATGTTTTTATCTTTAATTTCTGTGGTGTCAACTTTCTTTTCCAATAACTTGTTAACAGTACAGTTAACATTAAATTCTGTTACCATGGTTTCAGGACTTATGTTATACTGCATAATTAGATGTGGGTAAAGAGAATTAAGGTCAAAGGAAGCAACCCAATTATGCATACCAACCAGAGGATCCTTAACATAAGCACCCTCAAACTGAGCTTGTTTATCTGATCGTTTGTTCTGAGGGATAACAATATTTCTTTCTTTCAAGTGGTTATAGATTATAGAATCCCACATACGAACTTGAGAATAAACATCTTCGTAATTGATCTTGGCATTATACGCCATAGTTAGCAGAAGCTCGATAAGCTTCATCTTATCTTCAAGTTTATCTACTAACTCAACGTCATGAATGTTATACTCTACAAATTTTTGCCAGTCGCCTTCATAAAAGTCTTTAAAGTTTTCATACTCACTGTGATCAAGTTTATTCTCGCCAAGTTCCACAAATGCTATGTGATCGAGTCTATATGATTCTTGATTTGAATAGGTAAACTTTTTATAGAGATCAAGATAATCTAACTGCGCAATACCAACAACATCATATGTTATTTCCACGTTACCTTTAACATATACTTCTCTGCGCCTTGCCATTTTCCATGGAGAAAGTTTAAAGCACTCATTTTCTCCAAGCACTCTGTCAATCCTACCCATAAGATAAGAAATGTCAAAGAAACAAATATTCCAACCTGTAATGATATCAGGATAGTTCTTTTGCCAGAACTCTATGAATCTTCTCAACAAAGATATCTCATCCTTACATTCAATATACATAACATCATCTCTAATGTTCTCAAATGGTTTGCTACCAAATGTGATAATCTTTTTAGAGAAGAAATCTTTTATTGAGATAAGAAGGATTTCCTCATTGGCAGTTTTTACATCAGGAAATCCTTCTTCAGTTGCAGTTTCAATATCTAGCGTAAATATCTTTATCTTATCTGTATCAAAGATAATCTCATCTGGATAGTTATCGCTAATATACTGTATAATAATGTTGTTGTTTCCATATATCTCAAATCCCTCAACTCCCTCATATCTGGAGATGAAAGCTTTGCATTCATTGATGTTTCCTGGATTTATTGAATATACTGGTTCACCATTAAGAGTTTTAAATGGTGTTGAGGTGGAACCTATTGTTTTGTTGGGAACAAAAAAGGTAGGAGCATAGTCAAAGGTATGTTGAAAACGTTTGCCGTTTTCATATCCTCGAACTAGAATTTTATTGTGTTTTTGATGTACGTTCGTGTAAAAAGTCGAAGACAAAAGATCACCATACGATTAAGAAATAACAACTGTAACTATACTACAAAAACGAATTACTGTAAAGTTTTATTTTTCTTGCGAGAGATTTTCGAGAAAAGTTGCTGCAGCAGTCTCATCAGTAAAAAACTTAACATAGGTAAAATCTCTATCTATTAGATGTTGTGCAACGACTAATATTTGTTTACTTTTCATAAGTGATACTTTGAAAGCCCAATTTCCTTTTTGGACTGGAATGAATGAGGCTAACCCATTTGGTAATAGTGTAACTCTGCTAGTCATAAATGTATTTAGGGGCAGAAGAACTGCCCCCAAACACTAGCACCAAGTTTTGCGACTTTGATATACTCTAACCCAATGTTCAACATCTGATATAGTCATAGGTTTTTTACTCATAATAAAGTTTTCAAGATCATTATCTTTTGGGTTTAAAAAACGATTAATAAGATTTTTTAACCATTGCATCTGCAGGTTCCCCCCAAACTCAAAAGAAGATTTTTAGCTTCCTTTGTTTTACCGAGTCTAGAAAGTCCTGAAGATGCACGAGCCATACCAATTTCCATACTAAAGCATTTAAACTTACACCATAAGTTTTTTAATATTTTAATCATTCTTCTTCATTCTCCAGTAATAATTCTTTTTTACCTTTTTTGTCGTTTGCTTTAATTTCGATCTTACGTGGTTTTTTGTGATCAGGAATAATGCGCTCTAATGCAATTTTTAACATACCGTTGATTAGTTCTGCATCTTTAATTTCGACTTGATCATTGAGAGCGAAGGTACGAGTAAATGCCCTTGCAGCAATACCCTTAAAGAGAAAATCAGAAGTTGTATCATCTTTAGCATTACCCCTAATGACAAGTTTGTCCTCAACAAATTCAATATCAATTTCTGACTTACTAAAACCAGCTACTGCAATTTCAATAGTGTATTTGTTTTCGTCAGTTTTTTTAATATTGTATGGAGGATAGCTAGGAATATTTTTAGTCAAGTCATCGTGCAATTTAGATAACCGATTAAACTGGTCATCAAATCCAACGAAAAATGGGCTGCTAAAAAAGTTATCTGGAATAAGTTTTGTGAGTGTCATTATTTGTCTCCCTTAGAAAATAATTTTAGATATTCATTATATGACTGTTTAACTACTTCTTTTGTAGTATCAAGCGCAGCATGTGCAAAAGTAGTCTGTGCAGAAATAAAATCCTGCATAGGTTTTGCTAATGCTTCATTGGGAACAAAGTTCTTGACGAACTCAGATTTGATGCCTTGGATGGCACCAATAGTCATGGTTGTGTACATGATCTGTCTCCTTTTAAGCGAGTTTCAAAATTAAACTACCCCGAAGGCATAGTCAGTTTTGGTAGTTTTAACTGGACCTACCAACCAGTTTCCCATCCCGAGGGATAGAATTACTTTGAATTAACGATTAGCAATGTACATCGTTACTTCGAAGCCGAATCTCATTTCTGTGTACTCTGGTTTTGTCCACATGGTTCTTTCTCCTAAGTTTGCTGCCCAGAATCGGACATATATACTTATATTGTTGAGCCAAAAAACAGCTAATGAAAATAATTAAAAACGATTAATTGTTTTAACTATTCGCTACTGCTTCTGCTGCTGGAGAGGGTGCGGGTGCGGCTTGTTCTTTTGCAAGTACATCAGCCTGTGGTTGTCCTTGTTCACGAATTTTTCCAATCAAAGCAACAACTTCATCGAAAGGATGCTTTCCAAGTGTACGAAGAATAGTATTTACTTCCTCAACAGTCAAATCAAGTTTTATCATTTAAATCTCCTATTTTGTTTTTTTACCAATATTATATTTTGGAACTAACTGCCAACTTTCTTTCTCTTTAAAAGAAACTACTTTAATCTGCGATAGTGATGCCTTTGTTTCTGCCTTTGCTGGAATAACAATCTTTAATAGATCCCAGTCCTCTAACAAAGTTGCAATAGCATTCCTACGCTCTATATCATTGCTAGTGATATTAGACTCTTTACCATCTAGAGCAAATAGCTCTTTAAAATGGACGATGAAATACTTACCTTGCTTATGTAATATATGGCAAGATTGATAAAGAATTTGTTCTTTCTTGGACGCTATACCGATCCTAGTTAAAGTTTCTCTGACCTTCAGGAAATTGTCTGGTTCTGGGAGAGTAACTTCTAACATCGAGTCTGGAGTCCAGTCGTAATAAACGGTCTCGACGGTCATGATCTTTTTCCACCTTTTTGTAGTTTTTCTTCAATAATAAT
>Ga0222714_10005049_pt1 | contig 12667 bp, 26 predicted proteins | sample C33_3DmetaG_FD_165048 | JGI IMG/M metagenome (GOLD analysis project Ga0222714, IMG submission 165048) | Estuarine water microbial communities from San Francisco Bay, California, United States - C33_3D | ecosystem: Environmental > Aquatic > Marine > Unclassified | place: USA: California... | reverse complement strand
AATACTACACTTATTAGTTTCACCCCAAGTAATAGGTGATACCTCACTCTGCCTAACTCCCATTGTAAAAGATTCGGCCCTCAAATAGGACTGCGCTGACAAACTACTTGCCAACATAAATAACAGTCCAAAAAACAACTTTTTCATATTCTTAAAATTCTCTTGTTGGCCACAACCCATAAAACCAGTCACTACAACCCCTTTTCAATTTAGTCACTTTAATGTTAAATTTCCTACGTACACAATTAAATTCGTACATTTTCGGTTTATCCTTTAGACTACGTATATACAACCTAAAAGCACGACCCATACTTTCCTTGTACGTACTAAACAAATACCAGAACACTCTTTCTTGATCATAGCCATTAAAACACCACTCACCAGCCTTGTAACAGGCTATCTTTTTTGGTTCACTAATGTCACTTCCTGAATAAAGATCAAATTGGTTTCTGTTGGGTTTAAAAACTAGATACTCTGTGTCACTCAAATTGTAACTAAATGAATTCATTTTTATAACTTTTATTTTATTTTTAATATATGTATTTTGTTTTGTGGGGCCAAATTAAGGCGTATATACGGATTAATTTTTGTGGAGTGGTCGAGCAAGCTTTGAATTTTTTATTTCATTATAAGCTGTTCGGACCATATCATGTTTACATTTAAATAACTTACTTTTTGATAACTCACCTACTTTGTTATGTAATTCATTAAAAAACCCCTTCATATGAGCTTTATGGTATAATTCTTCAATTAGTTCCTCATTAGTCATATAAATAAATATCCCCATTTAATTGTTAAGTAGATGTTTTTCTTGAGGTCTTGCGACTACTTTGCGGGGACAGTCATGAAGGTATTGAATTTGTTCCTCAATTGGTTCTTTACAAATTTTATTTGAATTCCAATAATAGATAGGACCATTGTATGGAACATAATCATACTCTTCTGTTTCATCATTTTTTAAATAAATGCTTCGTTCACCACAAAATGATCTAAATTCTCTACAAGTGACTCTAACCCATTTACCTATTGCTTTCCTTTTAATATAAGAAGCACGAGCAGTGTTAAAATCATATTTTAGTTGTTCGGTTTGTCCTCTTTTTTCTGCCATAACTTATTCGGGTAACAAACCTGCGTTTTCAAGAGCATACCATGCTCTTTCTTTCCATGTTTCAAGTTTAACACCTTCAATCTTGTCTGCATCTTTATAACCATTTATAGTATAGTCTGCTAGTTTATAGATTAAACGCATCAACTCATCATCTGCCTGTTCTAGGTCTTTTTGTTCAAGTAGCATCCTGCAATTGAGCCACATTGGTGTTAGAATATTTGTTTTTTTCATAACTTATTTAATAATAAAACTAATACTTGATTTCCACATACGGTCGTCATCTACTTCCATATCAGAAACATCAACCAATTCAATTTCTTTACCTTGAATATTCATTGGAAACAATGACTTAACAAAGTCTATATCAAAAAAACCATAATCGGATTTATTGAAATAAAAACCATCAACACCACCATAGTAACCTGATCTAACATCTGGAGAATTAGTAGTAATGAATTTGCCGTCAACAAAAGCGCAATCGCGTTCAATATCAATGTTATTTGATTCTAATACGTTGAACAGCTCTTGGAATATATCTTTATTTTCTATCATAACCTTTATTATACCTAAATATAAGTAACTTGTTTTAGAAAGCCAAACCTTTTTTTAAGTTTTTACGAGAATAGACCTTTTTACTAGGTTTGACTTTAGTAATCATATTACGTCGAATGATTTGTTTCACTTGACCTTTACTCAAACCGTTTAATTTATCCTCTTTCACCATACTATAAATATAAGAAAGGGTTTGGCAGAAGCCAAACCCCTTCTATCTTGACAAGGTAGGGTCTTATTTAATAATACCGGCGCGGTGTTTCATTTTATTGATAAATTGTTCTTCAATTTCCTCTTTTTCTTCTTTAACAAAAGTTAAAGTACTACCATTTGGTAATTTAACTGTTTGACCAGCATGTAATTTATCCATCATAGCTTGAGTGATTTCAATCCCATCACCTTTAGCTACTACTTTATCTTTGTCTTCTTCTAAATATCTTTCAACATCAAATAATAAAGCCTCAGCACTTCTTACAGAATCTTTACCTGTGCCTCCTATACTAAATGGATATTCTTCTTGATAATGTTCTTCATCAGATGGATCAAATCCAAATTTATAATCATAAATGGTAAATTCTTCTAACTCTGGATCAGATGGCATAATTTTAAATTCATTAGTTACTTTTCCATCTGGAGAATCGGTTATATGTTTAACCATAATTTCTCCTTCATCTTCTAACCTATCGATTTGGTTTTTGATGTTATAATAAGAATCATTTATTGTTCCTACTCTGAATGTTGGTTTTCTCTTTAACATAATTTTATTATAAATATTATAGTTTGTATTTCAATTTAAAGTCTTTAATAAAAATTTCACCTAACCCAACAGATAAAAATACTGCTGTGTCGGGAATACCTGGTAGTTTTGTTTTTGGGTTAAGTACATCATCAATGGTTTTACTTTTGAATATTTTCATTTTAGTTTGAGCATTTGATCTATTTGATGTTTTAAACACTATAACAACAGGATCATTAGTATATAATTTTTCTCTAGCCATTATCGATACATCACTACTAAATCCCCAAAATAATGATCAAATGTTTGAAGTAACCACTCATAATCACTTTCAGTCATTTGAGCTTGAATAATTTCCCAATCTAATCCTAATTGATGACTTAAACTTTTAGCTGTACCTAATAAGTAAAAAGCGTTACCTTGAGGACCTGTTAAGTCAATCTCAATATACTTACTTTGTTCTTTCTCTTTTATCATTTTGATAATTGTTTTTTAACTTCTTGAATATGTTTACAACCTTTAGATTTATCTTTTACTCTCCAAAACCCAGAACAGTTACAAGTGAACTTATCTCCATTTTGTCTTACTTTATAAAAGATACCTTTCTCAGAACTAGATTCAAATTTCCAAGTTCCTTTTTCTAATTTTTCCTCTACTTTCTCAGGCTTAATCCATTCAATATCTCTGTAAGTGGTTTGAGGATGAACTTTTTGAAAAGTAGGAGTGATAAACTTTTCACCTTTAGGATTAACATACAATGTAGGACCCATATATGGATGAATATATTCGTATTTAAACAACCTACCAGCACAACTATACATGCTTGGCGATGGTTTATAACTACGTGTTGTATCTTCAGTATATGTAATATACTTGTTAGTATATTTAATTTCCTGACCTAAAATAGTTACTTTGTGTTTTTCTATTACTTCGTGTAATGCCATAACCTTTATTATACCTAAATATAAGTAAGGGGATTTAGGAGGCCAAATCCTTTTTAATCAGCCGCATTCGTTCATCAAAGTATTTTTGTTCCTGCCTAAGTAATTCTAAGTCTAAAGTGAGAGCGTTACATAAACGTTCTAAAGCCTCCCAATCATACTCAGCTATTTTTACTAATATATCATCAGGGAGACTCTCAAAAAATTCAAGAGCCCCCCCGTTAATCTTCATCTAAATCCTTTAATGCTTGAATAAGCCACTTAGGTTGTTTTTTCATTTGTTTACGGTATCGACTATTCTTTTTGACATCGTCAATCCAAACATTTAAAACTGCTAATTTCTGGTGGTTACTTGTTTTGCTCATAAATTTTTGATTGATTTAAAACTTTATTATTTTCTTTTATTCTTTCTTATATTAACCTTGTCCTACTGATAATTTTTTATAGTTGGTTGAATTTTTAGATTTACTAATTTTAGTTTTTGCGTGAACGCCTTTTCTTTTTCTTTTTGGCTTCTCACTATATAAAGAAGAAGCGCTTACTGATGTTGATTTTTTCTTTGCTGCCATGTCAATAAATACATGGTATTAAAATTTTTCTTTAACGTTTTCTCTTTTAATTAAATTCTTTAATGCTTTTGAGTAAGTACCTCCTACTTCAGCATATGAACCATCTAACGCTTGGTAATATTCAGCTTCTGTACTAGCGTTACTCATATAACGACATTGATAAAAAGCATAATCATAAACTGATTCTTTCCAGTTATCATAATAAGCATGGTTCAAATTAGTTCCTTTAGCAGTATTAACTCTAACTCGAGCCTCTCTCATACCAAATAAATTATTATTCTGTTTAAAGATTGCTGATTTAAAATTGCCTGATTCAATTCTAGCTTGGGCATAAACAATATGAGGAAACTTCATGTTGAGTTCTTTAACTAAATCAATAAATTTTTCTTCTGTGAATTGATTTCTTTCTTTTTCTAAATTAAGGACAATAAGTTGTTTTTCATATTTGTCCAATGTTTTGAATTGCATGTAACGACCAATTGCAAAGGTACATAATAATAATACTATAATAAATAATAAAACCCTTCTCAATTTCTTTTGGTCTTTAGTAAACGTTAATTGTTCTCTGTCAAACCTGTAAAACATAACTTTTATTTTTGTTATTAATATAACATTAGTAAGTTATGAGACCAAGTTTATTTTGTTTTCTTTTTTAATTTTTTTATTGCCTCTACTATTTCTTGACATTGTTCATAACGTTCTTGTTCAATAAAATATTTTAGATTTTCTTCTAAAGTATCTACAAAAAACTTTCTATCCAAAGTCAAATCATATATGGCTTGGTCTTCTACACAGGCGACTGATAATATATGAACATTTCGTTTTTTGTTTTCCATATTACTTAAAATGGACTCAACAATAGCTTTAGCTATTCTAAAATCTTTTCTGTCTATCATCTCCTGAAATTCATCAGTATTGTTGACTGTTATTTCTCCTGCCATAATTAAAATAAATTTAAAAAATCTGTGTCAATATATTTTGTACGTAAGTGGTCTACTTTATCTTGATCTTTAAGTTTTTTAGTTGCTAATTTCTCAAGATGTTTTTCTTTTTGCCTATCATAATCCTTAACCAACTTATCATGCTTTTTATTCTTTTTCACTATTATAAATATTTAAAGTTTAGACACTAAATCATAGGGATCATCATCTGGTTTAGAATCATATAATCCTAATTCTTTTAGGCGTTGTTGAGTGTAATCATCTACTTCCCAATCTGGTTCTTTTTCTTTACTTGGGACATGATCTTCCATTTGTTCAACTTGTTTACCTGTAAATAAATCTCCAACTGAGAGGAAATAACAATTATAGCAAAGCATTTCTAAATTATCTAATCTATAATGTTGTTTATTACCATTCTTAAAATGAAGTATTAAAGGCATTTTGTAATCTAGTACTCTTCTTTCATGAAATCCACAGTTATAACATTCTTCTTTTAAGTGACCTCCTTCTATAAGTCTATATTTGATTTTTTGAGGATTAAAATTAGAGGCATCTACTACACCATTTATAATATCTAATATAGCAGGCTCTTTTTTCCCAAATGGAGAATTACTTAAAAATTTAGGAATGCCTTTACCCGATTGGTTTTTATGTTTCTCAAATAAACTTTGGCCATTACTCCCATCATATAATTTCATCCATTTTTTAAGATGTTGATAGGAACAATTCAGATACCTAGCAGCGCTACGTACTGATTTAGTTTTGGACATAGCTGCTAGAATTTCCTCTTTACTGAGTGGTCTAGCTTTTGGCATTATTTTTCTTTTTTATTTAATTTAGTTTCTTTAAATCCATGAGGAACCTCACTAGGTGAATCTGATTTATCAGATGGTATGTTACCTTGTTTACGGAGGCGATTTTCTGCTTCCATATATTTCTGATGTTCATCATGTTCTAAATGAATAGTTTCAATCCAGGTATGATCTCCTTCACCTTTCATTACTGTAACTACTCCTTTCATTTTAGCATTTGAACATGTTGTGCATGTTTTGGTTCCTGGTAGTGCTTTTAATCTTCCTTCAGGAATTAATTCTCCACATTTAATACATTTCATAACTTTAAATATTATAACTTTTATTTTTTTCCTTTTTTATCTATACGTTTTAATAAATCATATAATTCACCCGATGTTTTGATAATGATTTCTTCTTCTGTTCCTGCTTCTATATCTGTTATATTAAGAGGAGATAATTCACCTTCATCATCCCATCTATCATAAACATACCACATGACTAATTCAGCTTTCCAGTCTTCATAATTTAAATAAAATAAACTTTCAATCAATATAAAGAAAGGTTCTTCATATTTTTCCATAATAATGCCTACTTCTTCTTCAATAGAATAAGTTCGTTGAACTAATTGATCAAAAGTATCTACTAACTTAACAAATGTTTTTTTATTATTTCCAAATGATTTGTTTTCGTTACGTAATTTTAAATTTAAATTTTTTCCAAAACCTTTCATATTAGTCATATTACTTGTTTTATCCCAAATATTTTTAAAAATTCTTTTAATGGTAATTGTTTTCTGGCAGCAAAATATTTAGCTGCTTTAAGTCTAGATGTTCCAACTGTGCGTCCAACAAGTTCTTCCATCTTATCATTCCTATTATAAAATCCAAATATCATAGTTTAATTAAATTATTTTGATACTCATTCATATCATTTATAACTATTTCCAAATTACCTATTCCAAACGCTCCTTTACTTCCACTGTCTGAAATTATTTCTGTTAGTTGTTGAATAATTTTAAAATCTTCATTATTAAATGTTTTACCATCTATACTAACTCTAATTTCTGTTTCTTTATTAGTATTTACTCTTTCTTTAAGATTAAATTTAGTGTTTGGTTGCTCTTTATCTATATACTCTTGGATATAGTTTTCTGTTAAATCAACTAAAATATAATCTCCCCATGGTTCTAAAACTTCTAAAAGTTGAGGTGTACAATTTATAATTTCAAAACCAATATTATATTTGGGAGGTATAATAGGTTTCATTAAAGCATCATGTTTACAGAAATGTCCCCATTTGCGTAAAAAGTTTCTAGTTGATCTAACATTCTGTTCTTCCCATTCATTTGAATTTTGTCCAGGTGTTGTTAATAGAGGATTAAATCTAGAACCTCTACAAGTCATATGATAAACATAACCTTCCCAGGTTTGTAAAAACTTAATTCCATTTAACTGAAAGCGATTAAAGATATCAGAATCTTCTTTTGATTGAGGAGCATATAATGGATCATGCCCTCCTATTTCTTGAAAATCTTTTTTATAGAAAGCCCAAGGTGCGAATATACCTTCTGTAGGTTCTTTTTTTTCTAAATCATTATTAAACCAATTAAGAAATTCTTCCTCATTAAAATCTTCAGGTTCAGTAGCACCCCAATCAACAAATACTTTTTCTGGTCCTGGAGGGTGTAGAGGTGGTTCTATTCTAGTTAAAGAAACAATAGTACCAGGTTTAATTAGTTTCTCAATAGAGTCTAAAGCACCAGGACATAAGTACATATCAGCATGATATATCATACAAACTTCATGACTTGCTACTTCATTAACTAACCTGTCATACAAAATAGTATGTCCTAAACGAGTTGGACCTTCATTCCTAATTGCTTTAAAGTCAGGATCTTTTTCCATCATTTCTTGACACCATTCCCAAGTGCCATCATTTGAGAAATCATCAGCGACACAAATTTCAGCTGTATGGTCACCTTGGTTTTTTCTTATAGCATCATAAGACCACTTAAGATACTTAAGATTATTTCTTGAGGGTTGTATAAAACTAATCTTCATATAAATTTATATTAAAATATTTTTTAGCATATTCGTTTCTAATTTTAGGGTAGAAATCTAAGTCAACTTCTTTACGTTTCCAAATTCTCCCATCTTTTCCTAATAATACTCCTTTTTCGTTTAATCTAGAAGGGTCAATAATATTTTCCCATTTTCTATGATGTATTTCTACCCCTGTTGAGTTATTACCTTTATCTGAACTTCCTTCTGATGTGTTTCTACTCCCAGCATCATCTTCTTGTCCTGTAATGGTAGATAAACCTATTACTTTATGTTTAGAATATTCTGAATTACAATAATAGGTAAAATTATCTTCTCGGTTAAAATATTCTTCTTTTTTATTTAAATAAGGAGAAATAATTTTCTTGTATTGTTCTGAGAATGTAATATGTGAAGCAATTCCTCCATAAGGAGAATATCCTAATTCTTCTACTGTTCTTAAATACCAATCATCATCTTCCATACTTGGGTAATAACGATATCTTTCATCCCACCAACCCATTCTAACAATAGTTTGTTTATGAAAAACAACAGCATTCCAAGCATTTAAATGGATTTGCTCTAATTGAGGTTTTTCTTTTAAAATATTATTTAATACTTCAAACCAACCCTCATCAAATAACATATCATCACAAGTAAGTAAAACCCAATCAGTTTCACTCTGGATAATACCTTGATTCCATGCTTTAGTTAAACCGACATTTTCTTTACTATAAATAAATTTAACATGGGGATGATTCTGTTCAGCTAATTTAACTTTTTCTAATTCCTCTCCAGTAGTATTATTATCCCAAACTAAAATATTAGGAATATTTTTTAAAGTATCTAAACATTTATTCAATCTAGAACCTCTATAATAACTTACAATTACTATTGTTATATTATTAATATTCATTTTTTATAACAGATAATGATGGGAAATTTGAATTGATCACTTTATAATTTGTTTGTTGTTTAACTAAATTTATAGGGGTTGTTTTGTATTTGACCATCCATTCAACATTATCTCTTTCTTCACTGCCCCCTTCAAATAATATTACACTACCATTATTAATTTTGTCTTTTAACGCATTATATGTGTTTAAAATGGTGTCTCCGGTATTTGATATATCAAGATGCATCAAATCAAAATCTTCAGGATTAGATAACCATTCATAATAATCCATTTCAATAAACTCTACATAATCTTCAACTCCATATTTTTTTACATTTTCCATTGTTTGTTGGATTGTGGAGTGTTTGTATTGATAATTTTCAAAAAGATCATAACATTTAAGTTTACCTTTTCCTAAATGTTTAAGAGCTAGACCAATGGCTACTGTTGAATAACCATATAAACATCCAAATTCAATTACTTTTGTAGGTTTAACTTTTAATACCCACTCATATATAGTTTTTCCTATATCGTTAGAGTAATAAGAAGATTCTATTTTAGGATTTATATACATAATACTTTATCTTTATAAAGATATTTTATCCCTCTCACAATATTAGTTCCTAAATTATTTGTAGAAGGAGTACATATAACTTGAGAATATCTACTTATAGTGTCATTTATACCACTTTGATATCCTATATTAACTTGGGCCATTGTTTTTATATATAATTGTATTCTTAAAGGTAAATTAAGTTTTTTTAAATCAATATATTTAATATCTTTAAAAATAGTATCTTCTAAAGATTTAGAACCATAATAAAAAAAAGTCAAATTTTTAAATTTATTAATTTCTTTTAACAATAAAGAATTAACATCATCATCATAATATTCTTTTATAGAATTAGTTAACAATAATGTTCCATATTCTTTTTTATTAATATATGATTCTATTATTGAATTACCAAATTTAATTTCATCTTTATCAAAAAACAATTGAGGTCTAGAATCTATTTTTTTAATCTGTTCCTCAGAAGCTCCAAAAAATCTTAACATTTGTTCAGCTAAAGGTTCATCATCATCATTATTAAAAACTCTGTAATGGTCTGTAGTAACATCTCCTTTAACTTCACCAACATTAAAATATCCATCAATATAAGGATTATTTTTAAGTACTAAATCTGAATTTTCCCATGCTTTTTCCCAATGACTTGCTTCACCAGGAGCAAATGCTGGGTATATTATTTTATGGATCCAATCTGTATTGGGTAAAAATACTTTACAGTTTGGATAAAGTTGTTTCAAAGCATAAGGAAGACCACTTATAATTCCCCAATCACCAATAGAAAAACAACATCTAGTTAAAAAGATAAAACCATCAAAATTAGAAGGGTAAGGACTAATAAATTGTTCTTTAGGTATACCTAATTTTTTTACATTTTGATGAAGAATAGTATCATTTATTATCCTAAAAAATACCATTGTTAAATTCTTTTTTTAATAAAGACATAATTATAGAATTAATATATTCACCATTTTTAAAAACTTCTTCACGTTTAGTCCCTTCAGGATTGAAACCTATTTTTTTATATAAATTAAAAGCTTTGTAATTATTTTCTAATACCTCTAAACTAATTTTATGTAAATTATATTTTTTAAATATGAAGGGAATAAATTCTTTATATGCTTTATAACCTAATCCTTTATTAGCAAATGAAGGATGAATATCAGCTCCTATATATAAATTTTTATTTTCAGAGGAATAATTAGAAATTCTAAAATAACCTATTTTTTCATTAGAATGTTCTATTATATAAAATTCAGGATTTGATTTTTGAAACCATGTTTTAGTTTGTTCTAAGGTAAAAATTCTTGAATCATGCAAAAATTCAGGAGCATACAAATTTCGAATTTCATTTAAAAAAGATAAATCTTTTTCTTCTAATGGTCTAAAAATAAATTGGGGTAAATTCATTAAAGTTAATGTATTTTACTTAACAGCGACTGTTCTTAACATTGGATCCCTATCACCTTTCCACTGGAATTCTGTTACATTAATATTGGAAAATCCTAATTTGGTTAACATAGCATGAATTTTTGGGATGGTATAACAATTTTGGTGGAATTGACCCTCACCATGTTGACTACCATATAATTGAGCTGTTAAATAACCCCATCTATTAGTAGGTTTATAAGTATAAGTTCCAAACCAATGTTTTTCTTCAATAGCTTGTTCATCCAAACGATAAAAATCTTGCCAGTTATCCTCTGCTTCTAACCAAAGTTTAACTACTTTTTCAAAGTTAGGAACTGCAAAACTTAAGACACCTCCTGGTTTAAGAACACGTTTAATTTCTTCAAACATTTTTTTCTCCTCAATAAAAGATAAATGTTCAATAAATCCATCAGCTATTACTTCATCCACTGTACCTTCTTCATATGGTAAATTAAATACATCATAAGTATAAACATAAGCATCTTCAGGAAATTCTAACCATGGATATCTGGCTCTAATAGTGTTGATGTCGTCTTGGTCAATGTTAATGTAGCCATCTAATAATTTAGAGGCACATCCTAAATTTAATTTTATTTGTTCCATAGTTTGATTATTACCATCCTTTTTTAATACAATCTACAATGTATTGTCTTTCTTCTTCTGTTATCCACCAACCAACAGGAATTGAAACTACTTTCCCTATTGTTTTATCTAATGTAGGTAAAGCAGATTTGTATTCTAAGACACAAGTATGTTTATCATTACGTTCATGAACTTGAGATACCACAATGTTACAGTTTTTCATATGTTTCATAAAGTTATCTCTATTATCTACTAATAAACTATAAATCCAATATGCTGAAGTTCTATCGTTGTGGCGTTCTAATAAGGTAACTCCTTTTACATCTTTTAAATTTTTATCATAAAAGGCAGCGTTGTCTTGATGTTTTTTAATTATTTCATCAGCGTGTTTTAAATTTTCAATACCTACAGTAGCACAAACATCATTCATATGAAATTTATACCCCCACTCAGCAATATCAGCCTCACATCTAAAATCTTTTCTATTACCTTCTCTATCAATTCCATACCAACGAATTAATTTACCTCTATCATAAAGTTCTTTATGAGGTAATGTTAATACCCCTCCATCAACTGCTGTAATATGTTTAATAGCTTGTAAAGAATACATTACCATATTACCATGATTACCTAAAGTTTTTCCTTTATAAGTAGAACCAAATGAATGAGCTCCATCTTCAATAACTGCTGGTTTAAATCCGTATATTGATTTTGCTTTTTCTTGGATTTGTTTAATTCTATCTAAATCATTTGGATAACCTCCCCAATGTACTAATATAATAGCTTTTGTTGTTGGAGATATTTTACGTTCTAAATCATCTAAATCCATATTTAGAGTTTTAGGATCAATATCTACCCATTTAATTTTTAAACCGTTAGCTAAAATTGGAAAATTAGAAGCTGTACATGTTAACGCTGTAGCTAATACTTCATCTCCTGGATTGATACCGGGCCATTGTTCATCCCAATAAGCCACACCTTCAAAGGTTTTAGTAGTTGTCTTTGGTTTTTTTAATAAATGTAAAGCTAAATGTAAAGCAGATGTACCTGAATTAAGGGTTAATACTCGGTCACAATCTAAAAAGTCTTGAATATCTTTTTCAAGTTGTTCTACTTTAGGTCCTTGACCAATATAACCACTATTTAATACTTTAGCAACTTCATCAGCCGCTGTTGGGGCCATATGAACTTTAAATAGTTGGATTGGAGTTTTTGGTTTTTTCATATTATAAAGTACTATAAAAATTATTTTGTTTTTCTTGTCTTTCTATTGTTTTTGGATGTAATAAACAAAATTCATCCTGTGGTGGTAATGTAGCAAATGTTTTATGACCTTCCAAGTTTTCATGAACTTTATTTTTCCATTTTATTGATCCATTGTTTTTATAGATCCTCCATTGATAATCAGGAAAATTTATTCTATCGTTTTCATATTTCCAACCCCACTTAAGGATATGTTCCTCGGTGATACCACTTACAGTATTAATTCGAGGAACTAAGTATACATCCACTTA
>Ga0222714_10005043_pt1 | contig 12681 bp, 20 predicted proteins | sample C33_3DmetaG_FD_165048 | JGI IMG/M metagenome (GOLD analysis project Ga0222714, IMG submission 165048) | Estuarine water microbial communities from San Francisco Bay, California, United States - C33_3D | ecosystem: Environmental > Aquatic > Marine > Unclassified | place: USA: California... | reverse complement strand
AGCCATTGTTGTTGCTGTGGTTACTACTGCTACAGCACCTGCCGTAGCAACAATAGAAGGATCAGGTAAATTAATATCGACTCCATTGATAGTAAAAGAAGGAGTTTTAGGTTGTGCTGGAACTTCTATTTGGGGAGTAGTAGGTTGTGCTTGTTGAACTGCTGGTGGTAGTTCTGGAGTCTTACTATCAGGCAATCCTCTACTCTTATCTACCTGCTCTTGTTCTTGTTTCTCTTTCTCTGCTTTTACAGCAGCATCAAACTCTTCCTGTGTAGGAACATTAATAACTGGATAATTTATTTTAGGAGTTGGAACCTCTATTATTGGAAGTTCCAACTCTTTTGTTACTGACCCTCTAAAATCAAATATTGGTAGAGGCTCTACTATAGTCTGGGGAATCTCCTGAATCACTGACTTCTGAACTTTCAGTTGGTTCAACTGTTGGTTCTGAATAGGTTGGAGTTGGTTCGACAAAAGTAGTTGGGGTTGGTTCTCTACGTTGATGTTCATGATCTTCATCATCATCTCCTCCTTTCTTCATGGTATTAATACCAAAGGTTGCAGCAGAAGCTGTAAAAACTGTAGCAATAAAGGTTGGGTCCATCTTAGATAGAGCACCAGCATAGCTAGCAGTTAAAAGAGCAGCAGACCAACTCAAGATCAAAATACGAATCAATGTTCCCATGCGATTTTCCTTTTTCTTATCCATCAGATTTTTGTGATGAAGTCTATAATATTTAGGATTTAGAACCTAAATTTAACTTTTGCAGCAACAGAATTGTTTGTCATACCATCTGCAACATTGTGTGCTGCTTCAACATAGATGGATTCTTTGTAATCAATTGCTGCAGAAACTCCATAAGAATTGTCAGTTCCATAAGAACCTTCAAGACTTACACCAATCACATCTTTTTTCTTACCACCAAATCTGGTTTCAAGTAACAGACCTGCTTCACCAACATGAGAAGTTTGATTGACTTCTTCAACCTTTCTGGCAGATGCAACAGAACCAGTTTCAGTATAAGCATCACGTCTTACATTTTGAACTGTGTGACCTATGAATGGTTTGATAGATCCAGAGTTATTGAGATACAGTCTGTTATGAACCCACCACTGTTGCCCTTTTGTTTCACCCCAGTTTCCATACTGCCACTCAACAGTTCTTGCATAATCATAAGTGTCATTAGAACCACCAGCATTTGTTACCAGTGCAAGATCTCTACCATGGAAACTATTGAAGATACCTAGATGCTGTCTCTTAAGATGTGAAAGACTATCTACACCTTTCATTTCAGTATAGAGATCATTGTAATGAACTCCAGCAGTCCATCCTTTAGTTAAGTCATATTCAAATCCACCACCAAAGATTGTGGTAAATCCATCATAAGCATCAGCATTATAAGATTTTACCAGAGTGTTATTTTCAAATATTCTAAATCTCTTTGGATGGTTTGTCATTGGTTCATGATCCAAGAGACCATTTGATGCACCACTTATGGCATCAAGAGCTTCCAGTTGATCAATTCTACCAGAATAAGTATTGCTACTATATCTACTTTTACTATTGGTGCTTGAGTATGTAGTGGTTGTAGATCCATCACTATAGGTATCTACAGTTGCATAAGTTGTGGTTACATCCAGATCAACATCTCTGGTCATTGTCTGAACACCATTAGATTCTTTTGGAGTTTCTGTGATGGTGGTAACAATGTTCTGTGAGTATGGATTAGTTGCAGAACTTACCAGAGTTGGTGTTTGTTGAATTCCACCAACCTCAAGGATGTCAAGGATTCCATTCTGGTTAGCATCTCCAGAAAGAAGTGCTGCTGAAATACTGACAGTGCTGGATAATGTAACCTGATCATATGGCATCCAGTCCATCGTTGGAGTGCCAGTTGGATCATGCGATTCTGCATCACCTAAAGGAATATAGGTGAAGGTATAGTCTCCAGCAGAAAGTCCAGAAACAGTAAGTCCTTGCCAGGTATAAGAACCTGATCCTCCTCCTTCTCCATTTGCACCATCAGCATAAGGAACTAACTGAGTACCATCAGATTGAAAGTAGTTTGTTCCAGGAAGCAATCCATTTGGGGTTGAGCTTTCAATCAAATTGAATTGAGTAATTGTTGTGGTATAACTTGTACCATTTGCTCCTTCCAGTTTTAACTCACCTTCATTAAAGGTAGTTCCACTGTGCCAGGATCCATACCAGAAAGTTACTCCACCTTGTCCATCTCCAACATAACCAATGGAGTTTGTGTGTGCCAATGTTGCTGTGGGCAATGTACCCATTAATATTGCTGACGCTGCTGCCAGCGCCTTTTTTGTGTAAGACATAAAAATACTTTGATAGTTAGTGTTTGCTTAATAAAAAATTAAGTAATCACCAAGTACCAAAGTACTTGCTATGTAGATTCAGAGAACAATCAGTTCAAAGAATCATATAATCAGCCCTTCTTCCAGGCTTCTCCTTCTGCTTTTCTTCTTCTAGCAAGTCCTGCTTCTACATTTGAACCAGGATTTCTATATAGGTAAAGAGCATCAGGAACTAAATCCCATTCCTTATTCTTCAGGCGTTTGGTAATGGTATTAAAATTATCACCACCATAGAATCCAGCACCCAAGTTATAAGCAAAGGAAAGAAGAGCACCTCTCTTACCATCACTCATCTCATTCCAGTGAGGAATCTTTTGGAGTGCAGGAATAAATTGATTCTTGCACTGAGTAATTAGCAGATCATCTGCTTCTGCCTGGGTAATCTTATCCCCAAGATTAAATGGTGATCCATCCTTCTTACGAGTTGATCCCCAACCAATAGTAATTGGAAGTCCACCAGAAAGAGGATCTGGATATGCTGATAAGTGGCATCCTTCAAATTCCTTGATTAACTTGATGCCCATCATTGGAACTTCACCAGATGCGGCAGCAGGGGCACTACTGCCGCTTTCTACTTTCCCAGTGGTTTACCACAGTGAGGACATACATCACCAGATGCAGCAGGTGCTGAAGCAGGTGCAGAACCTCCCTTCTTACCTCTATAAATCTCTGCCCAATCTACATTATCTTCCAGATATTTAATTGGAAGATTATCTTCTAACCACTGAACTGCTTTCACATGATTTGGATTTCTATCATCATAGAAATTAAAAAAGTTATGTAAATCAATTCTTGCCATCTGTTCCTCCTATATTTGGAAAGTATATGTTGAAAAGTTCTGATGCTTCTTTGTGTCTACCTTGATTAGTAAGTTTCTTTACTTCTTCCAGAATTCTTTTCTTGAACTCAGTCGAAGATCCTTCCCCACCCATCATTTCCTCCTGGACACCATCTGTGCTTCAGCACTGCTTTGGTGTAAATAGTTTTCTTACCATTCTCAACAGGACCACTATAATTGTCATTCAATGAACCATATGGATCATTAACATAATATCCCTTACCATCTGGGGTCTTGCCAATTACAACACACATATGTCCACCAGTAGGATTGGTCAGAGATCCACGATGGAGAATACCAATAACAACTGGTTTTCCAGCATCAAGACTCTTATCAATATCAGCAAAGGAAAGATTATAACTGAAGTGTGACTTCACACCATATGCAGCAAGAACTTTAGTTTGAACTGCGTGATCTGTAGTATCACCAATCTCAAATACTTTCTTTACATATTCATCATCACCTTTGATGCTTCCTGGTTTTAGGAATGCAAGACACATAGCACATGATGAACTATTACAAGTTCTATGTGCATCTCTATAGTTATCAACTTGATTGAAGTATGGGACTGCTAGAACTGCTGGTGTAGGTGGTTTAGTTCTAAAAATTGAAACCCATTCAGTTTCAGAGTCATCCATGAACTCTGGGGGTAAATTGTCTTCTAACCACTGAACTGCTGCTACATGGTTAGAATTTTTGTCATCATAATACTTAAAGAAGTTATGAAGATCTAATGTCATTATCCTCTGAATAGCACTGACTTATTTATTCGAAGGCATTAAAAAACCCCTTGTAGGGGGTTTACTACTATACAGGAGAAAGTTCTCTTGTTTTGGATTTTACATATTCCAAAACTTTTTCTGGAGAAGTTTCTTGATAGGGATCTGTGTCTGCATTATCTCTCTGCCCATCTTCAACGAATAGTTTTTCGATGATTCCATTATCCACGACCATAGCATAACGCCAAGAGCGAGTACCGAAACCAAGGTTAGACTTGTTGACAAGCATACCCATAGAACGTGTGAAGTATGCATTACCATCTGGAATGAGTTTTACATTCTTGATATTTTGATCTTGTGCCCAGGCATTCATCACAAACCCATCATTAACAGAGATGCAGTAAATATTGTCGATGCCACTACCAACAAAGTCGTCATATTTCTCTTCAAATCCAGGAAGCTGATAGGCACTGCAAGTAGGAGTGAAAGCACCAGGAAGACTAAAAATGACCACACGCTTTCCATCAAAAAGTTCAGCAGATGTTCTATTTACAAATTCTCCATTTTCTCTGAATACAAATTCTACTTGAGGAATTTGATAACCTTCTCTACGCATATTTACCTCCATCACCATACACCAGGAATCAGTTGTCCAGTTGCCAGGTAAGAACCAACACCAGCAACAAATCCAATCATTGCCAGTCTTGCATTGAGGATTTCAGCCTCAGGGGTCCAACCAAATTTTTTCATTGTTTTTCTCCTTGATAAGGGTGTTTTTGTTTAAGATTTGGATCTGGATTACATACCAGTTTTTCTTTTACAGGTTTGATGACAATAAACTTGTCATTCTTTAGGGTGCCTGCTACCTTTACTTCAAGTTCTAGATCATTCCAATCTAGACTTTGGAGGGCAACTCCAAGTTGCCCCAGCATTCCAGCACTCACAGGTTCTCTTCCTGCTCAGTCAGGATCACACAATCGCTGGTGGGATATGCCACACAAGTAAGCACCCAACCATCAGCAAGTTGGTCATCATCAAGGAAAGATTGCTCCTCATTATCTACAGTGCCAGAGATGAGTTTTCCTGCACAAGCTGAGCAAGCACCTGCCTTACATGAAGAAGGGAGGTCAACACCTGCTTCTTCTGCTGCTTCAAGAATGTATTGATCATCTGGACATTCAATTGTAGTTTCAGTGCCATCAGGAGATTGAAGAGTGATGCTATAAACAGTCATTAGTAAGTCTCACAAAGTTTTTCTACAGATGCTGCCAACAAAACAAAAAAGGCAACAGAGGTCATTGTAAACAAAAGTGAAGTCATTGTCAATCCTCAGAAGATCCCGAAGAAAAGTTTACCAGTGAGAGTATAAGAAATAGCACCAGCAACAATACCGAGCATTGCCCAACGTCCATTATAGGTCTCCTTCTGCTCATTTGGGGTTTGCATACCATAGTTATGGTAGTACATAGTAGGTTCTTTTGCCCACATGTTCTGTTGACCAAATTCATTGGAGGTTACAGTCATTGTAGTTTTGTTTCAAATTGTTACAAAATTATATAGCAAAAAGAAAGAGGGGTCAAGCCCCTCATGTCAGAAAATCCTAACTTGTATAAGTATTAATACTTATATCAGAAAGAATAACGAACTTTCAGTTCACCACCCATATCAAAGACTTCGGTGGTGTTGCCATACTCACCAGTCACTTTGGCATTAACGCTAACATTTTTAGCAGCCTTGACTTTTACGCCAACTTCACCAACAGCAACGGTTTCGCCAGTAGTAGTGGTCTTACCTTTGGTCCACTCATAACCAGGACCGATCTCACCAAAGACAGTAACATTCTTGGCAGCCTTACCTTCGTAACCAATACGAAGTTCGGTTTGAGAACCTTTGTAGTTACCATCGGAAAGAGCACCGGTGGTCTTACTTTCAACATAAGGACCAGCAAGGGCAGGTGCTGCCATCAGAGGAAGAGCAGCAAGAGCGATTGCAAATTTCATAGAGTTTTGTTTTTTTCTATAGAACATCGTCTCAAGATTTACTTAAGACTTTGGCATCATATTCCATTTAGATTTCTTTGTCAACCAATTAGTGGTTCCCAAAATCCATAGAACTCATAATCAAGTAATTCTTTTGTACCCAGTTCTGGTGGTCTACCTTCCCAGAACTTCATCACACCTTCTACATTCTGCTTATGGAAAACTTCAATATGATCCTGATGAATACCAGAATCAAAGTCATACCTATAAGTAAACAAAGGCATTGAATAAGTCACCCCAGAATTGTAAATGATTTCTTCTGATGTAGCTCTTGGTTTAATCTTTTGATCTAATCTATACTTGTCCCCCTTGACATGATGCTTGATAATTTTTTCAGCATGGTGTCTAGTGATCACATAAAAGGCAGCACAGAAATCATTAATTAATCTTGGGTGTAGATTTGCCCTGAGATTTTTAGTGCTGGTAATTGCACATTGTAGTACATCCCAATCATATGGAACTGAAGAAAGATATCCACTCCAAGTAAAAGGCCAATACTGGACTGTATCAAAAATAATATCATCTTCACATATGATAATGTAATCTAAATCTGTTTCATAATAAAAATGTTTAATTGCTTTTAGGTGAGACATTGTACATCCAAGTTCACCTGGGGTAATTAATTCAGGAAATCTTCCATGCAAAAATTCAGTTGCATCATTATCTCCTCTAGCATCAATTGCAGAGATTCTAGTATTTTCAATTCCATAATAATCAAACAGACCATTCATATGGTCTTGTCTATCTGTCTCTGTATCAAGATTGATCCACAATATTGGACCCATCCCTTTAAGTTTCTTTTTTATTGTAGAAGTATCTGTCATGGTCTTCCCCACTGTGGATATCTATGGTGTTTTAAGAATGTATAATCTACATTTACTTTTTCAATATCTGAATAACTATTCCTCTGCCAAGTTAGATGTGGAATAATTACATATGCATTAATTTCTCTGTGAGATTCAGCATAGTGAACATCACAAGGTTTTGTTATATTAATTAGACTGTCAATAAATCTATCATAAACAGTGTGTTTAAATCCAACAGAGTGTGCAGCAAGTGTATATTCACATTTAAAAACATGCTCAGATACCTGTTGAAGATTCATGCCATGGAAATGCTGACCTCCAAGGTATAGCATGTCCCAATCATCTGGAACTTCTTTTACAATCTTAGAAAAATTTACCTGAAGATTTTCATCAAACTGAATATCATCCTCCAGTAGAAGAAATGAATTAAGACCCAATTGCTTTGCATACTTGATGCAAAAGAATTGAGATAGAGCACATCCAACAGCACCCTCTTTAATCTCTGGTGGGAAATCAAGATTCATCTTTGCTCCCTCAATACCAGGAATTCTTTCTACGCACAAAGAATGTTTTGCAAATTCTTTGTTTGCATCTTCCCATCTATCTGGTCTTGAATCTAAATTGATACAAAAAATTCTATCAAAATATTCATTAATCATTAGATAACCTCCCACCCATCAAGATAAAGATCTGAAGTATCATGGTCAGGAAGAGAAGATCCAAACCAAATCTTTGGTGCTATTACATGTTGACTCTTTGCTAACCATGCCCCCCACCAAGAGAATGAAGAGTTAGCAATAATATGATGTGTACACATGGACATGAAGCACATATCATAGTCTGCTGAATTTCCTTCAGAAATAAAGAATCTATCAGGATCAAAAACACTTTGCATCATACACCATTTTGGGTCATCTGAAAATATGATGACTGGAACATCTGGCATTTTCTTTAATGCTTCAATGTAATATTCAATTGGTGGAACTGGATGAAATGTTTGAAGTTGTAAGTAATCACTTCTTCTAATGTGTAGAGAAATAACTTCTTTTGATTGAACTTCTTGCTCTAAAAACTGTTGACAAAAATCAGAGATATATCCTGCAAAAGTAAAGTCTTTTCTGATATCATCTTCAATATGTTTAAAATACTTTTCTGATTGAAAGTATCCATAAAGATCTGAATTATCTTCACAGGTATTAAAGATCTCTTCATCAAAGTGATATCCAGATTCTTTAACAAGTTGATTTGGTCTAAGAAATTTATTGCAATGATCTAAGTCAAATGCAGTGTAGATATTTGTATCAGAATTTTTTACATTTGGATCACTAACACCAAATGAATCTTCTGGAGGAATACAAAAATCAAATCCTCTATTCGCAGCAATACCTCTTAAAGAGGCATACTGAAACATTTGATTACCAAGTCTTCCTAGATTTCCTAATTGATTAAATGAGATCATTGTAGATAATTAATGTAAATAAAATCTTCAAGAACTTCAATATTCTTTACTCTCTCTAGATTATCCTTAATTGCTTCTAACTTACTTTCATAGATTTCTTCAGAGACTTCAAACTCATCACTCAATTCAATGATACCATCTTTATTGAAGTGGTCTGCAATATCAGGAGATCCCAGATAAACAGGGATAGTACCAGTAGCAAAACAATCAAGAATCTTTTCTGTGTAGTATGATTCATAAACTCCATTCTCAATAACTACAGAGAACATATAATCACACAGACCTTCTTCCTTAGTAGCAATTTCATTAAAACCTCTACCATAAAGATCCACTTGATCACCAATCTTTTCCACCCACTGAAGTCTATTTTTTTGCCCCTCAGTAAATGCTTTGTTAGATGAAATCATGGAAATCATCTTTGACTTTTCATAAATCTTTGGTTCTTTAATCCAGAATCCTTGGGCAGGAACCCATTTAAATCTAGAATCTAATGCTAGAAGTTCTTTGTCATGAGTAAAGATATACTTAAAGACTTTAAAGTATTCTTCTAAATTAGACTTGATTTCCTCAGTGATGCCAGGAACTACAAATTTAGATTCAAGTAACCATCCATACTTGACCCCATCAACTCCATCTGTAAATGCTTGGTTAATATTTTGATCCACATACAGAGTTTCATCTGCAGAAAGATCAAATACCCACTCCACAAATTTAGATTCTTTGCCATGGACAGAGTATCCTTTATTACCACCAGTAAGATGGGTAAAAGAATTTCCAACTAAATTAATTTTGTATTTCATAATTAATATAATTTTTGTCTTTTAAGTTTGCTATTTGTCCTTCAAAAAAAGGATACATTATCCACTGTGGAGATTTTACCACAATATCTGGTCCAATATCAAGTGCACAATTCCATTTTCTATCTTCAGTACCAACTGATGACTGCCAATGTATTCCTGGTATACCCAATCCCCACTTATGAATAAAAGTACTCATTGAAATATTATGATGAGCCAAAGATTTTAAGTGATGTTGATCTCCTCTAACATATCCAGACTGTCTTTCAAAATCCACAAAGTCAAAATCAATTTTATTGTGAACTCTGTGGTGAAGAGGGTCATTAATTGAACTCCCATCTTTATTATAAACCATTTGCCTAAAGAAATAGTCACAGTCCTGCCATCCAATATTGCAGAATCTTTCATCCCAAAGACCAACAGAAGAAATAGCATTCAAAGTATAACTATGAAATGCATCTCCACAACCATAAGAAATAAAACTATACTGTTTATGATATTCAATTAAAGTATCAATTATATTCTCATTATATTCAACATCATTTTGAGAAAGAATCACAATATCTGCTTTTGGATCTGCAAAATCTTGAAATCCATCTATCAAACATTCATTCCAATTTCTAGCAAGATGTCCTGTAGAGAATGATGCTCTAGTGTTGTTATTTACTATTCTTACATTTAATGAAATATCATCAAGAAGAACAGTTGCATCTTTGTAATTATTAATTACTGTTATTTCATAGTCATAATTTTTAATGCCACTCTTTTCAAATGTTTTTAGAGTTTTATTTAACTCCAAATCATTATCATAAGTTACAAAATAAACTTTGATCTTCATAGGATACAAATAGCAGTGTCTTGAACCATATTGTCATGATAGTATTCATCATTCCATTCTTCAAAGTCCCACTTAACTAGATCAAGTTCTTCATAGAACTGTCTAACATCTTTGAGTCTGATGTCCCAGACATTATCAATAACAATAAGAGTATCTTTATCTGCTACTGACATGGCAACTTCAAAATCTCTCTTAACTCCCTCATAAGAATGATCACCATCAACAAAGATAAGATCATATCTTCCACCAAAATCTTTAGATGCTTCTTTCAGAATAGCAATATTTTTTTCTGAAATTTCTTCATTGGTATAATTTACAAAATCACCAAAAGGAAGATCTACTTTATATTTCCAATCATCATAGTCTGAGTGATGTGGATACCAGTATCTTGCATTGATTCTATCTGAGTGGGGAACATAAGCAATTTGTCCATCATAACCACCCTTTCTAATATCAAAGGAATCAATCACACCATATCCATCATCACCATAGAGTTCATCCATAGCATATGCCATAGCATTAGAACTTTCATAATGCCATGATCCAATTTCAAGAACAGTCTTTGCCTCAACCATCTTGACTAGAGTGGCAAGACAATTTCTACAGTGAGTTGATGCACCCTCATACTTAAACCCTTGGAGGATTCCATTCTCAGGTCCTTTGTCTACATAATAATTTTTGAACTCATTCTTAATGAATTCAACTTTATTATCATATCCTTTGTAACTCATCAAATTAATCCTCTTTTTTCAAAAGCTTTTAAGATAGTTGGCATTGCTCTTTGAGATAGATGCATATGAGATCCTTCCCAATCATCAAGAAAATCTGGGATCGTTTTCATATCATCAGTAACCATATCATAGAAGATGGAAACAAATTTAAATCCTTCTCTCACACATGCCAATTGCAATGCAATATTAAATGCAAAAGTGACCCAGTTTCTTTCCTGATTAGTACCAAAAGATGGTCCACCAGTATACTCTTTTTCCTCAGACCAAGAAGCAATTGGACCCCAAACAATTATCTGGACTCCATATTTCTTGTAATAATTAAGTGCATTAATATACCTATCAACACATTCTACCACAAGATCATTGACAGGTCTATCCTGCATCTTTGCTTGCTTAATTAAATGTGCTCTAATATCAACCTCACCAAAACAAAACATCAGTTTGTCATCAACACCAAGATCAAGAGAATCAATTAATGATTCAATAATTGGTTGCTTATTTACAAGTTGATATGCAGTTGCAGGACCTATCCTATAACTTTTAAAGTAAGGAAGAGTGTTTGCTGCTGGATCTGGCCAACAGGGTTGCATTGCCTCCTCACCACTGAATACTGCTGAGTGACTATCACCAATACAATGAATCATTTTAATTTACCAAGAATGCTATCTACAAATTCTAGTTCATAAGTGTAACCATCTTCCATACCTATGTTCCAAACATTCTTGTTGCCATAGATTGTATTATAGATGGTATGAATACCAAAACCATTTTCAACATACAAGAAATTTTTATTATATTTTTCTCTATAGAGATTCATTTGAATCTCATCAAAAGAATCATATGATCCCATACCTAATAGATTGTGCCAGTCCTCTGTCTTAATGATGAAAGTACTGGTTGTATAATATGGTTCTGTAAACTTCTTAATGCTGTATTTGTGCTCTGCAACTAGTCTATCAAGATGCTCTACAATGTAGTCATTCAATAATACCTGTGCATTTGCACAAATTCTAATAGGGTGAATTCCCTTTAAGTATGTATCTAACTTAGATACACCCTTAAAAAATTTTTCAGAGTCCCAGAACCAAGAGTTAAGAGTATATTGATTTAGTGGAGAATAGTCTGCTCCCCACAGTCCTCTTGGCATTTCTTGTTTAAGGTAACACTCATAGATTGTCTCTTTATACCTTTCATCAGTAATAAAAGATTCTACAAATCTATCTGTATGTGGAATGCCATTAGATAGCATTGGCGTAAGCACAAAGTTATCTTCATCATCCAATACATCTATGTTCTCAATAATATAATCCCAAACATGGTTTGGAATAAAGCAGTCTTCATCTAACTTAACTGCATACTTATCTGACTGAAGACATACATTAACTTTCTGCATGTAGTTAAGTTCTACATCAGGAAACTGATATACCTTATGATTAATTCCTTCTAACTCAGAAGACCAATCATGCTCCTTAGTTGCAAGAATATTTACAAAGATCTTTTCTTTATTTTCTGGTTTAATTCTATTTAAAAAATAAGAAGTGATTTTCCAGTATTTCCAAAATTCCCTTCTATTATGTGAAAGATAGTTGATAGTAATCATTGAAGTTTAGACAGATTAACAATATTCAATTCATCCTGCTTAAAGGATAAGACTTTTTTGAATCCACAATAATCAAAAAGTTCTTCCACTAATTCTATATCAAAGGTGTGGTGATGTACAACTCTTGTCCTATCATTAATCTCACATAATTCATAGAACTTTGGATGTCCACCATAACTCCAATCATGAAGTTCTTTCTGTTCTTCAATGTGAGTTCTGTCATCCTCACCAACATCGTTATTATAATCTTCTATCAAATGCTCTAATGTTGTTAGAGGTCTCTTCCTATCAAAACAATACTGATAGTCTGGAACAATGGTAAGAATATATCCTCCTTCTTTTAGGATATACTTTTCCCACAACTTAAGAGTTTTAATTGGATTAGCAAAATGTTCTATTGCATGTGAAGTAAGAACAAAATCATACTTCTTAAGTTTTTTTAATTGATCTTCATTGGTACAATCAACATCATACTGTT